>Ga0326727_10012496_pt1 | contig 19304 bp, 23 predicted proteins | sample MB2enrmetagenome_FD_207643 | JGI IMG/M metagenome (GOLD analysis project Ga0326727, IMG submission 207643) | Lab enriched peat soil microbial communities from McLean, Ithaca, NY, United States - MB29MY | ecosystem: Environmental > Terrestrial > Soil > Wetlands > Peat | place: USA: New York...
GCACGCGAATGAACTCATGGATTTGCCGGTAGGAATTGGCCCCCGCAACCATGCCGAGAATGGCGTAGAGCAACACGGTCGCCAGATCGAACCGCTTGCCTTCGGCGCGACGACGGTCCGGGATCGAACGCAAAATCTCCAACAGTGAGGCCTGCATGCGACAACCTCCGATTCGGGTTGTCGCCGATAGATTCACACATTCTCGCCGCTGGGAATCCCCAACGGCCCTTCAATGTCCGCAGAACTGAACAGCCCTGTTTAGGTAGGCCTCAAAGGCAAACGCCATGAGGACGATGCTCGATAGAAATTGCCGTGAACATCCTTTTTCGTTTTCGTTCCCTCGCTCCAAAACGCACCTTGATGCGTGCCAGAGTTCGGCATACGTATAGACGGCTTTTGTTTGTGTTATCTGCGCGTTACGAGGTTTGTGAGATTTATTCGTCACTGATGCAGCCTCGCAATCGTCCAGCCCGACACATTATAGCTGCGCCCAATCTCCGCAAGCGTCTCCTCGCCATTGTCACGGCGTTTGATCACTTCCTTCTTTTGGTGCGGGGTGAGCTTCGGCGGCCTTCCCATTTTCACGCCGCGCGCCTTGGCGCGCTCGCGGCCTTCGGTCTTGCGAGAGCGGATGAGGTCGCGCTCAAACTCCGCAAGCCCGCCGAGAACCGTCAACATCAAACGCCCGTGTGATGTTGTGGTGTCTGCCCATGCGTCGGCAAGGGAACGGAAGCCCGCGCCCTTGTCGGCGATCTGCGCGAGGGTGTTCAGGAGATCGCGTGTCGAGCGCGCCAGCCGGTCAAGGCGCGTGACGGTCAACACGTCTCCTTTTTCAAGCTGATCGATAGCGCGGCGGAGCTGGGCGCGGTCGGCGCGCGCGCCGCTGGCGGTTTCCTTAAAAACCATACTCGTCCCGGCGTCGCGCAACTGCCGCACCTGCGCGTCGACGCTCTGGCCGTCCGTCGAGACTCGTGCATAGCCGTAAATCATGCCCGACTTATGCACGTCATTTATGCACAAAAAAAGGGGTTTTCGATCAAGGGTCTAGGTTTTGTGCATTAATCTTGATTTACGCACGTTTGCCGAAACGTGATTGAAACGGCTCTTTCCCCGCGTCGGCGACGTGCACCACGTCAATGGCTTTCGGCAGATCACTCTCAGCGACTTTCGTAAAGCCGTCGAATCCTTGTGCAAGCGCGGCGTTGGGCAACCCGACGTAGAAATCGTCAATATCAGGATCGGCAGTTTTTGTGCTCACCATAATAAATTCTTGGTAGAGCGGCGCGTTGTCGAAAAGCAGTTTTTGAATATGATCCATGTAGGGGATGTAATCTACCCCCGCCAAGCGACGCTTCAACCAAATCATCTTTAACCTCTTAATTGGCCGAAAAGAGTTTGAAGCAATGGAGCCGCTGCGCTCCAAGCCGTGGCAATAGCTGTAACCGATCCAGCGGCTTGAGAAATGGCAGCGAAAGCGGCCTTTATCATGCCTCGCTTTCGATCTTTGGCCGCGCTGGAAGCTTGATCGCTTAAATACGCGACTTGCTCTAAAAGATTATTCTTGTCGTCCGCAAGCATAGACGGCTCGTTAAGGATGGTTTCTGTCAACTGTCGCAGGGCATCGGCGACGTCATTATTACCAACTTGCTTTAGGTCAGTAATACTGACATCGAAGGTCTGAACGGTTCCGGTATTAACGGAACCGACAACACTGTCGGCTATGTGGATGTTGTGCATGATGATTGGCGCTTTCGGCATTTCCGGAACCTGCATTCGAGGTGTAATATTACCCAATCCTGTCAAGAAATCCGTTTGCGCCGCCGCATTGTTGGCACCTATCGCGGCTTTTCTTAATAATAGTGTCCGTGTGACTTCTACTTTATGAGAACAGTCCACGCAAAGGGGAACATTGCTGACAGAGGAAACGGCGGGCTTCCCACACTGACCGCAAAGCTGCGCTGCCACACTCTATCTCCTTAAGGATGATCGCGACCGCACACAATCCACCCCTATAGGACACTCGGTGGTGTCGCATAAGCTCCATTCCGTCAAATCGCACCACGTCGCGCCGCTGTCCACGCGCGAAAGAGGCCGCGCCTCGGCGGCGCGGCCTCCGCCTCCGTCAGTATTCCTCCGCCAGCATGATCGTCAGAACGCGCACCGTCTTTGCGGGGTCGGCGGGGTTTTCGGAGCCGAGTTCGCAAGCCGCGTCGTAGTAGTCGACATGCGAATCCGCCAGCGCTCGCGGGGTCGGGCGCCAGCGCTCCATTCATCCGCCCCCAGCCGTCACTCCCTTAGCGCCTCGTCGAGCAGGCGCGCCAGCACTTCCGGCTCGCGCGGAAAGCCGGCGCGAATCCATAAGGCCTGCAGCGTTTTCAGCGTCGCGCCGACGCGGCGCCCATGCGCGACGCCGCGCGCCAGGATGTCGGCGCCGGTGATCGGCAACGTCGGCTCGGGCGTTTCCTGGAGGAAACGATAGGCCTCGGCGAAGCGCCAGTCGTCGGCCGGCGCGCCGGAATCGGCGTGCGCGAGCGTCAAGGCGTCGAGCGCGCCGCGCCGCCGGCGCTCGAACAGCAGCCCGCGCAGCGCGCCGAACGGCGGCGGCGCGCTCAGTCCGTGTAAGGCCGGCAAGGCCTGGCCGAGGATGGCGAGCCGTTCGAATTCGGCGTTGGAGAGGCGCAGGCGCTCGCGCAGGCGCTCCGCGTCCTCTTCGATCCCCACGCAGAGCGCGGCGAGGCGCAGCAGCGCGTCGGGCCGCTCGCCGCGACGGCGCGCTTCGATCGCGATGAGCCGCCCGAGGCGCGCCGCATCGGTCTGCCCCGCAAGCAGCGCGCCCAGCAGTCCCGCCTCGCAAACCGCGGCGACGACTTCGCCCGCGCGGGGCGCCGCCAGCAGCTTGAGCAACTCGGCGCGCACCCGCTCGCGCGACAGCACGCTCAAGCCGTCGCGCTCCCGGATCGCCGCGCGAAAACCCTCGGCGTCGAGCGCGCCCTCGCCGTAGCGGGCCGAGAAACGGAAGAAGCGCAGGATGCGCAGGTAATCCTCGCGGATGCGCTCGCTCGCGTCGCCGATGAAGCGCACGCGCCGCTGGGCGAGGTCGGCGAGCCCGCCGACGTAATCGTGCACGACGCCGTCGCGCCCGAGCGAAAGCGCGTTGATGGTGAAATCGCGCCGCCGCGCGTCGGCTTCAAAATCGCGGCCGAACGCAACGATCGCGTGGCGCCCGTCGGTGGCGAGGTCGCGGCGCAGGGTCGTCACCTCGATCGGCTGGCCGCCGACGATCACCGTCACCGTGCCGTGCGCGAGGCCGGTAGGCGCGACGCCGAAGCCGGCCGCGCGCGCGCGCTTCATCACCTCTTCGGGCGAGGCGGTGGTGGCAAGATCGAAATCGTCGGCCTTCTCGCCCAGCGCGAGGTCGCGCACCGCGCCGCCGACCAGGCGCGTCTCTTCGCCCTCTCCGTCGAGCGCCCTGAGCGCGCGCGCGAGCCGTCCTTCGTCGAGCAGGCGCCGATCGACGAGGCGTCCGTCGCGAATGGCGGGCAGATCGCTCATTGGAAATGCCCGGGCACCAGCGCGCCGTTTTCGATATGGGCCGGCACATAGACGCCTTGGCTGCGCGGCGCGGCCGAAATCATCACGATTATGCCGATCAGCGCCGCCGCCAGGCCGATGAGGATCAGCGTCGCGACCCGGCTGCGCGTCCAATGCTCGAGCGCGAGCGGATAGCGCAGGCGCACCACGAGATAGAGCGCGAAGAGCAGGAATGGGGCCAGGAACAGAGCCAAGGACTCGACAGTGGCGCGCCACATCAGGAAAACAGCCTCTCGGAGAGATTGCGTAAGATGCCGGCGGTGACGCCCCAGATATAGCGCTCGCCGTAGGGCATGGCGTAGAACTTTCTCTTCGCGCCCCGCCATTCGCGCTCTTCGAGGCGGTGATTGGCGGGGTCCATCAGGAAGGCGAACGGCGCCTCGAACACGTCCGCCACCTCATGGACGTTGACATGAAGCGTGAAGGCGGGGTCGATCAGCGCGATCAGCGGCGCGACGCGATAGCCCGTCCCGGTCAGATAGGAATCGAGCCAGCCGAGCGGTTCGACATAGCGCTCTTCGAGGCCGATTTCCTCGCGCGCCTCGCGCAATGCGGTCTCGCGCGCCGTTTCGCCGCCGTCGATCTTGCCGCCGGGAAAGGCGACCTGGCCGGAATGCATGCGCAAATGCGACGCGCGCAGCGTCAGCAACACGCTCAGGCCGTCGGGCCGCGCCACGATCGGCGCAATCACCGCCGCCGGACGCGCGCGCGCGATCGTCCGCTCGTCGGGCAAGGGCCCGTTGAGCGCGTAGTCGCCCGCCCGCGGCGCGGCGCCGGCGGCGAAAGCGTCTTCCGTCAGGCGCTGGGCGAGCCGCTCGCGCGCGAGGCGGCGCAGGTCGTCGGCGGAAAAATCGGGCGGGAAAGCGCTCAAAGGCCGTCGATCTCGCTGGCGCGTGTCATCGGGAAGAACAGGGCGCCCGAGCGCACGCCGAACCAATCCTCGCCGCCCCACGGCTCGACGCCGCCGAGCGCGACGAGGTCGTAATAGAGCGCGCGATTGACCAGCGCCCATAAGCCCCCGCGCACGCGAACGTAGGGTTTGACGCCGTCGGCCGCGCCGCGCTCGAAGCGTAGCGGATGCTCGGTGTCGACCGTGACGAAATCCTCGACATTGGTGCGGAAAGTCAGGCTCTGCTCGCCGTCCGCCGCCTCCACGCCCATCTCGACGCAGACGAAGGGCGCGTCGTCGACCGTGACGCCGACGCGTTCGACCGGCGTCACCAAGACGTGGCGATCCTCGTCCTTGCGCAGAATCGAAGCGAACAGCCGCACCAGCGGAGCGCGGCCGATCGGCGAGCCGCAATAACGCCACGTCCCGTCGGCGGCGATGCGCATGTCGATCTCGCCGCAGTACGGCGGATTCCATAGATGGACCGGAGCGGGACCGCGCTTTCGCGCCTCGGCCGCCTCGCCGAGGCCGCGCAGGGCATGATCGGGCGCAGGAGCCGCTTCGCCGCTTTCGCGGCGCTCCGCCATAATCTCGCGCTTGTTTGTGGGCAAGCGTGCGCTCTCCATGTCGCCCATGGCCGAGAAGCCCCGGGGAGTCCAATCTAGTGCGGGACGCGCCGAAGGGGAATTCGGACGCCGAGCTTTTCCGCTCGGCCGTTGGCGGCGAGAGGGAAACGGACGGGCGCCGCGAGCGGCGGCCTGTGAATTGCATGAGGAGCATCGATGACCGTCGCCGATTTTGACGCCAGCGTCGTGAACGCCGCCGAAGCGAGCCTTTCCCGCATCGCCGCCGCGCGCGAGGCCATCGGCGCGGTGATCTTCGGCCAGGAGCGGGTGGTCGAGCAGACGCTGGTCACCCTGCTCGCCGGCGGCCACGGCCTGCTGATCGGCGTGCCGGGCCTGGCCAAGACCAAGCTGGTGGAGACGCTCGGCGTCGTCATGGGCCTCGATGCGCTCAGGGTGCAGTTCACGCCCGATCTGATGCCCTCCGACATCCTCGGCGCCGAGGTGATGGAGGAAGGGCTGGACCGCGCGCGCAGTTTCCGCTTCATCAAAGGCCCGATTTTCGCGCAATTGCTGATGGCCGACGAAATCAACCGCGCCAGCCCGCGCACCCAGTCGGCGCTGCTGCAGGCGATGCAGGAGCATCACGTCACCGTCGCGGGCGCGCGCCACGACCTGCCGGTCCCCTTCCATGTGCTGGCGACGCAAAATCCGCTGGAGCAGGAGGGCGCCTATCCCTTGCCCGAGGCGCAGCTCGACCGCTTCCTCATGCAGATCGACGTCGGCTATCCCGATCGGCGCGCGGAACGGCGCATTCTCATCGAGACCACCGGCGACAGCGAAGCGGCGCCCAAGCCGGCGATGACCGCCGCCGAGCTGATGGCGGCGCAGCGCCTGGTGCGACGCGCGCCAATCGGCGAAAGCGTAGTCGAGGCGATCCTCGACCTGGTGCGCGCGGCGCGCCCGGGCGAGGGCGACCCGGAGCTGACCCAGGCGATTTCATGGGGTCCGGGGCCGCGCGCCGCCCAGGCGCTGATGCTGGCCAGCCGCGCCCGCGCGCTGGTCGAGGGCCGTCTCGCGCCCTCGCTCGACGACATCGTCGCACTGGCCGAGCCGGTGCTCAAGCACCGGATGGCGCTGACCTACGCCGCGCGCGCCGAGGGCGAGACGATTTCCGCCGTCGTCGCGCGTCTCGTCGCCAAGACGCTGCGCTGAAGCGATGGCGACAGCCGCTTCCGTTTCAGGCCGACCGATCCGTCAGCAAGCGACGACCCTGGCGGCGCGTCTGCCGAGCCTCGTGGTCGCCGCGCGGCAAGTCGCGCACACCCTTTTCCACGGCGTGCATGGGCGACGGCAGGCGGGTCCGGGCGAAACTTTCTGGCAATTTCGCCCCTTCGTTTCCGGAGAGCCGGCGGCGCGCGTCGACTGGCGCCGCTCGGCGCGCGAGGACCGCGCCTTCGTGCGCGAGCGCGAATGGGAAGCCTCGCACACCGTCTGGATCTGGTTCGACCGCTCGGCCTCGATGGCTTTCGCCTCTGCGCTCGCGCGCTGCGCGAAGATCGATCGCGCCGCGGTGCTGGCGCTGGCGCTGGCCGATCTGGCGGTGCGCGGGGGCGAGCGCGCTGGGCTCATCGGCCTCACCCGTCCGCTGGCGACGCGCGGCGTCATCGAGCGCTTCGCCGAAGCGATCGCCGCCGACGAGCGTCTGCGCGGCGCTCCGGCGTCCGGCCTTCCCTCTCCCGAGCCGCTGAGGGCGCGCTCCAAAGTGGCGTTGATCGGCGATTTCCTAAGCGACGCGCAGGAGACCGCGCGGATGATCGGCGCGCTCGCGGCGCAAGGGGCCGAGGGCCAGCTCGTCATGATCGCCGACCCGATCGAGGAGACTTTTCCCTTCGTCGGCCACACCGAATTCCTTGAGGCGGGCGGCTTCGCGCGGCTACGCGCGCCGCGCGCGCAGAACCTGCGCGAAGCCTATCTCAAGCGCCTCGCCGAGCATCGCGAGGCGATTCGCGCCGCTTGCGCCGCGCGCGGCTGGGGTTTCGCGTTGCATCGAACCGATCAGTCGGCGGCGCAGGCGCTGCTCGCGCTGCGCTCGCGGCTCGCCGGCCCCGAGCCGAAGACCACGGCCTGGAGCGCCTGACGATGTTCGGCCTGCCCCTCGCCTTCGGCGCGCCGGCGGTCCTGGCCGCCCTCGCGCTGCTCGCCGCGCTCTATGTCTTTCTGAAAGTGACGCCGCCGCGGCCGCGCCAGGCGGTGTTCCCGCCGCTGCGTCTGCTGATCGGCCTCGACGCCAAGGACGCGACCCCGGCCAAGACGCCATGGCCGCTGCTGGCGCTGCGGATCGCGATCGCCGCGCTGGCGATCCTGGCGATGGCGGGGCCGATCTGGAGCGTCTCGCCGGAATCCGGCGCCGGCGCCGGGCCGTTGCTGCTGCTGGTCGACGACGGCTGGCCGGCGGCGCCGACCTGGGAGCGCCGCCTCGCCTACGCGCGCGACGCGCTTCGAGGCGCGAGCCGCGCGGGGCGCCTGACGGCCGTGCTGCCGATTTCTCAAGGGGGGCTCGACGTCGCGGCGCTCGACGGCCCGCGCATCGAAGAAAAACTGCGCGCTCTGGCGCCCGTCCCTTACGCGCCGCCACGCGAGGCGACGCTGCCGGCGATCGCGCGTTTTCTCGCCGCCAATCCGAACGCCGAAATCGTGTGGATCGCCGACGGCGTCGAACTCGGCGGCGCCGGCGCGTTCGCGCGCGGCTTGGCGGCGGCCGCGAGCGGTCACAAGGTTTCCGTCGTCGCCGATCGCTCGACGCCGATCGGCCTCGCCGGCGTCGAAAACCTCGCCGAGGCGCTCGCCGCGCATCTGACCCGCGCCGGCGCCAATGCGCGACAACAGGGCGTCGCGCGCGCGCTCGACGCCCAGGGTCGCTCGATCGGCGAAGCGCCGTTCGACTTCGGGGCCGCGCGCGGGACGCAAGCGAACTTCGATCTGCCGGTCGAGCTGCGCAATCAGGCCGCTCGGGTCGAAGTCGCCGGCGAGGGATCGGCGGGCGCGGTCTGGCTGGTCGACGAACGCTCGCGGCGGCGGCGGGTCGCCATTCTCTCCGGCGCCAGCGCCGACGTCGCGCAGCCGCTGTTGTCGCCGACCTATTACATCAAGCGCGCGCTGGCGCCGTTCGCCGAAATCCGCGAATGGCGCGACGCGGCGAGCGATCCGATCGTGTCGCTGCTGGCGGAAAGGCCGTCGGTTCTCGCGCTCGCCGACATGAGCGTGCCTCCCGGCCCGGCGCACGAGCAGCTCGCCGATTTCGTCGAATCGGGCGGCGTGCTGGTGCGCTTCGCCGGCACGCGCCTCGCCGCCGGTGAGGACGATCTGACGCCGACCGCGTTGAGGCGCGGCGGGCGCACGCTCGGCGGCGCGCTGTCGTGGGAGACGCCCAAGCACATCGCGCCGTTCGATAAGGACAGCCCGTTCCTCGGCCTCGCCGCGCCGGACGAAGTGACGGTTTCGCGCCAGGTGCTCGCCGAGCCGGAGCCGGGCCTGGCCGCCAAGACCTGGGCGCGCCTTGCCGACGGCACGCCGCTGGTGACCGCCGAGCGGCGCGGCAAGGGCCTGATCGTGCTGTTCCATGTGACGGCGGACACGACGTGGTCGAACCTGCCGATCTCGGGGCTGTTCGTCGACATGCTGCGGCGCATCGTCGCGCGCGCCGGCGCCGCGCCCGCCGAGGCGAACGACGCCGCCGAGACCGGCACCGAGGCGTCGCGCGCGCCCTATCGCATACTCGACGGCTTCGGCGTTCTCGGCCCCCCGCCCGCCGCGGCGGCGCCGATCGGCGACGATTTCGCCGGCCCGGGAGACGCCGCGCATCCGCCGGGCTTCTACGGCGCGCCCGAAGCGCTCGAAGCCGTCAACGCGATGGCGGCGGGCCAGACGCTGGCGCCGGCCGACTACGCGGGCCTCAGCGTCGCCTCGGGCGGGCTCGACGTCGCCGCGCCGCTCGATCTCAAGCCCTGGCTGCTGCTGGCGGCGTTCCTCGGCTTTATCGTCGACGGGCTCGCCAGCCTGTGGCTCGGCCGCGCGCCGCGGTTCGTCGGCCCTGCCGCGACCGCGCTGCTGCTCATCGGCGCGCTCGCCGGCGCGGCGCTCAATTGCCCGCGAGCCTCGGCCGGCGAAGCGCCGATTTCGGAGCGCGACGCCGACGCGGCGAGGGCGACGCACCTCGCCTATATCGCGACCGGCGACGCCGCGGTCGACGAGACCTCGCGCCTCGGCCTGGAAAACCTCGGGCGCGTGCTCGACCAGCGCACCTCGGCGGAGTTCGCCGAGCCGGTCGCGCTCGATCCGGCGCGCGACGAATTGAGCTTCTATCCGCTGATCTACTGGCCGGTCGTCGCCGGGCGGCCGCAGCCTTCGGCGAGCGCGGTCGCGCGCATCGCCGCCTTCATGAAGAACGGCGGCACGGTGGTGTTCGACACGCGCGACGCGCTGGCGGCGCGCCCCGGCGGCCCGCCGACCCCCGAGGGCCGTTGGCTGCGCACCCTGCTCGCCGGCGTCGACGTGCCCGAACTGGAGCCGGTCCCGCGCGACCACGTCGTCACGAAAACCTTCTATCTCATCGATAATTTCGTCGGCCGCACCGACAGCGGCTCGACCTGGATCGAAGCGCTGCCGCCGCCCGACCCCAACGATCGCGCGCCGCGCCCGGCGCGCGCCGGCGACAGCGTCTCGCCGATCGTCATCGCCTCCAACGACCTCGCCGCGGCTTGGGCGGTCGACGCCGGCGGCCGGCCGCTCTATCCGCTCGTTCCCGGCGGCGCGCGCCAGCGCGAACTGGCGCTGCGCGGCGGCGTCAATCTGGTGATGTACACGCTGACCGGCAGTTACAAGGCCGATCAGGTCCACGCCAAGGACCTCCTGGAAAGGCTTTCCCATTGAACGCGTGGTCGATCGCTTTCGCGCCGGCGCCGCCGGTCCCCGTTCTGGAGGGGCTCGCCGCTCTGGCGCTGGCGCTGATCGCGCTCAACCTGTGGCGGCGCCCGCGCGGCGCGGCGCCGCGCGCGCTGGCGCTGGCGCTGCTGGGGCTGGCGCTCCTCAATCCCTCGCTGGTGCGCGAGGACCGCCGGCCGCTGAAAGACGTGGTCGCGGTCGTCGTCGATCGATCGGCGTCCAATCAGATCGGCGAGCGGCAGCGGCAGACGGAGGAAGCGCGCGCCGAACTGGCGAAGCGCCTAGCCGCGCTGGGCGACGTCGAGACGCGCTTCGTCGAGACCGCAAGAAGCGATCCCGACAATCGGGGCACGCAATTGTTCGCGGCGCTGCGCTCGGCGCTGAGCGATGCGCCGCCCGAACGCGTCGGCGCGGCGATCCTCGTCACCGATGGAATCGCGCACGACATTCCTGCTTCGCTCGACGCGCTCGGCTTCGACGCGCCGCTGCACGTCCTGGTCACCGGCCATGAGGGCGAACGCAATCGCCGCATCGAACTCGTCGAGGCGCCGCGCTTCGGCATCGTCGGCAAGGACCAGACGATCGTCGCCCGCGTCCTCGACACCGCCGACAAAGGCGAGCCCGCGAGCCTGACCGTGCGCCGCGACGGCCAGACGATCGCGACGCTGCCCGTCGAGGTCGGCCGACCCCTCTCGATCAACGTCCCGATCGACCACGCCGGCCCCAACGTGATCGAGCTCGAAGTCGCTCCGGTAGAGGACGAATTGACGGCGCGCAACGGCAAGGCGGTCATCGCCATCGAGGGCGTGCGCGACAAGTTGCGGGTGCTGCTGGTGTCGGGCGAGCCGCATCAGGGCGAGCGCATGTGGCGCAATCTCTTGAAGTCCGACGCCAACGTCGATCTCGTCCATTTCACCATTCTGCGCCCGCCGGAGAAAGCGACCGACGGGACGCCGATCAACGAACTGTCGCTGATCGCCTTTCCGGTGGCGGATTTGTTCGGGAAGAAGATCAAGGACTTCGATCTCATCATCTTCGATCGCTATTCCAGCCAGGCGATCCTGCCGAGCTTTTATCTCGACAACGTGGTCAAGTACGTCCGCGAGGGCGGCGCGCTGTTGCTGGCCGAAGGGCCGGCCTTCGGCACGCCGGAGGGTCTCTACGCCACGCCGCTCGGCGAGATTTCTCCCGCCCGGCCGACCGGAGAGGAGTTCGACCAGGCGTTTCGCGCCGAAATCTCGCCCGAGGGCGCCAAGCATCCGGTGACGCGCGGCCTCGCCGGGAGCGACGCCTCGCCGCCGGCATGGGGCCGCTGGCTGCGCCAGATCGGCGGCGAAGTCACCAACGGCTCGGCGGTGCTGCAAGGCGTCGACAAGGCGCCGCTGCTGGCGCTCTCGCGCGTCGACAAGGGGCGCGTCGCGCTGCTGCTCTCCGACCAGATGTGGCTGTGGGCGCGCGGCTACGACGGCGGCGGTCCGCATATCGACCTGCTGCGCCGACTCGCGCACTGGTTGATGAAGGAGCCGGACCTCGAGGAGGAGGCGCTGCGCGCGCGCGCCAAGGGACACGAGCTGACGATCGAGCGCCAGAGCGTCAAGGGCGACGTCCCCGAGGCGAGCGTGACCGGGCCGGACGGCAAGACGACGAACGTGCAGCTCGCCGGCGTCGCTCCCGGCCTTTCACGCGCCAGCCTGGCGGTCGATTCCGACGGGCTCTACCGCGCCAGCGACGGCGAGCATGTCGCGCTCGCGGTCGTCGGACCGGAAAATCCGCTCGAATTCCAGGAGGTCGTGTCGACGCCGGAGAAGCTGCGCCCGCTCGCCGAGGCGAGCGGCGGAAGCGTGCGCCGGCTTAGCGCACGCGCCGGCGATCCGATCGACGTGCCGAGAATCGTCGCCATGCACTCTTCGCCTGTCTACGCCGGCGCGGATTACATCGGCGTCAAGCGCACCGGCGCGAGCGAGCTCATCGGCGTCGCCGAAACGCCGCTCGCGGCGGGCTTCCTCGGCCTCGCCGCGCTGCTCGGCGCGCTGATCTGGGTCTGGTTCCGCGAAGGCGGCGGGGCGCGGGGCAAATCGTAGACGCGCTCGCTGAGCGCGTCCGGCGCGAAGCGCCTGATTCTCTCACCCCGGCAAAGCGGCGACAACGCGGTCGGCGACCGCGGCTACAAGACCTTCCTCGGCCGCCCGCCCTTGGCGCCGTTGACGCGCGCCGCCGCGGCTTTCGCGGGCGATTTCGCCTGCCCCGCCCGCCGCGCCATATAGGCCCTCGCGCCGAAAATGCCGGCGAGAAGGCCGGGGATGGAGAGATCGACGTCGAGCGCCTCCCAGTGCAGGCCGTAGCCGGTGCCGAGGATTTCGAGTTTTTCGAGATCGTCGTCGCTCGCGCTCTCCAACCCTTGCGCCAGCCGTGGCGGGAAGGCGAAGGCGCAGCCGTTGGTCAGATCGACGATGACGCGGCCGAGTCGGCGATCGAAACGAGCGGCCTTGGCCCGCGGCTCGTTCGCGCGGATGGCGGCGCCCCTTTGCACCGCCGCGTCGATTTCGGCGTCCGTCAGTTCAACCATGGATTTCCCTCCACCGCGCCAACAAATGATCCCGCCGCTCGACGACGATTTTCATGGCGCGACGAACCTCGCTTCGCTTCATCCCGTCGACCCACGCCAGCGTCGGCGCGCCTTCGTCGCCGATCAGGTTGATTTTCGCCTGCCCGTCGCCGAACACATGGACGTGCGCCGGTTCGTGGTCGTCCGCGAAGATGACGACGCGCAGACCGCCGGCGCGATGGACAGTGACCATGGGAACCCATAACCCATCATGATAGGTTTTACAAGCGCGGGGCAAATCGTAGACGCGCTCGCTGAGCGCGTCCGGCGCGAAACGCCTGATTCTCCCGCCTCGGCAAAGCGGCGACAACGCGGTCGGCGACCGCGGCTGCAAGACCTTCCTCGGCCGCCCGCTCTTGCCGCCTTCGCGCGCGGCCGCTAGGACAGCCCATCCTTAAAGGGAGGAACGATGAACAAGGTCTTCGCCACCGCGGACGACGCCCTGGCCGGCGTCGTCAAGGACGGGATGACGCTGATGTGCGGCGGCTTCGGCCTGTGCGGCGTTCCCGAAGCGCTGATCGAGGCGGTCCGCAAGTCGGGGGCCAAGGACCTGACCGTCATCTCCAACAACGCCGGCGTCGACGGCGTCGGGCTCGGCGCGATGTTGGCGACGCGACAGATCAAGAAGATGGTTTCGAGCTACGTCGGCGAGAACAAGACCTTCGCCCAGCTTTATCTGTCCGGCCAATTGGAGCTGGAGTTCAATCCGCAGGGCACACTGGCCGAGCGCATCCGCGCCGGCGGCGCCGGCATTCCCGCCTTCTTCACCCGCGCCGGCGTCGGCACGGTGGTCGCCGAGGGCAAGGAAATCCGCGACTTCCATGGCGAGGAGCACCTGATGGAGGAAGCCCTCGTCGCCGACCTCGCGCTCGTCCATGCCTGGAAGGGCGATGCGGAGGGCAACCTCGTCTACCGCAAGACCGCGCGCAACTTCAATCCGATGATGGCGACCGCGGCTAGGCTCACCGTCGTCGAGGTCGAGCATCTCGTCGAACCCGGCGAGCTCGACCCCGACGCCATCGTCACGCCGGGAATCTACGTCCAGCGCATCGTCCATGTCCCGGCCGCCGAGAAGCGCATCGAGCAACGCACCACGCGCAAGCGCGGCGCGGCCTAATTCAGGAGAAGCCGCATGGGCTGGAGCCGCGATCAGATGGCGGCGCGCGCCGCGAAGGAATCGCGCGACGGCTATTACGTCAATCTCGGCATCGGCATCCCGACGCTGGTGTCGAACTATATCCCCGAGGGCATGCGCGTTCAATTGCAGAGCGAGAACGGCATGCTCGGCATGGGGCCGTTCCCGTTCGAGGGCGAGGAGGACCCCGACCTCATCAACGCCGGCAAGCAGACCGTCACCGAACTGCCGACCACCAGCTATTTCTCCAGCGCCGAGTCGTTCGCGATGATCCGCGGCGGCCATATCGACCTGGCGATCCTCGGCGCGATGCAGGTCTCCGAACAGGGCGACCTCGCCAACTGGATGATCCCGGGCAAGATGGTCAAGGGCATGGGCGGCGCGATGGATCTGGTGGCCGGCGTCAAGCGCATCGTCGTGCTGATGGAGCACGCGGCCAAGGACGGCCCCAAGCTGCTGCATCATTGCACGCTGCCGCTGACCGGCCGACGCGTCGTCGATCTGGTCATCACCGATCTCGGCGTGTTCGCCATCGACAAGCACGGCTTCCGCGGCATGGCGCTGATCGAACTCGCGCCGGACGCGAGCCTGGAGGAAATCGCGGCCAAGACCGAGGCGACTTATCGGGTGGCGATGGGGTGAGGAACAAGGCTTGAACGAGGCGATGGAACGGACGATCGGACGCCTGCTGCGGCGCGTTCGCGCCGGAGACCGCCGCCTCGCGTGGAATGACCCGAGCGTCGCCGACGCGCCCGCAAGCCTGCGGCTGGAGAGCGCGGCGTTTTCCGACGGCGGCGCGATGCCGACGCGTTGCGCCGCCGCCGGCGTCGGAGAGAACGTCTCGCCGCCGCTCGCTTGGTCGGGCGCGCCGCCCGAGACCAAATCGTTCGCGCTGATCGTCGAGGACCCCGACGCGCCGATGTTGCGGCCGATCGTCCACCTCCTCGCCGTCGGCGTCCCCGCCGATTGCGCGGGCGCGCCCGAGGGCGCCTTGTCGCCGCCGGGCGGCGCCGGAATCGCCTTCGGACGGGGTTCGTTCGGACGCGTCGGCTACATGGGGCCGCGCCCCGTTCGCGGCCACGGCGCGCATCGCTACGTGTTCCAACTCTACGCCCTGTCGCGTCCGATCGAGTTCGGCGACAGGCCCGATCTCGCCGAGGTTCTCGCGGCGATGCGCGGCGCGGTTCTCGCGCGCGGCAAGCTGGTGGGAACGTACGAGCGGGCGTGAGCGGCGGCGCGCGCCGGCGACCCGAGACTTGAGCGCCGCGCATTTCGGCCTCGGCCGCGAACTCTTCGCCGTCGGCCGCGCCGAAGAGGGCGCGTCGATTTTTCCGTCCTAGAGCATTCTGCATTTAGGCGTACGCAGCGATCTCCTCTCCCCGCAAGCGGGGAGAGGCAGGGTGAGGGGCCAGGCGATCGTCCGCCATGGTGCGGATCATCGCTCCGCCCCTCATCCCTTCCTTCTCCCCGCGAGCGGGGAGAAGGGGTCGGCGCGGCTCGCACCCTCGCCGCGACGAGGGGTCGCCGCCTGTGTTTGACATCATCGAAATTGCGCGCTAGTTTACATTGTAAACATGGCGTCGAAGCCATTTCGGGCGCAATGGAGCCGGGAATGTCGAGCGCAAAGGCGTCCGAAGAACGGCGCAAGGTCGGCATGTTGATCCCGCCGCCGATCCTGCTCTCGGCGCTGGCCGCGGCCTGCGCCGGCGCCCAGGTCCTCTGGCTCGGCGGCTTCACGTTCTCGCCGACGCGCGACGTCATTGGCGGCCTGATGCTGCTCGCGTCTGTCGCGCTCGTCGCCTCCTGCGGCCGGCTGTTCATGCAGGCCGGCACGCCGTTCCGGCCGACCTCGCCGGCGACGGCCATCGTCAGAGAGGGGCCGTACCGCTTCAGCCGCAACCCGATGTATGTCGGCATGGCCGGCCTGCTGGCGGGCCTCGGCGTGCTGCTCGGCAGTCCCTGCTCCGCCGCCGGCCTGGTCGTCTTCCTCGTCGTGATCCATTTCGGCGTCGTGCTGCCCGAGGAGCGCTATCTCGAATCGCTGCACGGCGAGAGCTACCGGCAGTACAAACGGCAGGTTCGGCGGTGGCTGTGAGCGGCGGCCGCGTGGGCGATTGATGCGGTCGGGAAGGGCGAGAGAGACGCGCCGCGCCGGGATTGGCCGAAATGCGTTTCGCCCGCTGAAATCGGCCGTGCTATACGCAATTCATGACGACGATCGTCGACCCCGTCTTGAGCCGGTTCCGCGCCGCGCTCGACGAAGTCTATGGCGAGCGGATCGAGCGCGTGGCGCTCTACGGCTCCCGCGCCCGCGGCGACGCGCGCGCCGATTCCGACTACGACGTGGCGGTGTTTCTCAAACACCTCGACGGCTTCGGCAAGGAAGCCGGACGAATCGCGAGAATCGAGGCCGACATTCTTTCCGACACCGGCATCGTCATCAACGCCCTGCCTCTGCAAGCCGGCTCCTATCGCGAACGAACCGAGCTGATGCAGGAGCTTCGTCGCGAGGGCGTCGAGCTGTGAGGCCGGAAGCCGAGGATTGTCTCGACAAAGCGCTGGCGATGCATTGCCGGCCAGCACGGGTTAATGCCGATTTGTTGACAGGCAATTCAAGATCTTTGGTCATCCAGTTTACACGGCGGGCCGATATTGTCGTGCGGCGCGTAAATGAGTGTCTGTCCCCTCAGCAACACTGCCACGCGTATATCTCCTTTTGCGAGGCTCTAGGTTACGGCGCATTCGCAATGATCGCTCAACACAATTTTATCGTGCTAAATATAGGCCTTGTGCCGACGCTCGTCGATTTCTTTCAACGCATGATGGCGACCACAGGACTGTGGCCGGCTTTCGGACAACAAGAACCGCTCAACGCGAGCGAGGAATACACTCCTCCGGAAGGCTTCCGCGCGCATATGCTTTGGAATGTTCTGCCGGTGCGCGCACCGACTGGTCTGCTGCGCAATGCGTTAGCGACCGTGTTCATGAGCGAGTGCTTTGACCTGATTGTGAGGCACGAATTAGCTCATCTTGTCCTTGGCCACCTGAAAGACGATGCTCGGACCATAAGAGCCGACCCAATCGCGGTGCACGCGCTTGAGCTTGCCGCAGACGGTCACGCCGCGATTTGGGGTCTCGAACCGCTTTGGGATATGCCCCGGAAGTTTGGCCGTCATCCCGGTGCCGTCGATGACGCATACCGGGAGTATCACCGTTCACCTGACGATGCGTTCGTGAATTACTTGCTCGCGAACTTTCTTATATTTCGCCTTATGGACGACAACGACTGGAGCAAACGCACGCTTGCGAGCCGGAGCCATCCGCCCGCACCGATGCGGTTTCATGGCGTGTGTATTCACCTGGCGGACTATTTCAGGCAGAATGACGACGCTGACGGCGAGACTCGGGTGCTGCGAACGATGCAAAATATCTGGGAATTGGGCGAACATACTTTTGCCAAAACCTTTGGCGGAAAACCGAACCCCGACATCAAGCGGCTGACGCTCAGAGAGTTGAGCGAAGAACACTACAATCGAATGTCTGATAAAGCTCGGACTTTACCGCCGCATTTGTTTGGACTAGACGGGTAAGCTACGTCGCGTCGTCAAAGCAATAATGTTCAGCGTCAATTCTCTTTTTTACTGCCCGAGTTACGGTGAGGTGCCCGTATTGGCCCATTCGCGCTTTGCCTATTGGTCCTCGCCGATGCTTCATCGTCCATTCGTGCCCTTCCGCCTGCCATCGCCGTGCTCGCCGTCAAGGTCAAGCCGCTTCGCGGTCGCTTCGCGAACCTTGACCGCTGCGCGCGCAATTATATACATTGCGTAGGAACTTTCAATGTGCGATGATTCGGGTGCCGGTTCGAAAGGGGCGGCTGGCGCGCCCGCGAAAGAGATCGAAATCACGCCGGAGATGATCGCGGCGGGGGCCGCGGTTTTGGATCGCGAATTGGCGCACGATCCCCTGATGTCTACGGGCTTTGCTCGTGTTTTGTCCGAAGAGATTCTTCGAGCAGCGGAAATAGAACGTCTCGCGAAAAGTTGTTGAGACCGTTGGCGAGTTGACGGACTGATGAGAGGTGACTTGAGAGGTCGGCGATCGTCAGCGCGGGAAGTTCCGCCGCTTTGTCGCGTAACCGCTCATGGTCGCCGACATGAATTTCAATGTGCGGGTCAAGCTGTTGACCGCTATAAAACGGAGCGGTGCCAAACGGTGTAACGCCGAATTGAAAATATCGGTCATATCTAACGCTTACGGGATGATGGGCCAAGCGCCTGCGCGTGGACAAAAGCTCTCTGAAGTGAGCGGCTAATTTGTTCCATGCCTTGACGCTGACGTGAGGATGTGCGCCAGACCGCTTTTCCGTCTTCGGCAAGACCGAGAGGACGATCTCTTCGGTTAGAGCCAGTCTCACGTCGAGACCGGGGGTCCGATAGAAAATGATCGCGCTTTGCTCATATGGACCAATGCAATCGCGGAAAATTCGAAACAGCTCATCGTCAACGTTTGCCCACGCCGATATGCAGCGTCCGAGCGTTTCAAAAAACTCGTGGCCAGCGTCGTGGGGGGATATGGGCGCATCTTGCGTCATGGTATCGTGCTTCGATGATTAGGAAGACAGACAACGATCATTTTGGCGACGAGGAAATCGCCCGTCGCCGTGACGCCGCGCTCTTGCGCGCCCTTAGCACGCCGCACAAGCGCCAAGCCGAGATGAAGGTCGGAAAACAGACATCGGACGCCACGCTAAAGGGAAGGCGACCACGAAAGAGTAAGGATGGTAGCACGGCCTCGACGCGAATCTCGCTTACGGCTGGTAGGGTCCGTCCGTAAAAATGAGGCGGCGGTTTTCGTAGCATTCCCGGACAATCATGGCGTTAAGGTCGTGATCGTGGAAGGGGCCGACTGAGTTCGAGGAAAGAACATTGTCGACCAAGTGCGAAAATCGATCTGGGCCGAGCCCGATGATTGTTGGGGTATCGCGATCCGCTGATATCAGCATGGCGATCACAAAATCCTTGTCGCGGCGCATGTCCGCAGAGACGAAAACATCTCCGACTAGGATCATGTAATTATTGCAGGCTTCCCAGCGCTGGCCGCAAACTAGCCCCAATACGTTGGGAAGACGGCATTCCTCGGCGCTCACGAGGGCTGGCGTTAGCGCTGCGCAAACGAGCGCCAGAAGTCCAAAAGAGATATTCTTTCGCGTCATCGAATTGTGTCCTTCCCGGTAGGTAAAAAGAAAGAGGCCAGCGCTTGATAATTCGCGCCCTAGAGATCGAGTTCGACAAACGGCGGAACCCCGGCCTTGTCGGCCAAGATGTTCTTGAAGTGCTGAGCCGCAAATTTGGTGGCGGCAGCTGCAATCTTGGCGTTCAATTCGGCGATTGTGCAGAGAGTGCGTTGGCAGGCGGGACAAATCACAAAATCACTGTCGTCCGTCTCATCGGGGGAGCGCTTCGAAAAACTCTGTTGGTTCGCGTGATCGGCGTTTTGGCCGTCGCGCAGGAGGACGCGCAGGGCATTTCAGCCCTCTGGCGAGCCTGACTTGATCGCGTCTACCCTCTCATTTCGGCT
>Ga0326727_10012497_pt1 | contig 19304 bp, 12 predicted proteins | sample MB2enrmetagenome_FD_207643 | JGI IMG/M metagenome (GOLD analysis project Ga0326727, IMG submission 207643) | Lab enriched peat soil microbial communities from McLean, Ithaca, NY, United States - MB29MY | ecosystem: Environmental > Terrestrial > Soil > Wetlands > Peat | place: USA: New York...
CCCTCTCCGGCAAGCGGGAGAGGGGAGGGAAACCCTTCTCCCGCTTGCGGGAGAACGCAGCGCGAAGCCCCGGATGAGGGCCCTTCCGACGTCGGCGAATGGCTCGCCGCGGCCTATCCCGAGCGCATCGCCATGGCGCGCGGCAAGCGCGGCGAGTTCCTCACCGCGAGCGGCCGCGCCGCGGCGGTCGAGCCGCACGACGCGCTGGCGGGCGAAGCCTATCTGGCGATCGGCGAGATCGTCGGCCGCGCCGCCGCGGCGCGCATCGTCACGGCCGCGCCGCTGACCCTCGCCGCGATCGAGCGCGTCGCCGGCGCTCGCGTCGAGACGAGCGAGGAGACGCTGTTCGACCGCGCCTCGGCGTCGTTGCGCGCGCGCCGCCGCCGCCGGCTCGGCGCGCTGATCCTCGCCGAAGCGAACCTCGCGCCGCCCGCCGACGAGGCGAGCGCGCTCGCCCTCGCGCGCGGCCTCATGAGCCTCGGCCTGGCGCGGCTGCCGTGGACGAAGAGCCTCGCGCAATGGCGTGGCCGGGTCGGCTTTCTGCGCCGCGCCGAGGGCGCGCCGTGGCCCGACCTCTCCGACGCGGCGCTCGCCGCCTCGCCCGACTGGCTCGCGCCCTGGCTCGCCGGCAAGACGCGGCTCGACGAATTGTCGAGCGAGGCGCTCGCCGAGGCGCTGAAGGCGCTGCTGCCCTACGATCTCGCGCGCCGGCTGGAAGCCGAGGCGCCCACCCATTTCGTCGCGCCGACCGGAACCGCCGCGCCGGTCGACTACGACGCCGAGGGCGGCCCGAGCGTCGCCCTGCGCGTGCAAGAGCTGTTCGGCCTTTCAGAGCATCCCGCGCTCGCCGGCGGGCGCATTCCGCTGACGCTGCATCTGTTGTCGCCCGCCCATCGGCCGATCCAGATCACCCGCGACCTGCCCGGATTCTGGAAGGGCTCGTGGACGAGCGCGCGCGCCGAGCTGCGCGGCCGCTACCCGCGCCATTTCTGGCCCGAGGACCCGGCGGCGGCCGAGCCGACCAAACGGGCGAAGCCGCGCGGGACGTGAGGCCGCATTGCCGCGCGGCCGCGTTTCCGTCAGGCTGTCGCGTCGTCCGATTCGCGTGAGATCGCCCGTGAACGCCCGCTCGCCCAAGGTCGCCATCTGCTTTCCCTCGGCGGACATGGTGCACGCCGATTTCGCGCTGGCGCTGGCGGGCCTGTGCAATTCGACGCCGCCGCTCGACACGCCGATCGTCAACAACAAGTCGTCGATCGTCGCGGCGGCGCGCAACGACGGGGTGAAGCGCGCGCGCGAGATGGGCTGCGACCATGTCCTGTTCCTCGACAGCGACATGGTCTTTCCGCGCGACACGCTGCATCGGCTGCTCGCCCATGGCGAGGCGATCGTCGGCGCGACCTACGTCAAGCGCGTGCCGCCCTATCCGATGCTCGGCTCGGCGGCGGCGAGCGAGCCGACCTGCGACGCGCGCGGCCTCACCGAGATGCTGCGCATCCCCACCGGCTGCCTGCTCATCCGCATGACGGTGTTCGACGCGCTGAAGCCGCCCTACTTTCGCTTCGTAACCGACGAAGCGTCGGGCGAGATCATCGGCGAGGACTACGACTTCTGCGATCGCGCGCGCCAAGCCGGCTTCCGCGTCTGGTGCGACGCCAAGCTGTCGCTGGAGATCGGCCACGTCGGCCAGAAGATCTTCAGGTTCTCGGGCGAAACGCGCGCCTGAGCGGGCCGCCGGCGGCGCGGATCGCCGCCCGCGCGGGCGGCGTTTCGCGCAGTCTTCGGGCTCAGACTCGCCCTTCGTGAAGCGTGCGACGGCTGTTGCGCGGGTTTGCTGCGGCCCTCCGGACGAGTCCGCCTTCCCAACGGCAATTTGGTTAATGCTCCGTTAACCATTTTCGCTGACGTTGCAGCATCGCGTCGAGAAGAAACGTTGATTGCGGGGAAGAACCATGAGCCTTACGGTAACAGGCAGCAGCGACCAGGGCCTGCTCTTACGACTGTTGCAGGCGAGCCTCGCTAGCCAGCGCACAACTTGGAGTCAGTCGAGCTCCAGCGGAACGTCCGCTACGTCGGCGAGCTCGACCGCATCGTCGACCGACGCCACAACCTCGATCGAGCTATCCGCCGCGGTGCTGGCGTTTCTGTCGCAGTTGAGCAGCGCGGCGTCTTCGTCTTCTTCTTCTTCGTCCTCTTCGTCCGATAGCGCGTCGCAGGCCGGGCCGGTCGGCGGACCGCCTCCGGGGCCGCCTCCAGGACCGCCGCCGGGCGTTTCCAGCGATTCGTCTTCGTCGAGCAGCAGCTCGACCAGCTCCAGCTCCGCCGCGTCGCTTCTGGCGAATGATCTCTCCACGCTCGAGGCCGACCTGGACGCGCTGGTGTCGTCGCTGACCTCGGGCTCTTCGTCGTCCACCGCGTCTTCCTCGACCTCGGCGACGTCGTCGACCTCTGCGTCGTCGACTTCGTCGTCGTCCTCGTCGAGCATCGCGACCGAGATCAGCGACATCGAGAAGGCGCTGAAGACGTTCATCGTCGACCTGGCGTCGGCGATCGACTCGTCGTCCTCGACGTCGTCGGCGACCTCGGCGTCTGTGTCGGACAGTTCAAGCGTCTCGACCACGACCAGCACAAGCAGCGCCAGCAGCTCGAGCAGCGCGAGCGAGACGAGCGAGGCAAGCAAGCATCACCGGCGCCACGACGACGCCGTCGCCGACCTGTTGCAGGCGCTTGCGTCGTTGACCGGCAGCGCCTCGACCGCGAGCTCGACCTCCAGCGCGTCGTAATAGCGAAGCGGCGAGCTTCACGCGCGCCGGCGCTCAGCGTCGGCGCGCTTTCGTTTGTCCGCTTCTCAGGCGCGCGGATGGGCGGCGCGATAGGCGGCGATCAGCCGCGCCCCGTCGACCGCGGTGTAGACCTGCGTGGTCGACAGCGAAGCGTGGCCGAGCAGCTCCTGGATGGTGCGCAGATCGCCGCCGCGCGCGAGCAGATGAGTGGCGAAGGAATGGCGCAGCGCGTGCGGCGTCGCGCTGTCGGGCAGCCCGAGCGCGCCGCGCAGGCGCTGCATCGTGAGCTGGATGACGCGCGGCGACAGCGGCCCGCCCTTCGCGCCGACGAACAGCGGGCCGTCGCGCTTCAGCGCGTAGGGGCAGAGGCCGAGGTAATCCTCCACCGCCTGGCGCAGCGGCGCGATGATCGGCGCGCGGCGCGTCTTCGCGCCCTTGCCGACGATGGTCAGCGCCTCGACCGCGCCGGTCGGCGCGTCGCGGCGCTTGATCGACAGCGCTTCGCTGATGCGCAGGCCCGCGCCGTAGCACAGCGCCAGCACAGCGGCGTCGCGCGCGAGAATCCAGGGTTCGCGCGGGTCGCCTTGGCGCGCCGCGGTCGTGACCACCGCCTTGGCGTCGGCGACCGGGAGCGGGCGCGGCAGGCGGCGCGCGGCGCGCGGCGCGCGCACCGCTCCGAGCGCGGAAGCCGCCCCGCCGCCCTCGCGTTCGATCGAGCGGGCGAGCGAGCGCAGCGCCGAGAGCGCGCGCTGCAGCGAGCGTCCGTCAATCTCCTCGGCGCGCCGGCGGGCGAGAAACGCGCGCAGGTCGGCCGGCGCGAGGCCGACGAACTCGGCGACGCCCGCCGGCGCGCCGAAGCGCTCGGCGAGGAAGGCGAGGAACTGCCGCGCGTCGCGGCCGTAGGCTTCGAGCGTGCGCGGCGAGAGCCGGCGCTCGTCGCGCAAGGCCCTGAGCCAGGCGCCGACCGCCGCGGCGAGGTCCGGCGCGGCGGGCAGGGCGGCGAGTTCGAGCGGGTCGGCCATGGGAGGACGATGCGCGGGGTTGGTTAAGGGAGAGTTGCCGGGGCGTCAGAGGCGGTTATCCGGAGACTCCAAGTGCGGAAAGAATGCAGTGCTATTCGTCAGTTTGGAGCCTTCCGTCATGACCGCCGCCGCTCCCGCCATCGCCATCGATGCGCAAATTCTCTCGGGAAGTCCGACGATCGCGGGCGCCCGCCTGTCCGTCGACAAGGACTTCGGCGAAGTCGGGAAAAATCCCGAAACTTCCTGACGTGTTCGGAGTCGCCTTGTCTCGAATACCGCCGCCAAAGCCAGCGAACATCTCGCAAGACCCGTTGTGGCGCGCGAGGATTGGCCGGGGCGTTTCAGCGTCACCGAATTACCCTGTCTTACGCGTGGGGTGCAGTCCACCTCCCCGCGCGCCCACATTTTGGCGCCTAAGCCCCTGAAAGAGCCCGCGCGAAACGGTTTTGGCGCCCCGCGTCGCCCTTCGCGGCGCCTGCCGCGCGGCGGGCTTCGTCGACCCCTTTCTCTTCAGGCGGAGGGTCCCCTCCGCCCCGCTTTCAACGCCTTGTAGCCGCTGAATTTTCTCTGCTTGCCTCGCGCCCGCTCATCCCCCACGTTAGGACCATGACCGACTCGCCGGCCGCCAGCTCCCGCTCGCGTCTCGTCGCCGTCCTCGGCCCGACCAACACCGGCAAGACCCACTTGGCGGTCGAGCGTATGCTCGGCCACTCGACCGGCATGATCGGCCTGCCGCTGCGCCTGTTGGCGCGCGAGGTCTACGACCGCATCGTCAAGGCGAAGGGACGAAACGCCGTCGCGCTGATCACCGGCGAGGAGAAGATCGTCCCTCTCTCACCGCGCTACTGGGTGTGCACGGTCGAGGCGATGCCGCTCGACCGGCGGGTGGACTTCCTCGCCGTCGACGAGATCCAGCTCTGCGCCGACCCCGAGCGCGGCCACGTCTTCACCCACCGCCTGCTCTACGCGCGCGGCGTCTCCGAGACGATGCTGCTCGGCGCGGCGACCATGGCGCCCTTGATCCGCCGCCTCTGCCCCGAAATCGAAATCCAGACCCGCGACCGTTTCTCCCAGCTCAGCTACGCCGGCTCGAAGAAGCTCACGCGGCTGCCGCCGCGCAGCGCCATCGTCGCCTTTTCGGCCGAGGCGGTCTACGCCATCGGCGAGCTGATCCGCCGCCAGCGCGGCGGCGCGGCGGTGGTGATGGGCTCGCTTTCGCCCCGCACCCGCAACGCCCAGGTGGCGCTGTTCCAGTCGGGCGAGGTCGACTTCCTTGTCGCCACCGACGCGATCGGCATGGGCCTCAACATGGACGTCGACCACGTCGCCTTCGCCGCCCTGCGCAAATTCGACGGGCGGCGCAGCCGCTCGCTCTATTCCCACGAGATCGGCCAGATCGCCGGCCGCGCCGGGCGCTTCCGCCGCGACGGCACCTTCGGCGTCACCGGCGACGCGCCCGAGCCCGACGCGGAAGTGGTGGGGGCGGTCGAAGGCCACGTCTTCGCCCCGGTCGCCGCCGCCGAATGGCGCAACGCCAAGCTCGACTTCCGCTCGCTCGCCGACCTGATGCGCTCGCTCGCCGAGCCGCCGCAGCGCGCAGCCTTAAGGCTCGCCGAGGAGAGCCAGGACGAGACGACGCTGCGCCAGCTCGCGACCGACCCGACGGTGGTCCGCCGCTGCCGCGACCGCGCCAACCTCGTCCGGCTGTGGGAGGTCTGCCAGACCCCCGACTTCCGCAAGACCTCGCAGGAGGAGCACGCGCGCCTGATCGGCGGCATGTTCGAGCACCTGACCCAACGCGACCGCCACCTGCCGGAGGACTGGATGCAGGGCCAGTTCGCCGGCCTCGACCGGCTCGACGGCGACATCGACGCCTTGTCGGCGCGCCTCGCGCGCGTGCGCACGCTCGCCTATGTCGCCAACCGCGGCGACTGGCTCGCCGACTCGGCCGGCTGGCAGGACCGCGCGCGCGCGCTGGAGGACCGGCTGTCCGACACGCTGCATTATCAGCTGATGCAGCGCTTCGTCGACCGGCGCACCTCGACGCTGCTGCGCAGCCTTTCCCAGCGCGCCGCCCTCACGCTCGGCGGCGTCGGCGCCGACGGCGCGGTGTCGGTCGAAGGCTGCCGGGTCGGCGTGCTGAAAGGCGTCCATTTCGAGCCCGAGCGCGGCGCGACGGCGCTGGAGAACCGGGCTCTGCGCGCGGCGGTCGAGCGCGCCGTCGCCCCCGAAATCGTCCGCCGGCTGGGCGCGCTCGCCGCCGACGACGACGAAGGCTTTGCGCTCGCCGCGGGCGGCCGCATCGTCTGGCGCGGCCAAGCGGCGGGCGAGATCGTCGGCGGCGAACCGTTCGCGCCGCGCGTGCGGCTGATCGGCGATTTCGGCCCCGAGCCGACGCGCGAGCGCGCGGCGCGACGGCTGGAGGCCTTCGTCGCCGCCGAGGCGGGCCGCCGGCTCGAGGCGCTAGCGCGGCTAAAGGCGGCGATCGCCGACGGCCGCTTCAAGGGCCTCGCGCGCGGCCTCGCCTACCAGCTGGTCGAGCAGTACGGCGTGGTCGACCGCCGCCGCGCCGAGGCGCAGATTCGCGCGCTGAGCCGCGGCGAGCGGCGCGTGCTGAAGGGGCTCGGCGTGCGCTTCGGCGCTTTCAGCCTCTATCTGCCGGCGCTGGCGACCGCCGAGGCGCGCCTGCTGGGCGAGGTGTTCGCCTCGCTCGCGCGGCCGGGCTGGCGGCCGGAGCGCGACGCGCTGACCCCCCTGCCCCACCCGCTTCCCCCGCCGGCGGCGCTTTCGCTGAGGGCCTTGCGCGCGGTCGGCGGCTTCGCCCTGCCGGTGGCGGCGCTGGAGCGGCTCGACGCGCTCGCCCGCGCCGCCGCGCCCGAGGCCGCCGGCGCCATCCCGCTTAGCCCCGCGCTCATCGCCGAGCTCGGCTGGAAGCCCGGCCAGGCGGCGGAAATCCTGCGCGGCCTCGGCTTCGCCCGCGCCCGCAAACGCGACTCGGCCGAGACCGAGCTGTGGCGTCGGCGCGCCGCAGCGGCCGAGACGCCGCCCGCCTCGACCGCCGCTTCGCCCTTCGCGGCGCTGGCGTCGTTCGCCAAGCCGATGGCCGCGCGCGACCGGCGCCTGAAGCGCCGCCGGGCGCGCCGCCGTTCCGCCGCAGGAAGCTCGAAGCCGTGAACGAGCCCGCCGACGCCTGCCGGGCCGACGTCTGGCTGTGGCGGGCCCGCTTCTTCAAGACGCGCAGCCTGGCGGCGCGCGCCATCGAAGCAGGCGGCGTGCGGCTGACGCGCGGCGGCGCCGGCGTCTCGCTCGACAAGCCGAGCCGGCTGGTGCGCTTAGGCGACGTCGTCGCCTTTCCCGTCGGCGAAAAATGGCTGGCGGTGCGCGTCGAGGCGCTCGGCGTAAGGCGCGGGCCAGCGGCCGAAGCGCGGACGCTTTACAGCCTCGCTTGAGGCCCCCGCCCTTGACAGCGCGCCGCGTCGCGACGAGTTTCCCGGCCGCGCGCGCCGCCTGGCTCGCCGCGCGGCGCGGGACGATGGGGGGTCCGGCGAAATGTCTTTCGTGAAAGTCAACGGCGCGGTCGTTCATTATCTGGACGAGGGCCCGCGCGAAGCGCGCGCGGTCGTCTTGACCAACGCGCTCGGCGCGGATTTGCGCATCTGGGACGAATTCGCGCCTCCGCTCGCCGAACGATATCGCGTCGTGCGCTACGATAAGCGCGGCCACGGGCTGTCCGAGCTGCCGCCCGGCCAGCCGCTGATGTCCGACTACGCCGACGACCTCGCGGCGCTTCTCGACCGGCTCGGCGTCGCGAGCGCGACCATCGTCGGCCTGTCGATCGGCGGCCTGATCGCCCAGGAACTCTATCGCCGCCGTCCCGACCTCATCGGCGCGCTCGTCCTCTGCGGCACCGCCGCCAAGATCGGCACGGAGGAGAGCTGGCGCCAGCGCATCGACGAGGTGACGCGCGGCGGGATCGAGGCGATCGCCGATGCGGTGCTGCAACGTTGGTTCACCGCCGATTTCCGCGCCCGGCGGCGGGACGAGCTCGCCGGCTGGCGGCTGATGCTGACGCGCGCGCCGCGCGACGGCTACCTCGCCGCCTGCGGCGCGCAACAGCGCGCCGACCTGCGCGCCGACTGCGCGCGCATCCGCGCGCCGACGCTGTGCGCCGTCGGCGACGAGGACGGCTCGACGCCGATCGCGCTGGTGCAAGGGCTGGCCAACGCCATCCCCGGCGCGCGCTTCGAGGTCGTCGCCGGCGCCGGCCATTTGCTCCAGATCGAACAGGGCGAACGGCTGCGCGGCCTGATCGAGACCTGCGCGGCCGGCGCCTGAGTTTTGTGCGGGAGAGGGCCGCGCCGCGCCTTGACGACCGCGCCGCCCGCCCTTCCCGCGCCGACGGCGACGCTGTATAGAGACCGGCCGCCGCCGCCCCGCCTGGGGCGGCGCGGCGCTTTTAGCGGACGTTTCATGTCCCAAGATACGATGTCCTCCCCCGTCGCGCCCGCCGCGAACGGCCACGACGCGGGGGGGCCGCCATTTGCTTCCCGCGAATTCTGGGTGCTCGCGCTGGGGTCCGTCGGCGTCGTCTTCGGCGACATCGGCACCAGCCCGCTCTACACCCTGCAGACGGCGCTCGGGCATATCCACGGCCGCGAGGCGGACGTGCGCGAGGTGGTCGGCGTCGTGTCGCTGATCATCTGGGCGCTGCTGATTGTCGTGACGACGAAGTACGTGCTGTTCCTGATGCAGGCCGACAACAAGGGCGAGGGCGGCGTCCTGTCGTTGCAGGCGCTCGCCAAGAGCGCGGCGGGCAAGGGCGCCGGCTTGGCGTTCGTCATCGGCGTCGTCGGCGCCGCGCTGTTCTGCGGCGACGCGATGATCACGCCGGCGATCTCGGTGCTGTCGGCGGTCGAAGGGCTGAAGCAGGTCGACGCCGGGCTCGAGCCGTTCGTGCTGCCAGCGACGGTCGGCATCCTGATCGCGCTGTTCTTCGTGCAGCGCCGCGGCACCGCGGGGATGGCGGCGTTCCTCGGGCCGATCATGGTGGTCTACTTCGTCGTCAACGCGCTGCTCGGGCTCAGCCACATCCCCGACGCGTGGGTGATCTTGTGGGCGCTGAGCCCTCGGCCGGGCGTCGCCTTCATGTGGGCCCACGGCGCGTTCGGCTTCGTCGTGCTCGGCAGCGTCTTCCTCGCGGTGACCGGCGCGGAGGCGCTCTACGCCGACATGGGCCATTTCGGCCGGCGGCCGATCCAGGCGGCGTGGCTGTTCCTGGTGCTGCCGGCGCTGGCGATCGTCTATCTCGGCCAGGGGGCGGCGATCATCGCCGACCCGACGGTGGTCGAGAACCCCTACTACCGGCTGGCGCCGGCGTGGGCGCTGGCGCCGCTGATCGTCCTGTCGACCGCCGCGACGGCGATCGCCAGCCAGGCGGTGATCACCGGCGCCTTTTCCTTCGCACGCCAGGCGATCCAGCTCGGGCTGCTGCCGCGGCTGGAGATCGTCCACACCTCCGAGACCCTGGAGGGGCAGATCTACCTGCCCCGCGTCAACGGCATCCTGCTGCTCGGCGTGCTGGCGCTGGTGCTGCTGTTCCGCTCGACCGGCGCGCTCGCCAACGCCTACGGCATCGCCGTTTCCGGCACCATGCTGGCGACCACGGCGCTGTCCTTCTTCGTCGTCCGGGGCCTGTGGCGCTGGCCGCTGTGGCGCGCGCTGACGGTGGTGTGCGTCTTCCTGTCGATCGACGCGAGCTTCTTCGTCGCCAATCTCTACAAGGTGCTCGACGGCGGCTGGATCCCGCTCACGCTCGCCTCCGCGATGTTCGTGGTGATGTGGACCTGGTCGCGCGGCAGCGCCATCATCGCCGCCAAGCTGCGGCGCGACTCGATCCCGATGACCGACGTCATCCGCATGCTGGAGAAGTCGAAGCCGGTGCGCGTGCCCGGCGTGGCGATCTTCCTCTCCGGCGACCCGGACTTCGCCCCCTCGTCGCTGATGCACAACCTCAAGCACAACAAGGTATTGCACGAGCGCGTGGTGATCATGTGCGTGAAGACCGAGTCGACGCCGCGCGCGCCCGCCAACCAGCGCTTCGAGGTTCACGCGCTGTCGGCCGACTTCCTCCTGCTGATCCTGCACTTCGGCTATATGGAGTCGCCGCGCGTGCCCGACGCGCTCGCCGCGCTGCGCAAGACCGGGCTGAAGTTCGACATCATGACGACATCGTTCTTCGTCGGCCGGCGCAACCTGAAGCCGGCGCCGAATTCCGAAATGCCGCAGTGGCAGGATCGGCTGTTCATCGCGCTCGCCAAGCAAGCGGCGAGCGCGCCCGACTTCTTCAACATTCCCTCCGACCGGGTGGTCGAGCTCGGCGCGCAGATGAAGGTGTGAGGCGGGGCGGGCCCATGCCGCCGAGCACGCGGCGGGCGCAGGCGGCCCGGCCGGCCGCGCCACGAGCGTTCGACGCAGTCTCGCTCACCCGCCGATGTTGAAGCTCGCCAACGCCGCCATGTTGACGAGATCGGAGTCCTTGGCGCCGATGGTGACGATCTGCACCGGCTTCTCCAGGCCGACGATCAGCGGCCCGATCATGGTCGCGCCGCCGAGCTCCTGGACCATCCGGGTCGAGATCGACGCCGAGTGCAAGGCGGGCATGATCAGCACGTTGGCGGGGCCGCTGAGCCGGCAGAACGGATAGGCGGCCATCAGCTCGCGGTTGAGCGCGACGTCGGCGCCCATTTCGCCGTCGTACTCGAAGTCGACCCGCCGCGCGTCGAGAATGCGCACCGCCTCCTGCACCCGCTGGGCGCGCTCGCCCGGCGGATGGCCGAAGTTGGAGAAGGCGAGCAGCGCCACCCGCGGCTGGTAGCCGAGCCGGCGCGCGACGCCCGCGGTCTCGACGGCGATCTCGGCGATGTCCTCGGCGTTCGGCAGCTCGGAGATCGCGGTGTCGGCCGCGAGCACCGGCTGGCCGCGCGCCAGGATCAGCGACACGCCGATCACCCGATGGCCCGGCTTGCAGTCGATGACCCGGCGCACCTCCTCCAGCGCGACCGAGAAATTGCGGGTCACGCCGGTCACCAGCGCGTCGGCGTCGCCCTGGGCGACCATCGCCGCGGCGAAGTAGTTGCGGTCATGGTCGATCAGGCGCTGGCAATCGCGGAACAGGTAGCCGCCGCGCTGCAAGCGTCCATAGAGGAACTGGGTGTAGAGCTCGCTGCGCGTCGAGGTCCGCCCGTCGTGGATCTCGACGCCCTTGTCGCCGAGGTCGACGCCGGAGCGCTCGGCGACCGCGCGCACCTTTTGCTCGTCGCCGATCAGGATCGCCGTGCCGAGGCCCTGATTGACGAACGAATGCGCGGCGCGGATGACCTGCTCCTCCTCGCCTTCGGCGAACACCACGCGCTTGGGCGTGCGGCGCACCCGCTCATGGATGCGCTGCATGACGCCGGCGACCGGATCGCGCCGCGCTGACAATTGCGCCTTGTAAGCGTCGAAGTCGACGATCGGGCGCTGCGCGACGCCGGTGTCCATCGCCGCCTTCGCCACCGCGGCGGGCACCACCTGGATGAGGCGCGGATCGAAGGGAACGGGAATGATGTAGTCGCGGCCGAAACGCGGCCGCGCCCCGCGATAGGCGGCGGCGACCTCGTCGGGCACGTCCTCGCGCGCGAGTTCGGCCAGCGCCTTCGCCGCGGCGATCTTCATCTCCATGTTGATGGTGCGCGCGCGCACGTCGAGCGCGCCGCGGAAGATGTACGGGAAACCGAGAACGTTGTTGATCTGGTTGGGATAGTCGGAGCGCCCGGTGGCGACGAGGACGTCGTCGCGCGCCCTGCGCGCCTCCTCGGGCGCGATCTCCGGATCGGGGTTCGCCATGGCGAAGATGATTGGGTTGGGCGCCATCGACTTGACCATCTCCACTGTCAGCGCGCCCTTGACCGACAGGCCGAAGAAAATGTCGGCGCCCGCCACCGCCTCGGCCAACGTGCGCAGCGGCGTGTCGATCGCGTGCGCCGACTTCCACTGGTTCATGCCTTCCTTGCGGTCGCGATAGACAACGCCCTTGGTGTCGCACAGCACCACGTTTGACGGCTCGAAGCCGATCGCCTTGATCAGGTCGAGGCAGGCGAGGCCGGCGGCGCCGGCGCCGTTGCACACCAGGCGCGTCCGCTTGATGTCGCGGCCGGTGAGCGCGACGGCGTTGATCAGCCCGGCGGCGACGATGATCGCCGTGCCGTGCTGATCGTCGTGGAAGACGGGAATGTCCATCAGCTCGCGCAGGCGCGCTTCGATGACGAAGCACTGCGGCGCCTTGATGTCCTCGAGATTGATCGCGCCGAACGAGGGCCCGAGAAAGCGCACCGCGGCGATGAACTCGTCGGGGTCTTCCGTCGCCACTTCGAGGTCGATCGAATCGATGTCGGCGAAGCGCTTGAACAGCGCCGCCTTGCCCTCCATCACCGGCTTGGCGGCGAGCGCGCCGAGGTTGCCGAGGCCGAGGATGGCGGTGCCGTTGGTGATCACCGCCACCATGTTGCCGCGCACGGTGTAGTCGAACGCGGTCGCCGGATCGGCGGCGATCGCCCTCACCGGAACGGCGACGCCGGGCGAATAAGCGAGCGAGAGATCGCGTTGGGTCGCCATCGGCTTGCTGGCGACGATCTCGAGCTTGCCTGGCCGCCAGCGGGCGTGGAACTGCAGCGCCTCCTGATCGGTGATCGAGAAGCGTTTCGGCGCGCCGTCGTTATTGTCGGTCATGACGACTTGTCCCCCAAAGGTTCGCGAGACGCGATGAACGGGGCGGCGGCGAAGCCCGCCGCGGCGGACGCCGAACCTCGTCGTGGAAAGTCAATGAAGCGCTCGCGGACGCGCCGGACGACGCCGCGTGCCCGCGCGGGCGCGCGCCCCATCGGCGCGCCTCCGGCGGCGCTCCGCCCCTCGAGGCCCTGATTAAGCCCCGCTCCAGCGCATTCTGTTCTAAAGCACGGCGGGCGTCTTGGCGACAGGCGGCGGGCGGCGCGCCTCGGCTCGGGCGCGCCCTCGAACCGCCTTGCATCTACATAAAGATATGCTTATGTGGTTATACGAACCCGCCATCGGACCTCGGCCATGAGCGAACCCTTGACCTCGTTGTTCGCCCCCCCGCCCGCGCCGACGGGCGACGCCGCCGCGGCGCTCGCCGAGGCGGCGCGCCAGCGCATTCTCATTCTCGACGGCGCGATGGGCACGCAGATCCAGGGGCTCGGCTTCGGCGAGGCGCAGTTCCGCAGCGCCCGCTTCGACGGCTGCGCCTGCGCGCTCAAGGGCGATAACGATCTGCTCACGCTCACCCAGCCGCAGGCGATCGAGGACATCCATTTCGCCTACGCCGCGGCGGGCGCCGACATCCTCGAGACCAACACTTTCTCCTCGACCCGCATCGCCCAGGCCGACTACGGCATGGAGGCGGTGGCCTATGAGCTCAACCGCGACGCGGCGCGGCTCGCCCGCCGCGCCGCGGCGAAGGCCGAGCGCGTCGACGGCAAGCGCCGCTTCGTCGCCGGCGCGCTCGGGCCGACCAACCGCACCGCCTCGATCTCGCCCGACGTCGAGAACCCCGGCTTTCGCGCCGTCGCGTTCGACGCGCTGCGCGAAGCCTACGCCGAGCAGATCGCCGGCCTGATCGACGGCGGCGCCGACCTCATCCTGATCGAGACGATCTTCGACACGCTCAACGCCAAGGCGGCCGTGTTCGCCTGCGAGCAGGTCTTCGCCGCCAAGGGCGTGCGCCTGCCGCTGATGATCTCCGGCACCATCACCGACCGCTCGGGGCGCACGTTGTCCGGCCAGACGCCGACCGCCTTCTGGCATTCGCTGCGCCACGCGCGGCCGTTGTCGTTCGGCCTCAACTGCGCCCTCGGCGCGGCGGCGATGCGCGAGCATGTCGCCGAGATCGCGACCATCGCCGACACGCTGGTCTGCGTTTATCCCAACGCCGGCCTGCCCAACGAATTCGGCCTTTACGACGAGACGCCGGAACTGATGGCGGCGGCGATCGGCGGCTTCGCGCGCGACGGCCTGGTCAATATCGTCGGCGGCTGCTGCGGCACCACGCCCGCGCACATCCGGGCCATCGCCGAGGCGGTCGCCGGCGTTCCGCCGCGCGTTCCGCCGCGGCGCGAGCCGCTGATGCGGCTTTCCGGCCTCGAGCCGTTGACGCTGACCAAGGACATCCCTTTCGTCAACATCGGCGAGCGGACCAACGTCGCCGGCTCAGCGCGCTTCCGCAAGCTGATCGTCGCCGGCGACTACGCCAGCGCGCTGGCGGTGGCGCGCGAGCAGGTCGCCGCCGGCGCGCAAGTCATCGACGTCAACATGGACGAGGGATTGATCGACTCGGCCGCGGCGATGACCGCCTTCCTCAATCTCGTCGCCGCCGAGCCCGACATCGCCCGCGTTCCGGTGATGATCGACTCGTCGAAGTTCGCGGTGATCGAGGCGGGCCTCAAGTGCGTGCAGGGCAAGGGGCTGGTCAATTCGATCTCGCTCAAGGAAGGCGAGGCGGAGTTCCTGCGCCAGGCGCGCCTGGTGCGCGCCTACGGCGCGGCGGTGGTGGTGATGGCCTTCGACGAGCAGGGCCAGGCCGACACGCTCGAGCGCAAGGTCGCGATCTCGACGCGCGCCTACCAGCTCTTGACCGAAAAGGTCGGCTTCCCGCCCGAGGACATCGTCTTCGATCCCAACGTGTTCGCCATCGCCACCGGCATCGAGGAGCACAATGGCTACGGCGTCGCCTACATCGAGGCGGCGCGCCGGATCCGCGCCAGCCTGCCCTACGCCCATGTCTCCGGCGGCGTGTCGAACCTCTCCTTCTCGTTCCGCGGCAACGAGCCGGTGCGAGAGGCGATGCACGCCGTGTTCCTCTACCACGCCATCCAGGCGGGCATGGACATGGGCATCGTCAACGCCGGCCAGCTCGCCGTCTACGCGGCGATCGACCCCGAGCTGCGCGAAGCCTGCGAGGACGCGGTGCTCAACCGCCGCCCCGACGCCACCGAGCGGCTGTTGACGCTTGCCGAGCGCTATCGCGGCGGCGCGGCGAAGGAGGCGAAGACCGCCGACCTCGCCTGGCGCGCTCTCCCGGTCGGCAAGCGCATCTCTCATGCGCTGATCAATGGGATTACAGAGTTCATCGAGGCCGACACGGAGGAGGCGCGGCTCGCCGCCGAGCGCCCGATCGCCGTGATCGAGGGGCCGCTGATGGACGGCATGAATGAGGTCGGCGACCTGTTCGGCGCCGGCAAGATGTTCTTGCCGCAAGTGGTCAAGTCGGCGCGGGTGATGAAGCAGGCGGTGGCGCGTCTGCTGCCCTACATGGAGGCGGACCAGCGGGCGGGCGGCGAAGCGCGTCGCAGCGCCGGCAAGATCCTGCTCGCCACCGTCAAGGGCGACGTGCACGACATCGGCAAGAACATCGTCGGCGTCGTGCTCGCCTGCAACAATTACGAGATCGTCGACCTCGGGGTGATGACGCCCGCTTCCAAGATTCTCGCGACGGCGCGCGAGCAGAAGGTCGACGTGGTCGGCCTCTCCGGCCTCATCACCCCTTCGCTCGACGAGATGGCGCATGTCGCCGCCGAGATGGAGCGCGAGGGCTTCGACATCCCGCTCTTGATCGGCGGCGCGACCACCAGCCGCGTCCACACCGCGGTGAAGATCCACCCCAACTACGCCCGCGGCCAGGCGATCCACGTCAACGACGCGAGCCGCGCCGTCGGCGTGGTCGGCGCGCTGTTGTCGCCGGAGACGAAGCCCGCCTATCTCGCTTCCGTGCGCGCCGAATACCGCCGCATCGCCGAAGCGCACGCGCGCGGCGGCAAGCCCGCGCGCCTGCCGCTAAGCGCGGCGCGCGCCAACGCGTTGAAGCTCGACTGGACGGCCTACCCGCCGCCGAAGCCGAGCTTCCTCGGCGCGCGCGCGCTTCGCGATTGGGACCTGGCCGACCTCGCGCGCCACATCGACTGGACGCCGTTCTTCCAGGCCTGGGAGCTGAGGGGGCGCTATCCCGCCATCCTCGACCACCCGAAGCAGGGCGAGGCGGCGCGGCAATTGTTCGACGACGCGCAGGCGATGCTGAAGCGCGTCGTCGACGAGAAGTGGTTCGCGCCGAAGGCGGCGGTCGGCTTCTGGCCGGCCGGGCGGGTCGGCGACGACATCCGCCTCTACGCCGACGACGGCCGCCAGGAGTCCATCGCGACGCTGTTCACCCTGCGCCAGCAATTGGTGAAGCGCGAGGGGCGGCCCAACCTCGCGCTCGCCGATTTCGTCGCGCCGGCCGACGGCGGCCCGCCCGATTATCTCGGCCTGTTCGTCGTCACCGCGGGCGTCGAGGAGGCGGCGATCGCCGAACGCTTCGCGCTCGCCAACGACGACTTCTCCTCGATCCTGGTCAAGGCGCTCGCCGACCGCTTCGCCGAGGCGCTCGCCGAGGCGCTGCACGCGCGCGTCCGCCGCGAGCTATGGGCCTACGCGCCCGACGAAGCGTTCGCGCCCGAGGCGCTGATCGCCGAGCCCTATCGCGGGATCCGCCCGGCGCCCGGATACCCCGCCCAGCCCGACCATTCCGAGAAGGCGACGATCTTCCGCCTGCTCGACGCGGAGGCGGCGACCGGCGTCACGCTCACCGAATCTTACGCGATGTGGCCGCCCGCTTCGGTCTGCGGGCTCTACTTCGCCCACCCGGAGGCGCATTACTTCGGCGTCGCGCGCGTCGAGCGCGACCAGGCGGAGGACTACGCGGCGCGCAAGGGCATGGCGATCGCCGAGGTCGAGCGCTGGCTCGCGCCGATTCTCGGCTACCGGCCGGGGGCGGCCGAGGCGGCGGCGTGAGCGCCGAAGCGCCGCGCCTTCACAGGTCCTTCGCGGCGGGCGCGGCGTCGTTGCGGCAGCCGCCGGCGGAATAGTCGGCGATCAGCTTGCGCGCGCGCAGCGTGTCGCGCGTCGCCGGGTCGATGGCGACCCAGGCGAGAATCGTCCGCGCGGCGTCGCACGGCCGACCGAGCGTCGCGAACAGGTTCGCCAGCTCGACGAACACCCATTCGCCGACGTCGCGCGGGCTGCGGCTCAGCGCGATGGCGTTTCTATACTCCGCGACCGCCTCCTCGCCGCGGCCCAGGGTGGAAAGCGCCTTGGCGCGCAGATAGTGGAAGTTGGGCTCGGCGGGGTCCTTGCCCACCAGCGCGTCGGCCGCCGCGACGGCTTTCTCCGCGTCGCCGACTTCAAGGAACAATTGCGCCGCCTGGTAGCCCTCGCCGCCGGCGTTGGCGCAGGACCGCGCGAAGCCGGAAAGCGATTCGGCGGCGAGACGCGTCTCTCCCGCCGCGACCAGCGCCCCGCCGAGCGCGGCGATCGCCGGCCGGTCGCAGGGGTCGCGCGACAGCTTGGCGAGGCTCGCGGCGACCGCCTCGGAAGCGAAGACGCGCGCCGGCAAGGCGGGGATGCCGAGCCTTTGATAGAGCGGCGCGAACGCTTCCTGTGACGGCGCCAAGCCGACCGCCTGCTCGGCGGCGTAGAAGCCGCGCGCGACGAAGTCGCGCCACGACGGAACCATGAGCGCGGCGAACGCGGCGGCGCAGGCCGCCGCGCCCAACAGCAGGCGAACGCGGCCCGCGTCTCTGGCCGGGGCCGGCCCGATCCGGTCCTCGCGATCGACTTTCATGGCGCGCCATTGCGGGAACGCGGACGCTCGAGAAGCGCCGCCTTCGCCCGCGCGAAGTCGGCGGCGCTCCGGCGCCGGTTGCGAACCCGAACGACGTTAGCAAAATCCCGCCGTCCGCGCATCCTCGGCGGCGCGCCGGCTTCAGCCCGCCGGGACCTTGACGCGGCTGGCGGCGACGATCGCGTCGATGAGGCCGGGAAAGCGCGCCGCGAGGTCGTCGACCCTCACCGAGATCATCCGGAAGGGGCCGACGCAGCGCGTGCGGATGATCCCCGCCTCGCGCAGCCGCGCGTAGTGGTAGCTGAGGTTGCTCTTCGGCGCGGTGGCGTCGAACGCCTGGCAGGGCGCCTCCCCCTGCTCGATCAGCCGCACGACGATCTCGCGCCGCGTCGGCTCGCTCAGCGCCTCCAGCACGGCGGAAAGCTCGATCTGGTCGCGCTCGGGGTGATGCAGCTCCTTGCCCATGTTTCGCCATATAAGCGATGTTCGCGCCGCTGGGCAGGGGCGCCGGTTCGGCATGCGCCGCGACGGCCTGTGGCCCGTGCGTCTGCCGCCCGGAGGCGATCGCCGAGGCGGAGCGCGCGATCGACCGCTCGATTCTCTGGGGCGTTCCGCTTTTGGCTCGACGCGGCGGCGCGTTGCTTGGAGGTTTAAGCAAGCCCTTGTAACAGCGCGCTCTGGTATTGGGAGACGTTCCGCGAGGAATGTCCTGCTCCGGGTGGCCGCCCGGAGCAGGACCGCGGGCCGTCGGATCGTTGCGCCCTGGGCCGCTTGCGGGCTCACCCCAACCCTCTCCCGCAAGCGGGAGAGGGGGACTGCGCCGCCCGCCTCACTCTCCCCGCTCTCTCTCCCGCTCGCGCCTCAGCTTCGCCCACCACTCCAGCCGCTTCCTGATCTCGCGCTCGAAGCCGCGCTCGACCGGCTCGTAGAGCTTGTGGCGGCCGAGCGCCTCGGGCCAGTAGTTCTGGCCGCTGAAGGCGTCGGGCTGGTCGTGGTCGTAAGCGTAGTCGGCGCCGTAGCCTTCGCGGCGCATCAGCGCGGTCGGGGCGTTGAGGATGGTCTTCGGCGGAACGAGCGAGCCCGCCGTCCTGGCGAGCTCGGTCGCCGCCGAGAAGGCGGTGTAGACGGCGTTCGACTTCGGCGCGGTCGCCATGTAGACGACCGCCTCGGCGATCGCCAGCTCGCCCTCCGGGCTGCCGAGAAAATCATAGGCGTCCTTGGCGGCGTTGGCGACGAGGAGCGCCTGCGGGTCGGCCATCCCGATGTCCTCGCTCGCCATGCGCACCACGCGGCGGGCGAGGAACAGCGGGTCCTCGCCGGCGTCGAGCATGCGCGCGAGATAGTAGAGCGCCGCGTCGGGGTCGGAGCCGCGCACGCACTTGTGCAGCGCCGAGATGAGGTTGTAGTGGCCCTCCTGCGCCTTGTCGTAGATCGGCGCGCGCCGCTGCACTGCGGCGACCAGGCCGGCGGGGCCGAGGGTCTCGCCCTCGCGCGCCGCGCGCCAGACCTCTTCGGCGAGCGTCAGCGCGGCGCGGCCGTCGCCGTCGCTCATATGGATGAGCGCGGCGCGCGCCTCGGCGTCGAGCGGCACGGGCCGCCCCTCCGCCGCCTCGGCGCGCGCGATCAGCTTCTCCAGCGCGGCGGCGTCGAGCGGGCGGAACACCAGCACGCGCGCGCGAGAGAGCAGCGCCGCGTTGAGCTCGAACGACGGGTTCTCGGTGGTCGCGCCGATCAGCGTGATCGAGCCGTCCTCCATTACGGGGAGGAACGAATCCTGCTGGGCGCGGTTGAAGC
>Ga0326727_10012498_pt1 | contig 19304 bp, 16 predicted proteins | sample MB2enrmetagenome_FD_207643 | JGI IMG/M metagenome (GOLD analysis project Ga0326727, IMG submission 207643) | Lab enriched peat soil microbial communities from McLean, Ithaca, NY, United States - MB29MY | ecosystem: Environmental > Terrestrial > Soil > Wetlands > Peat | place: USA: New York...
CTGTCCTTTCGTTTCCAGTTGCTCTCCACACCGCGTCGCCGCGATGCAGTTACTTTCAACTCGTGGCGGGAAGCACCACCACAGAGGGACTTCCACCCTCCTATGCACGCTCCTTCTCAAGCGCACGCGCGCGACCGTCCCGGTCGCCGCGTTCGGCGTCCCGCCGAACGCTCCCTCCATCCGCAGGGTGACTCGGTCGTCTCCATCGGCCTCGCGCCGACGGCATCCTCCCCCGGAATCTCCCCTCCCTCCGCCTCCTCCATTATCATTTGGCCATTAGCCTTCTTGGAATTGCATGATCGGGAATTCCTAAAATTGGCGGCTTGCAAGGCCGCACCTGAATTGGTAAAACGCGCGCCAGAATCTTAAGATATAACCATCATGTCTCCTTTCATTGACCGATTTCCCGACGTGGCCGGGAGCGAGATGCTCGTTCTCCACGTCCAGCAGCCGGGACTCCCGTTGCCCCAGGGCAAATATGGCTTCTTCGAGTGGTTTTGCGAAGATGACAAATGCGACTGCCGGCGCGTCCTGTTGCGGGTGCTCTCGCCCCAATTTCCCGACTGCATTCTCGCAACCATCAATTACGGCTGGGAAAGCCGGGCGTTTTACACGCAGTGGATGCACGGGGACAAGAAGGCCGGACGGGAAATCACCAGTGCCAGCCTGGATCCGCTGAATCCGAATTCAGGTCTGGCCGAGACGCTGCTCGATGAGTTTCGCGCGCACCTGCGGAGCGGGGATTCGTACGACAAAATGTTGAAACGCCATTACGAACTGTTCAAAGGCCCGCAGGGGATGAAGCGCGGAAAATGACAGTAGAGAACAGCAAATGGCAGACGGCGAATTGAAGATTGAGAGGTTATAAGCGAATCCGCGTTGCGCACTGACAGTTCGTCCGGCGTCAGTCGGCGCGAATTCAGGCCTTTCTAACGGGTCCGACCGCGCGTAAGTCCTTCATTGACAACGGTTCTAACGGGCGACGGGGTTTTTCGACATTATCAGGGGATACCATCTGCCATTGCGTTTGTTTTCCTCCGCGATCTCCGCGACTTCGCGAGCCATACCTGCCCACCACACGTTTTCAGGCCAGCCTTCAGCCATTATCCTTTAGCCTTTAGCCTTTTCTTCATCCCCCTTGACAAAATTAGCACCTATGCTACACTTACTCAGTATGAGAGACATAGCCATACTCAGAACCGCCGCCGCCAAATCGCCGCCGGTGCGGGCGGCGCAGCCGGGCGGGATTGCCAATAATCCCCCAAAACCCCCTCTCGGTACCTTCGCCAATGAAGGCTGCGGTAGGCTACGGAAGGCAAATAAAGGTAAAAAAATTTAAAAAAAATTCCTCCGAAAAACGCAACGATCTCAAACAGAACAACTTACGAATTTTGCGGCGATTCCAGACCCCAAAAGACCCCTCCCACGTGCGCGGCGGACTTGAATTGGGGTTTTGAGATTCCAAATTCGGCGAACGGCAGTAATCTTTACCCGGATTGCGACTTTGAACGCGGTCGGGGAGAGGAGTAAATTATGAACGATGAAACTGCGATTGGATCTGCTGGAACACCTGACGGACGAGGACATCATGGAGGAGGTCCTGGCGAACAATCACCGCTACAAAGCCGAGCCGCTTTTATCAAAAACTGGGGTTGGGAGTCTGTCGTCGGCTACAACCGGGGAGCGTGCGCAAGAGGAGGCGCGCAGCACGGCTTTGATCGAGAGACTCAAGAAGCGTGCCGCCGCGAGTGGGAAGAAAAGCGAGCACAGGTCCTCTCCCTCGCCGAAACGATAGAATTCCTGCGGCAGTGCCATCGCCGCGCCCCGTTTCTTCAACGTGAGTTGATCGGCCTGCCGGAAAGCCTTTGCGCGGATGATGAAACTGTAGGAAGAATTTGAAATTTGAAATTTCAGATTTGAGATTGGAGATGGATTTATGACTTACGAGCGTTTTGAGGATTTGCCGGTCTGGAAAGCGGCCGTCCGGCTGGCGGAGAAGGTGTATGGTCTGACGGAGGATGGGGCATTCGCGCGTCAGCGCAGTTTGCAGGATCAATTGGAACGGGCGGCGGTGTCTGTATCGAACAACGTGGCGGAGGGTTTCGAGCGAGGCACGACGCAGGAGTTGCTGACGTTTCTTTACATCGCGCGCGGCTCGGCAGGGGAGGTGCGTTCGATGTTGTGTTTGATGGAACGGCTGGAGCGATTCGCGCATTTGCGGTCCCAGGTTCCGGAATTGAAGGAAATGGCGGAGTCGTGCTCGCGGCAGTTGCGGGCCTGGGCGGCTGGTTTGCAGGAATCGCCCATCGAAGGGCAGCGACGGCTGACCGAGGCGGCGCGGAATCGTTCGGAGCAGGGACGGCGGGCCGATGAATTCATGCGCCAGTTGAAGGAGAATTTCAAGCCGGCGCCGTTTCCGAATCCGACGAAGCAGGGATCTCAGATTTGAGATTTGCGATTTGAAATTTGAGATTTAGCTTGAAGGCCATGAATCTGGAAGATCATCTGGGGGACATCTTGGGCAAGGGGCGCGCCGCTTCGGGCGTGAGCGCCGCCGCGGCGGCTGCGGCGGCCGGACTGAGTTTGTCCGAGTGGAACGCTCTGGAGGCAACGGGACAGCCGCCCAAGGCGCTGGATTTCGCGGCGCTGGGCCGCCTGCTCGGAATGGACGCTGGCAAGCTGGAGCGGCTGGCGCAGGGTTGGCGGCCGGCGGCGGCTGATCTCTCGCTTTGGCGGGAGTTGCGCCAGATCAGCACGACGGCGGGCGGCAACACAGTCAACTGTTTTCTAGTCTGGGACGAGGTCACGCGCGAGGCGGCTTTGTTTGACACGGGTTGGGAGGCCGCGCCGGTGCTGCGGTTGCTGGAGGAGAACCGGCTGGATTTGCGGCATCTTTTTATCACCCACTTGCACGAAGATCACGTGGCCGCGCTCGCCCCGATTCGCGAGAGATTTCCCAAAGCCCATTTGCACAGCAACTCAAAGACCGTGCCGGTGCAGCAGCGCAACCGCCCCAACGACTTCGTCCATCTCGGCAGCCTGCGTATCACTCATCGCGACACGCCGGGCCACGCGGAGGAGGGTGTCACCTATATTATTGGCAACTGGCCTGATGACGCGCCGCATGTGGCGGTGGCCGGAGACGCGATTTTTGCCGGTTCGATGGGGCGGGGAAATCAATCGTGGGAGCTGGCGCGGCAAAAGGTGCGCGAGCAAATCTTGTCCCTGCCCGGCGCGACGCTGATTTGTCCCGGTCACGGCCCGGTCACGACGGTGGCGGAAGAGAAGGCGAACAATCCGTTTTTTTGATGGCGCTCCTACTCGCCAATGATTTTGACAAGGACTCTCTTGCGGCGGCGTCCATCAAACTCGCCGTAGAAGATCTGTTCCCAGGGGCCGAAGTCGAGTTTTCCCCGGGTGATGGCGACCACGACCTCGCGACCCATGACCTGCCGTTTTATATGGGCGTCGGCGTTGTCTTCGCCGGTGCGGTTGTGGTGGTAACTGGCGACCGGCTCGTGCGGGGCCAGTTTTTCGAGCCACACTTCGTAATCATGCAGAAGGCCATCCTCCGCATCATTGATGAAGACGGAGGCGGTGATGTGCATGGCGTTGACCAGGCAGAGGCCCTCGGCGACGCCGCTTTTCTGAACAAGCTCCTCCACGGTGTCGGTGATGTTGACAAATCCGCGGCGGGCGGGGACTTCAAACGCGAGATATTCGGTCAGGCTTTTCATGTCGCTGGATCATGCCATGGGCGGCGGTCGCGGCGCAACGGCGGTGTTGCGGTGCGAGGGCGCGGGGGTGATGTGCGGCGGTTGCAGACCTCCGCTCCAGGATGCGCGGGTTCATGGCTTCAAATCCACGATGCACGCAGGGATTTTTTTCCCGCCGGTTTCCACCAGCAATTCAGCGCCGGTCTGGTTGGCTTCGCGCCGGACGTAGCCGAGGGCGATGTTGGCCCGCCACCTCGGCGAGGCCGCCGCGCTGGTGATATGGCCGGCTTCCTTGTCGCCGAGGAAAAGTTTATCGCAGCGGGCGGGCAGCGCCGTCAAATCATCAGGCAGGCGCAATCCTCGCAAAACCCTGGCCGGCCGCCCGTAGGTGCGGAGGCGCGCGATCACTTCCTGCCCAATATAACAGCCTTTGTTGAAACTGACCGCGCGGTCGTCCAGGCCCGCTTCGGCCGGCAGATTCGTGGCGTCCATGTCCGCGCCGAAGCGCGGCAGGCCGGCTTCAATCCGCGCCGTTTCCAGCGCCGCCCATCCGCAGAGACGCCCGCCCGCGGCGCGCGCCGAAGTCAAAAACCTTTCCACCGCCGCCGCCAGCGCGGCACAGGGAATAAACAGATCAAAGCCGGCCGTGCCGATTCTGGGCTGATTGGCCACATAGACTTCGCCGAGCGCGGCGTCTTCTGTCCTTGCCACCGCCAGCAATTTTTGAGAGCGGGGCAGGGAAAGACCTTCCAGGACCGCCGCCGCGCGGGGGCCTTGCACACTCAACAGTCCATAATGCGGCGCGGCATCGGCCACCCGGGCATCCTCGGCGATGATGTATTTTTCCAGCCGCGCCCGCACGGCGGCGCTGAAGCCCGGCTCGAAATCCAGCAGCAATTCGTTTTCCAGACAATAGACATAAAGATCGCTTTGCATTTTTCCCTTGGCGCTGACGAGCGCGGCGTAACAGCCTTCGCCGGTTTGCAAACTCTTCACATTATTGGTCACCTGGCCGTTGAGAAAAGCCTGCCGGTCCACACCCAGCACGCAGAGACGCCCGCGGAAGCTCAAATCCAGAATCGCCGCCGATTCGCGCAAGGCGCGGTATTCCCCCGCCGTGTCGCCATAATCCCGCACCGCTTCCAGGCCGCCCAAATCGAGAAAGCGGGCGCCGGCGTTTCGATGAAAGTCGTGCAACATCAGAGCATCCATAGGGGCACACTACGTTTTGAAGGCGCATCGCGCAATCGGCAACCGGGATTTGTAAAGGATTACACTCGACAGCCGGCCTGTTTGCGGCGATGTTCAGGCGAATTATGTGCGGCATCATAGGATACGTTGGCAAGAAAACAGCGGCGCCCATACTCCTGGAAGGACTGCGCCGGCTGCAATATCGCGGCTACGACAGCGCCGGTTTGGCCGTGCTGAACGACGGTCACCTGGCCCTTCGGAAAAAAGTGGGCAAGCTGGATGAGGGGCTGACCCGCCTGGTGGAGGAACAGCCCGTCACTGGCCAAACGGGCATCGGCCATACGCGCTGGGCCACGCATGGGCCGCCCTCCGATGTGAACTCCCACCCGCACCTGGACCAATCGGGAAAGATCGCCGTAGTGCATAATGGCGTGATCGAGAATTGCGACCGGTTAAAGGAGCGGTTCCTCAAGGCCGGCCACACTTTTCTTTCCGCGACCGACACCGAGGTGCTGGCCCATTTGATCGGTGATTGCTACGAACGCCAGCCGCGGACCAACGGCCAGCCCGGGTCGCTGACGCAGGCGGTTTGCGATGCCTTGCGCGAGGTGATCGGCACTTATGGCATTGCCGTCATCAGCAGCGACCATCCCGGCCAGATCGTGGGCGCCCGGCGCGGTTCGCCCCTGATCATTGGCATCGGTGAACAGGAGAATTTTCTGGCCAGCGACGCCAACGCCATCGTGGCCCACACGCGTCAGGTCGTCTATCTCAACGACTACGACGTGGCGACGGTGACGGGCGACCGCTTCGACGTGCAAAGCTTGGGCACCGATACGGCCAAGGTGCAGGTCAGCCGCCTGGAATTCGCCTCCGAAGAGGCCGAGCGTGGAGCCTACGCCCACTTCATGCTCAAGGAAATGTTCGAGCAGCCGCGCACGGTGGAAAACGCCTTGCGCGGGCGCATTGATTTTGAAGGGGCCACCACGCGGTTCGGCGGTTTGAACATGTCGCTGGCGGAATTGCGCTCCATTGAGCGCATCGTCATCGGCGCGACCGGCACCAGTTGGCACGCGGCGCTGGTCGGTGAATACTTGATAGAGGAACTGGCGCATCTGCCGGTGGAAGTGGAATTCAGCCACGAATTTTCCACCCGCAACGCCCCGTTGCAGCGCGACACGGTTTTGCTCCTCATTTCGCAATCCGGCGAGACAGCCGACAGCCTCGGGGCGTTGCGCGAGGCCAAACGCCGCGGCCACCGCGTCCTTTCCATCATCAACGTGGTTGGCAGCACCATCGCGCGCGAATCCGACGGCGGAATTTACATGCACGCCGGGCCGGAAATCGGCGTCGCTTCGACCAAGGCCTTCCTTTCCACGCTGACCATCCTGACCCTGCTGGCGGTGCATTTGGGCCGGATGCGGATGCTCTCGGCGGCGCGGGCCACGGACATCCTGCGCGCCCTGGAAGCCGTGCCCGGCCAGCTTGAATCCATCCTTGCCCAGGACAACGCCATCAAGAAACTGGCCCTGAAATACGCCAAGGCGGACGATTTCTTTTTCCTGAGCCGGGGTTACACCTATCCGATTGCCCTCGAAGGCGCGCTGAAGCTGAAGGAGATTTCCTACATACACGCCGAGGGCTATTCCGCCGCGGAAATGAAGCACGGCCCCATCGCGCTGATTGATCCCAACACGCCGACGGTTTTCGTCGTGCCGCAAGATTCCATGTATGAGAAGACGATGGCCAACCTGGCCATGATCCGCGCGCGCCGCGGCCCCATCGTCGCGCTGGCGAGCGAGGGCGACACCCAGATTCAGGCCGTGGCGGACGACGTATTCTACCTGCCCAGGACCCTGGAGCCAATCTACCCGATCCTGGCGGCGGTGCCGTTGCAACTCCTGGCCTACCACATCGCCGTGGCGCGTGGCTGTGACGTTGACAAGCCGCGCAACCTGGCCAAGAGCGTCACCGTCCAGTGAGGCTTTCAATGGAATAATCACAGGAGAGGCGCCGGGCAAAAGTGCATTGGAGAAATTGACTTGCCGCGCATGTTCTCCCAACCTTGTCGGATGAAGATGATTCTCGCATTGGTTTTGATTGCGACCGCAGGCTTGGGCGGTCGCGATGTGTGCGCGGCGGATTGGCCGAATTTCCGGGGGCCTGATCACAACGGCATTTCCACTGAGACGGGGTGGTTGGCGAAATGGAGGGATGAAGGGCCGAAGGTGTTGTGGAAGGCCTCGCTTGGGGTCGGTTATGCGCCAATTAGCGTCGCAAAGGGTCGCGCCTACGCCTCTGGGAACAGCGACACGAATGCCACGCTTTATTGCTTCGACGCGGGGACCGGAAGCATTTTGTGGAAGTTCACCTATCCGAGCCAGTTGTATTCGGTTTCTAACGGGCCGAAAGGGCTGGGCGGCACCAGCGGGTCGCCGACGATTGAGGGGGAGCGGGTTTATTTTCTGAGCGGAGACGGGTGTTTGTATGCGTTGCAGAGCCAGAACGGGGGCGTGGTCTGGTCGAACAACCTTTTCGCCAATCTCGGGGTGACCAAGCCGACGTGGGGTTTCGCCAGTTCGGCGCTTGTGCAGAATGACTTGCTGATCCTTGACATCGGCGGCGCGGGCACGGCGGTGGAAAAGGCCACCGGCAAAGTGGCGTGGACTTCGGACAAGGGCGCACCGGGCTATTCGACGCCGGTGCCTTGGTCCTTCCAGGGCATGCCGGCGGTGGCCATTCTTTCCTCGGAAACCGCCTACGGGGTCGAGGCGAAAACCGGCAAGCAACTCTGGAGTTTTCCCTTCAAGGCGACTTTTCCGATCAACATCCCCGACGTGGTTGTTTCCGGCAACGATTTCTTCCTGTCGTCGGGACTTCATGCCGCCGTGAGGGTGCGGTTCGACGGCACACAAGTCACGCAAGTTTGGACGAACCAAAGTTTCGAAAATCACATCGCCTCCTCGGTTTTGATTGACGGGTATTTGTATGGCGCGGCGGGCAGCGTGACGGGCAGCGCGACGTTGCAGTGCCTTGACTTTGCCACGGGGGCGCAAAAATGGAGTTTTCCCGGGCTGGGGGTGGGCGGGTTCATCGTGGCCGATCACAAGCTCATCGTGTTAAGCGAGTTGGGTGAGTTGCTGGTGGGGGAAGTTTCGCCGGACGGGTTTGCCCCGATTTCGCGCGCCCAAATCCTCCCGGCAACGTGTTGGACGCCTCCGACGCTGGCGAATGGCCAGATTTACTGCCGGAACAACAAAGGCGACCTGGTTTGTTTGGATGTGACGGCCCGCTGAATATGCTGAAGTTCCTGGCTGAGGTGCCATTGCAACTGTTGCCCTGCCACATCGCCGTGCCGCGCAATCTGGCCAAAAGAGTTACCGTCCAGTTATGGTGAAGCATTGCCCTAATTCGTGGTTACCAATTATAGAGACTCGATGACGACTTGAAAACTCGCAAGTAATCATCCTAGAACTTCTGTTGAGCATCCGCTAAGCATACCCTCTACGTCCTCACGCGGAATGCTTCGCACAGTCTCCGCGAAATCTGGGTGAACGAAAACACGGATCTTGCTAGCACCTTCACCAAAACTATCAATTAGGCTGGACCATACCGGAGAGTGCTGCAAGGCAAATGGCTTTGCCTGCTCTGTAATAGGCTTCCATCTATCCACTTCAGATAAGCAACGCAGTTCATCCAATTTAGATATATCGGGCTTAGGTATATCTACAAGGATGAGAATTTCCTTTGCTCTGGCGCGCTCTTCAAATGACTGCGTAATGGGCTGTGAGAAAACATCCGTCTGCTGGCGCTCGAACGGAGATAAGCGGCTTAGATGTTTGGTGATTTTATCTGCCATCAACTCGTCGAGCAGCTTCATTTGCGCAACATTAGTTTCAGATTGCCGACGTATTTTTTGCAGCGACTTGACCAACTCATTATGTTTCTCACCGGAGACCACAAAGGCCCTTTTAAATAGCTTGCGGTCAATCAAGTTCTCAATGAGTCTCCTTCCGGCCAATGATGTCTTCTCCCAAATCCAGAGCAACATCTGTAGATCTGTAGGAGCAACACCTGGCCAAATGGGACGATCATACTGGCTGGTCTCCGCGAAAAAAGTCAGCTGGATCTGTGGAAGCTTGTTGTCGAGCAAAAGCGTTATAAATTGGGAGCGAAACTCTGAACCCCTTTCGCAAATCTCCCATACAGATCGATGGACCATGGCCTTGATCGACCGTGATGTGTGGTGCCAATATGCGGCCGCAAAAAGCGCATATCGCGCAAATGCTACACACTCTGCGCCGGTCCTTCCCTTTTCATGTATCCCGATGACTGCGAAAAGATCATCGCCTTTTCTTTCAGGGACGACAGTGAGAGAACTGAAGATTCGTTCGTAGTCTAAAATGGAACCGTACGAGACCCCCATTCGGCTGCTATCGCGAGCAATGTAATCCAACTTGTCTGCGTCCAAAGGACCGTCAACGATTGTGTGAAGTATGCGGTCCTTAATTGGCGCATGCAAATTGTGTGGGCGGCACTTGCAAATCCGCTTTACTCTATCTGCCGTGCCCGTGCCCCAGTGTCTATCGATTAGATCTGCCAGAGTCAGAGCCTTGCCTCCTACCGGCTTATTCAGAAACTCCTCTAGCAAATCTTCATGGTGGAAAAACTCCGCGTCTGCTTCCTCCAAATCGTGGGCCAAGGGATATTGGCCAAGGTCGTGAAATAGGACGGCCAAAAGGCACGTTTCGAGATCGTCCTTATTCATGACTAACCGAAATATTGGATTCTGTTGGTCTTGCCAGAGGGAGTGAAGCATGCGGACGCAATTTCCGTAGGCGCCTAATGAATGCTCATATCGAGAATGACTGGCATTTGGGTAAATATAGGCCAAGAGACCTAATTGCGTAACGGACATTAAACGACGCATGGCAGGATGCTCAAGTAGTGCTGATACCCTTTCTGTTAGAGGAACAGTTCCGCTCATTGGGCATTGCACAACGCGCTTGCTGTCTAAGTCCAGTTCGGGAACGAGTACAGCTAAGGCGACTTTTCCGAGCATCTTGTCTAAATCATGCTTTGCGTCCTCAAATCGAAGGTATTGTAGTTGCTCATAAAAGCACCTTGGAAGGGACAATGCAGTCTCAATGTGAAAAGCGTCGGAACCGAGCATTCTACCGATTAGCAAGCGAAGATAGAGTATTATGTACTTAGACCTGGGCTGCTTAAGGTCCTGTGGATGTGTTTTGCAAAAGGCGTCGAGGATTTCCAGCAAGCTTAGCCCTACGGAGAAGATGTCCCATCTCAGTGGAATGTCCTTTGGCGCAATTTCGAGGCGAACACGATCATCATCGGTGGCGGGACCAGTGGCGCGAGCGATTTTGTCGGGCGGTGCGTAGCCTCGCGTGAAGGGAATTATCGTCGAGGAATCCTTGGAGTCGATTCGTTTTGCGGATCCAAGGTCGGAAATAATTGCGCGTCCCTTTTTGTCCACAAGGACGTTTGCAGGCTTGGGGTCGTTATGACGGACTTGCAGCTCTGTCAGGTAACAGTGCCCTTCTAAGATGTCGCTATAGATTCGGAGAAGATCATCGGATAGCGTAGTATTAGGAAGGCCAGCATACTGAACAGGTGTCAAAGCGTCCTCGATGAAATCCATAACATAGTACGGAAAAGTGAAGGGCTTCGGCGACAATTCCTCTGGATATGCTTGTTCGAGGAAAGCATTGTTTAATTGAGAAAAGTCTTGGCCTGCAAGGTTCTGGTTTAGAGACTTGGTCATCTCAGGTGGCAGGCGCATTCCATTGAAGCGAGGGTCATTGTAGATGGACACGGTTCTGACGAGTTCATTTATCATTTTCAGCAGCAGCAATTCAGTCTCGGCTGCGTTTGGCTGTGATGCGTCGTAGTTAGTCAGGAGTAATTGGAGGTCGTGTGGCAATTTATTCCAAAGGAACTGGGAGAGTACGTCTTCGTGTTGCCGCAATTTGTTTACGAAGGCAGAGACGTCCCTGATTTTATCATGGGTGAACGCTACGGGCCGTACAAGGGGATCAACCATCACGGTTCCAAATGCGTATAATTTGATGACATTCGAATGGGTCAGTGATGCTAAAAATGCAGCTTCCTTATTGAGCATGGCGATGAGGAGTCCCTCCCGTTCCGAGATCGGCCTTGGGAGTTTGAGGGCGCGATATGTCGTTGTAATTCGTCCGACGTTTGCTGTGGCCATTGAGAGCCTTAGGTCTCGAACTTTGATAACGAGGCCCGCGCCGCCCCGATTTATTGGATCGTCCAGTTCGTACCAGCCCGCTAGGGCCTGCTGAATCTGCGGGAAAATCTTGCGTAACATCGGCTCTTCTTTGGCCCAATCCTCGTCTCCGCGCTCATGATTCTTGTAAACTCCTTTGAGCTTGGTCCAAAACGCATCTTGAATTTCTGGCATTTGTGTTACGCTCCTTTCAATTCGTGTTTTCCATTTGACTACTTGCCCACGACTTGCTGTGCCTTTTTAGTGAGTGTGCTCCATCTCCGCAGGTTTGCAAGAAATTGTCTTTGCTCACGCCCGTTAGTAAGGTTGGATGGTTCTGCTGGCGCGGATGTCGCGTTCGGAGACGGCGGCTTCGATGGTGAATTTGTGGCCGGCGTCCATAGGAAATGAGTCAGACGTTTTGTATTCCCCCCAGCAGGACGTCAGCCGGGATGCGCAAACCAGAGGCCAAGGCGCGGATCATTTTGAGGCTCAGGCCACGGCGCCCGGAGAGAACCTCAGAAACACGACTTCGACTGCCCAGGAAGGGAACCAAGTCTTTGTTGGTCATTCCTTGCTGCGCCATTCGGAAACGAATCGCCGCGACCGGGTCCGGCTTGTCAATCGGGAAAGCCCTTTCCTCATAATCGTGAACTAACAATGAAAGAACCTCCAATTCGTCCCCTTGCGGGGTCCCGGGCCGGGCGTCCATGAGTTTTTCAACCCGCACCAACGCGGCCTCGTAATCCGACGCCGTTTTAATCAACTTTGCTTTCATTAAATTGCCTCCGCGTTCACTCGATCGTATTCTTGATGCGTTCCTGCAAACCTGACGTACACAACTTCGTAAGAGTAGTTTATTTTGACCACCAGCCGAAACTTGTTTCCACAGATGTTGAACACCACCCGGCTCCCTTTCAGAATGCTGGCGTTGCCGTACTTCTGTTTGACATCCGCCGGGTTACCCCAGTGTGCGGCCTCCGCCTCATGGAACCAGGCATCCAATTCCGCTTTTGCTTCGGCATGATCTTTGGCCAGCTTGTTCAGCGGTCTTCTCGATATTACTCGCATATAATATGCAGGGGAATCGCCCCAAAGCAAGCACAAAGTTCCCATTTTGGGAAAAAAAGTCCAGCACAAAACAAGTCTCCGTTTCCCAGCCTCAAAGCCAAGCAGCCAACCGCCTGCTGTTGAGTTTGATGCCGCAAGGCTTTGGCGGCTTCTGGGCAAAAGCAGCAACTTCCGCCCTGACAAGGCCAGCAATTCACCCATGAGCTGGTTCATAAACCCTGGAAGGTTTTGCTGGCGCGGATGTCGCGTTCGGAGACGGCGGCTTCGATGGTGAATTTGTGGCCGGCGTCCACGGTCCAGTCCTTGGCGGACGGACTCCAGTAGGCGAAGGCGTCGCGTGTCAATACAAATTCGATATCCCTGGATTGGCCCGGCTCCAGTCGCACCTTGGAGAAGGCTTTGAGTTCGCGGCGGGGGCGCGGGACGGGGCTGCCGTCTTCGCCGACGTAAATTTGCACGACCTCCGCGCCGGCGCGGGCGCCCGTGTTCTTGACATCAAGTGAAATCTTCACGTCGGAGCCGGACTTTTCCACCTTCATGTTTGATAATTGGAACGTGGTGTAGCTCAGGCCGAAGCCAAACGGATACATGGGGTTCTTGCCGGCTTTGTCGTAGCCGCGATAGCCATAGAAGATACCTTCGGTGTAGGGTTCGACCGGGTAATCCTTGCCGCTCTGAACCTGGCCGGGGTAGTAGGGGAAGGCCGGGTTGTCCTCGAATCTCCGGTCGAAGGTGGAGCAGAGGCGGCCGCTGGGGTTGACGTCGCCGAAGAGCACTTCGCCAATCGCGAGGCCGCCTTCCTGTCCGAGATACCAGGCCTGGAGGATGGCCGCCGCGCCGGGTTCCCAGGCATTCATGCCGACGCCCGCGCCGCTGTTGTTGATAACAATGGTGTGGCGATTGAGCCGCGAGGCGGACTCAATCAGGTATTGTTGCAGGGCGGGCAGATCGAAGGGACGATCGCTGCCTTCGCTCTCGACGTTGCGATTCAAGCCGACGCAAACAACGACGGCGTCAGCGTCCCTGGCCGGCGCGAGATCGGGAATCTGGGGAGGGACGAGGGCCACTCTGATGCCTTGTCCGCCGCCAAAGCCGCCACGACCTCCGCCAAAGCCGCCGCGTCCGCCTCCGCGACCGCCGCGACCCGCCGGGGCGTTGGCCAGCGCGCGCGCTTGAATGCTGACCGGGGAAGGCTTATGGGCCTGAAGATGGATGATGTCGCCGGGAGAGTTGGTGCGGCCAGCAATGGTGATGACAGGATTGCCGCCAGCGAGAATCTGCCAGTCGCTGTCCTTGGGGGCCATGAGAACGCCGCTCCAGGTGAAGGTAGCATCGCGGTTGGCGGGGACGCCGAAGGGCAACTGGCCGGCGGTCCAGTTGGTATTGACAGAAGTTTGCACCGTGGGCGGAATTTGGACGGGCGGCCCGTTGCCGGTCACATTCACGGTGAGCGTCAATCCCGGCTGTCCCGTTGCGGAAGTCCAGGCGTTGGCCAGTGAGGCGAAGGCGGCGTCGCCCGGCGCCTCCGGCATGGGAAGGTGGATGATCTTGACATTGGCGCCCGCGCTCTTGGTGATGCCATCGAGATAATTGGCTTCGGTGTAGCGCGAAGGGAAGGTCGTCACCGCGCCGCTGCCGCCGCCGCCGATGTTGATGGGCATGGCGCCGGCCGGGGCGGACGCGTTCGGGCCAACAACCACGATGGTTTTCACTTTGGCGCGATCCAGCGGGAGCGTCTTGCGGTCGTTTTTCAGAAGGACAATGGCGTTTTCGGCCACGGCGAGCGCGGTTTTGGCCGACGCGGGCGAATCGAGCGGCAGATCGGGGTTCTTTTGCTGCCAACCGGCGTCAAGCCATCCCTGCGCGGCGGCGGTGCGAAGGATGCGATGCGCCGCGTGGTTGACGTCGGACTCCTTGACCGAACCGTTGTCCATGGCCGACTGGATGTTGCGGAGGGAGAGATTGGCGGAGTTGGGCATTTCCAGATCGAGGCCGCGCGCGACATCGGTGGTGGCGTGGGAAGCGCCCCAATCGGACATAACCAACCCCTTGAAGCCCCACTGGTTCTTGAGGACCTGATTGAGAAGCCAGTCACTCGCGCTGGCGTAAAAGCCGTTGAGCCGGTTGTAGGAGCACATGACGGCGACGATGCCGCCCTCGGTGGAGGCTTTTTTGAAGGCGGGCAGATAGATTTCGTGCATGGTGCGTTCGTCCGCCTGGACATCCACGCTGTTGCGGTTCCACTCCTGGTTGTTGGCGGCGAAGTGTTTGATGGTGGGGACGGAACCTTGCGCGCTGCACGCCTTGACCCAATTCACCGCGATGATCGAAGCGAGGTACGGATCTTCGCCAAAATACTCGAAGTTGCGGCCGTTGACGGGCACGCGGCAGATATTAAGGCCGGGGCCGAGTTGAAAATGAGTGCCGCGGGCGCGGTCTTCAAGTCCGATGGCCTTGCCGTAAGCGGCGGCCAGGTCCTCATCCCAAGTAGCGGCCAGCGCCACGCCCGCGGGGAAGGCACAGGCGTCGCGAGAAGGGTTCGGCCCGGGGGCGTTGCGGACGCCGTTGGGGCCGTCAGACATGGTGAAGAGCGGGATGCCCAACCGCGCCACGGCGTGGGTCGTGAAGCCCGCTCCGCCAATAAGGGAGACTTTTTCCGCCAACGTCATTTCGGCGATCAATTGATCGGCGCGCTCATCCGGTGTGCCTTTGGTGTCCTGCGCCATGACGACCGGAGTTGCGGCAGTCGCGGCGTCCTGCGCGCCGACAGGGGCGGCCATCGGGAAGATGGCTAACAACAATAAGCCGGGAGAAAAGGCGAGTTTCATAAGTGGGTCTGATCTTCCACCAAGGCGGCCGATTTCGCAATGGCGGAATAATCTCGGACACCGGACAGAATTCTCCGTTTCCATTGGCAGAAACGGCGCGCCGTCCCCCGCTCCGGGTCGTCCGTGGTTCATTTCTTTCTGGTTGCGGCTGGCCGCGCTGTGTTGGTTGTCTGTTTTTTCACCAATTTTTTTTATTTTTTTTTTACCTTCATTTGCCTTCAGCAGCCTTCATTTGCCTTCATTTGCCTTCATTGGTGAAGGTTCCGAAAGGGGGTTTGGAGGGGTTTTTGGCCGTCCCGCCCGCGCGGCCTGGGCCGGCTGGGCCGGCCACGCAGCGCGTCAGGCATGGATTTCGCCAGCAAAGGCAGGGCAGGCCGTCCCCTGCCCGCCGACCGGCTCTGGCAGAGGAAGCATCGTCATGCTCCCGTCGTGCGGCGGGCAGTCCCGACTTGTCGGGAGCCCTGCCATCCGTCACCAACGCATGGCCCCGCCCGGGCCGGCCGGAGGGGAAACTGACTGCGTCTACGTTTCTCATGCGTGAAGAGTGAACCATAGTTTCTAATTTTTGTCAAGGGATAGTTGAAGAAAAGGCAAAATGAAGAATGAAGAATGCAGAATGCGAGGATTTTACCATGAAGTTCCCAGCGTGGCCCGCCGCCATCAAAAGGGCTTGAAACAGAAACGAAACGACATAAGCCCTTCTGTTTGAGTTATTTGCGTTCCTTTCAAAGAGCAATTTCTTTCGTCCCTGACGGGACTTGCCGGGTTTTTGTTGGACGATCTACCCAGCCATAAATGGCTGGGCTATTTTCAAAGGCCCTATCTGCCTGCCGAAGTGAACAAGGCAGTCCGCCAGGCTTGTTTTTGAAAATAGCCCGGCCATTTATGGCCGGGTCATCGTCCGACAAAACCACTCAAGTCCCGTCAGGGACGAAAGGAATTCAATCCAACATCTCGGCCGTGTGAGCGCATCCGTGTTTTTTGAGAAAAACCTCGAGCTCCTCGCGGAAGCTTCTTTTCCGATGGTGTTCCTCCTGCGACTGGATATAACGATTCGTTTCCTCAACCCCTGACAGGCCGATGCTGAACGCGCCAAAACCCTCCTGCCATGCGAAACCTTGCAAGCGAAGTTCAGGAAATGTTTCGCGCAACCATTTTGAGGAATTGCCCTTCAACAACTGCATCGCTTTGGAGATGGAAAGTGTCGCAGGCAGACTCAACAGCAAATGCGCATGGTCCGCCGCTCCGCCGATGGCGAGCGCCTTCATGCTGTTTTCGCGCGCGATGCCGCCCAGGTGAGGCCACAGCCGTTCGCGGATGGCGGGTGTGAGCCACGGACGGCGTTCCTTGGTGGAGAACACGCAATGGACAAGGCAGGAGTTGAAGGAGTGCATTTTCTTTCTTACCCAGCCATAAATGGCCTGGCCATTCTCAAAGAGCAATTTCTTTCGTCCCTGACGGGACTTGATTTTAATCGCACGGACGATTGCCCAGCCATAAATGGCTGGGCTATTTTCAAAGCCATATTCTGTTCTCACGGACGAGGCCCAGCCTAAAATGGCTGGGTTATTTTCTGTGGCGCATCGCGCTTATTTTTTTTGACACCATTTTTCTGCATATTTCGTCTAAGAAAGGGTGGCCCCGGGCGTCGTATAGAGTGAACATGGTGTCCACCCATTCAGGAGGACGCCGGGCCGGCTGGATGGCTCCTTGGCACATCCGGCATTGCCAGCATGGCTGTGATGTTAAATGACCAGGCCAGCATAAGGCCCGGAGGCGAGACGATAGAGGCGCTGTTCCAAGCCCTCGAATCGCCGCTCCTGAGCTACGCACTGCGTCTGACAGGGGACCTGAACGCGGCGGAAGACCTTGTTCAGGAAGCATTTATGAAATTGCAGGCCCAATTTGCCGAGGTGCGCGACCCGCGCCGCTGGCTTTACCGCGTCATCCATAATCTGGCGTCCAACCGGCGGCGCGAACGGGCCAAAATCACCCCCATCCAGGCCGGCGGCCAAAGCGAGCCGGCCACGGGCGAAGCCGCCGACCCCGACCCGCTGCCGGACGAGCAACTGGTGCGCATGGAAGGCATCGGGTTGGTGCGCTTGACGCTGCAATCGCTGGACGAGCGGAGCCGGGAATTGATCCGGTTGAAATTCACGGAAAACCTTTCCTACAAGGAGATGAGCGGGCGGACGGGGCTGACGACGGGGAACGTGGGATATATTTTACATTGCGCGCTAAAAAGCATGGCGGAAGAGCTGGCGCGGAAAGGAGTGCTGCCATGAACCCTGAATTGCCAAATAATGATCGCGAGCAACAGGAGGCCAGGATCACCGCGCTGCTGCTGGGGGAACTGAACGCGGAGGAGGCTGCGGCCTTGCGCAAGGCGATTTCCGAGGATGCCGCACTGGCGAAATTGCACGAGCGGCTGCGGTTGACGATGGAACTGGTGCGGGAGACATCCGCGACGCCGGCCGGGGATCTGGCGAAGCAACCCGCGCCGCTGCGGCTCAGTGCGGCGCGGCGGGAGGCTTTGCTGGCACATTTTAAGACGGTGCCGATGCCGGAGGCGAAACCGCCGCAAGTCGTGAGGATTTCGTTTTTGATCAAGCTGGCGGCGGCGGCGGCGATTTTGCTGGTGGTGGCGGAGGTGGTGCTGCCGAGGATCAGGGAGCACTATGCCGGCACTCTGGCGAACGGAAAGCCACTGGCTCCAGGCGTAACTTTTGCACTGGATATGCGCGATGCCGCTCGTCGCCCGTCGGCCCCGCAGCCCAAATCTATGATGGCTGTAGAAACGGGCGACCATTTCAGGAATGGCGATCAGGGTGGAGGGATGGCAGCGGCAGGGCCTGCTCTCGTGAACGGTTGGACTCTGGGCACTGGGACTGCGAACCCCTCCGGGACGCAACCGGGAATGACTGCCGCGAATGCGCGCCCAGCGGCCACGCAACCGGCGGCAATGCCCATTTATATGGGGAAGACAGAGGAGGGCGAAAGCAGCGGCGCGGCGGAGCAGGGCGTGACCTTGAATTTGAGTGCCATCAACGCTGACAAGGCTCTGCAATACCTGAGTGAATCGCATAGAATGGACGCCAACGTCAATGGCGCTCTCGACACCAACGGCCCTGCCGATCTTGATGTGTTTTTGCTCAAGTACGCCGATTCCAAGGCCATCGCGTCTGAATTGAAGGATGTTTTCAGCGGTAAGGACACCACTTCGGGCGTCAACCCATTTGCCATGTTCGGTCGCCGTGGTGATGGCGGCGGCAGCGGGGATGATAGCTCCAAGCGGGTGGTGGGTCATGTGAACGCGGTTTCGGATGATCAGAACAACGCCGTGGTGATCAGTGCCCCTGCCGAACTTATGCCGCGGATTTCCAACCTCCTTAACCAATTGGATATACCGCAGGAGGACACCACCCAGATCAGGCGTTTTGCGCTTCGTAACGCCGATCCCACCGCATTGGCGAACGAATTGCATGGTCTTTACGCGGGTCAAGATGGCCAGACCAGCCAGGGCGGCGGCGTCTCATCCGGCATGAGCGACCGCCAGTTGAAGGAAAAAACCGTTGCCGCCGTGGCCGATCCGCGCACGCAATCCGTGCTGGTCACCGCCTCCAAAGACACCATGAATCAAATCGAGAAAATCGTTGAGGAAATGGACAGTGAGCCTTCTGGTCACATGAACACGTATGTTTTTTCTCCGACAAATGCCGATAGCCACGACTTGTCAGGCGCGATGCAGGACCTCTTTGCTGCCAGCGGCAAGGGCGCCAGCGCATCCACTCAGCAAAATGCCCTGTTGACGCGGATGCAAGCCGGCGCTCAAGCAGTATCCTCCTCTACGTCCTCAAGCGCCGGTGGCTCCGCCAGCAAGGCCACAGGCTACCCAACAACCGGGCAGATCGGGTCGGTTCAATACACCGTTGACCAGAATTCAGGCGCGGTAATTTACTTCGCAACAGAGGCGAACAATTCAAATGTCTTACAAGCCCTCAAGCCCACGGATCAGCCCGTACCGCCGGCGGTGGTGGCTGCTCCTGCCGCGCCTGCCGCGGTGACCCTGTCGGTTGGCGGCACTTTTGCGGCGGCGGCTAGCGATGGCAGCGATTCCGGCGCGGCTCGCGGCGGTGGACGTGGTGGACGTAGTGGACGTGGACGCGCTGCCGGTGGTGGAGGCGGTGGCCGTGGCGGTAGCGGCGGCGGCGGTGGTTTCGGGGGTGGTGGTGCGGGAGGGGGCGGATT
>Ga0326727_10012499_pt1 | contig 19304 bp, 19 predicted proteins | sample MB2enrmetagenome_FD_207643 | JGI IMG/M metagenome (GOLD analysis project Ga0326727, IMG submission 207643) | Lab enriched peat soil microbial communities from McLean, Ithaca, NY, United States - MB29MY | ecosystem: Environmental > Terrestrial > Soil > Wetlands > Peat | place: USA: New York...
TGCTGGGTTTTAGCGGAGGCCGCAAGCTCATCGCCCCCGGCCTGGCCGCGCAGGAGACCATCAAGGTCATCCACTCGCCGCGTTTCATGCGCGAGCCCCTGGCTACCGAAGGCTCCATTGAAGCGAATCCACTGCACGCTGAGCTGCTTGAGATAGCCCGCATGGCCCGCCACGACTTTATGCTCGACGTGGCCCTCACCCAGGAGCGCAAAATCTCCGGTGTCTTTGCCGGCGACCCCGTCCAGGCGCACGCCGCAGGCGTAGCCTTCGTTGAGCAGACTTGTCTGGAACGCCTCGAAGAGCCGGTCGACGCTGTCATCACCAGTTCCGCCGGCTACCCGCTCGACCTCACTTTCTATCAGTGCGTCAAGGGCATCACCGCCGCAGCGCACATGGTCAAACCCGGCGGCCGCATCCTGATCGTCGCGCAATGCGCGGAGGGCGTCGGCTCGCCCGAGTTCGCCCGCCGGTTGTCAGCGATGAAGGATTTCCGCGGCTTTCTCGATGAAATTCGCTCGGCGCCCGTGGAGGTGGACCAGTGGCAGCTTGAAAAGCTCGCCCTCACCGGCGAAAAGTACGAGCTTTACTTCTTCACCCCCGGCGTCACCAGGAGCCAGCTGGGTTTTCTCTCTGAGCGCGCCTTCCGCAGCCTTGAAGAAGCCGTGGCCGCCACTCTCGCCGGCCTGCCTGCGGACGCTCGCGTGGCGTTGGTTCCTGAAGGCCCATACACGTTCGCCCGCGCCGAAGAACCCGTGACCGCAGGGTGATCACTTCTCCCGTGCGGTGGCAGCAGGGAAATCAATTCTCCCGTAGGGGAGAATACGAAAATAGCCCAGGGCGAAGCGTAGCGCAACCCTGGGTATACGGCCCCGCGCGACCCACGCCCTGGAGGGGCGCTGCGAAAAGTGCCGGCGCTCTAGCTATTTACGAAGAATCCCCGCCGCCACCATCGAATCCGCCCCCGCCGCCATCGTCAAACCCGCTTCCATCGTCCTGCGCAAGATTGTCGCCGCCTGAGTTATCGTCGAAGCTCCCGTTGTCGAAGCTTCCCTGATCGTCCCCGCTCTGCACGTAATCGGCATTTGAAAACTGCGACCCGCCCTGGTCGGCGGATTCATGGAAATGCTGCTCCTGCCCGCCCTGGTTGAACCCACCCTGTTCGAAACGATGTTCCTGCCCGCCCGGCTGGTCGTAGTAGTTGTTGACCACCGTCTCTTCTACCGGCCGCTCGAAGCCGCCGCCCATCATGCCCATGCCCGGCCCCATACCGAATCCGCCCATGCCATAGCCCGGATGTCCAAATCCGCCAATCCCATGGATCAAGGACTCCACGCCCTCAAACGCCAGCGCCCCGGCTGCAACACCCGCGGCCGTCTGCATCGCTCCTCGCAAAAAGCTCGGCGGTCCGGACTGAACATACTGAGGCTGCGCGTACTGCGGATCATAGCCCGGCGGCGGAGGCGGAGGCGGCACGTAGCCCTGTTGCTGCGGCGGCATATATACCGGCTGCAGCGGAGGAGGCGGCGGATCGTGATGTCCCAGCAGATTGCCCAGAAAGCTGGTCGCGTGGGCCGGCTGTTGCCGCGCCTGCTGCACCTGCTGCTGCAGTTGCGCCACCTGCGCCTTGGCCTGATCGAGCGCAATGTTCTGGATCAGGACCGATTGCGCGAGGATATAAAGCGCGTCGGGATTGCCGCTCAAGCCCTTGTTCAGCAACGCCTCGGCATCGGGATCTTTTTCCTGCAATTGTGTCTGGTTTACCCGCTCCACGAGCGAGTTGATGAGCTGTTCTTCCTGGGAAGTCACGCGATTAACCTCCGGCGGACCTCTGTGCAGCCAGCCGCGCCTGTTGCTTAAGACGTGATCCAGCCAACGAAGTTGCATCGCCGGGTATCAGTACGCACGAAGCCCGACAGCGGTTCCCCGCTCCTACCCGACAAGCTCAAACGCCCGAATTTCTTCCTTGCGCACGGTGAGGCGTTCCACCAGGTCGGTCCGCACCTCGTACCCGCGGCCCGGCGAATCCGAAATCGCAATCTCGCCGGCCGAAGAAACGGTAATCTCCGGCTCCACGATATCTTCGCGCCAGTACCGCGCCGAAGCCGATACATCCCCAGGCAGCGAGAAGTTCTCCAGTGAGGACAGCGCAATATTGTGAGCGCGGCCGATGCCTGCCTCCAGCATCCCGCCGCACCACACGGGAATCCCCCGCTCCTGGGCCGCGTTATGCACGGCAATGGCCTCGGAGAACCCGCCCACGCGCCCCAGCTTGATGTTGATGATCTTGCAGCTTTCCATTTCGATGGCCGCCAGCGCGTCTCTCCGGTTGCGGATCGACTCGTCCAGGCAGATGGCCGTCTGCAGCCGCTTCTGCAGCATGGAGTGGTAGTAAAAATCGTCGTGCCACAGCGGCTGCTCAATCATCAGCAGGTCGAATGCGTCGAATTCCACCAGGTGATCCGCATCCTTCAACTTGTACGCCGAGTTCGCGTCGCAGCTCAGCATGATCTCCGGCCACCGGCTGCGCACTTTTTCAAACACTTCAATATCCCAGCCCGGCTTGCACTTCAGCTTGATCCGCTGATATCCCGCCGCCAGCTCTCTCTCGATCACCGCCATCAGTTCCGGAATGCTGGCCTGAATACCGAGTGACACGCCGCACGGGATCGCGTCGCGCACTCCGCCCAGCAACTGCGAAAGCGAGATTCCCTCCCGCTGCGCCTCAAGGTCCCAGATAGCGTTCTCAAGCGTAGCCTTGGCCATGCGATTTCCCCGCACCAGCTTGAAGATCTTGGGGCAATCACCGCCATGCTCGGGCGTGGCATTGGCCAGCATCGGGCCCAGCTCGTTCACAATCACCTGCCAGGCGCTGTCGGTCGATTCAGCAGAGAAAAACGGGTGCTCTCCCGCTGTGCATTCACCCCACCCCGTCAACCCCTCAGCCCGCACTTCAGCCAGAACAATTCTCCGGTTGGTCGTCACGCCAAAGCTGGTTTCAAACGGCCTCACCAGCGGCAGCCGCAATTCGCGCAGGATGATTGCATCGATCTTCATAATTTGGCATTCCTCATAGTTGCCTTCCTTTTAGTCGTCGCCCGGCTTCGCCGACCCACTGGAGATGAAAACGGTGCCCCATGCAGCGAACGTTTGCTGCTCGATGCATGGGAGGGCACGGACACTGATTATCCGACTACTTTTCATCAACTTACGAAGCAGTTTCTTGCGAAAAACTAGTTCAATTCCAACTGGGAAAGACGCCCCAGCTCAAAGCTTCCGTTTCCCGCCGCATCCCGGGCAAATGCCAGCACCGCCAGCCCTTGCGAAAACGCTTCCAGAAACTTCTGCCGATTCTCCATTTGCACGGCCAGCGCCTGCTCCCGCCCCGCCTCACTCGCCTTCCACTCATAAATTGTAGCTGGAACCTGAATCAATTCTTCAATGACCAGCGAATTCTTCGCGCGGCCCTCGAGGATTGCCTCGACGTGCGGTGAATCCAGCCGCCATTCCGCCAGCAACCGGTCCGTGGGAAGCCCACCCTGCAGTCGAGATGAGGATACACCATAGAAATCCACCATGTAGCTGCGCGCTACCGCGCCCAGTTTATGGATATTCAAGAATGCGTTCTTGATTTCCAGCGGATCGAACGTCCACTCAATCAGCCGAATGCCTCGCCGCAGGGCATCCTTGCGCTGCTCGAGTTTGAGCTGCACCCCGAGGCCACGGTTGCGGTAACCCTCCTTCACCGCCATCATGTGCGAGTGCAAATAAGGCCGCGGCTCTCCGGCGCCCAACCCCGTCTCTGGACCCGACTTGATTCCTGGCAGCGCCAGCACAAACCCCACCAGCGACTCCGGCCCGCCCTCGTTGCCGGCGCCGGGCAGGTTGGTGTCGAAGGCCCCGATCACCTGCCCGCCCACTTTCTGCCACACCAGGAACGCCTTGCGCGGAATCACGTCGGTCGGGTCGTAGCCCCAGGTCTCCACCTGCAGCTGGACACAGGCCTCCAGCTCGTCCTGACCCCGGCAGCTTCGAATTGCAATCATCGCCCCGCCCACAACAATGAATCGTCGAAAAGGAACGACCGCAGCCGGGCGCTCCCGCGCTGAAACACCCGCGGGCCGGTCTCCCGGCGGGAGAACACGAAAAAAGCCCAGGGTGAAGCGCAGCGTAACCCTGGGTTGGCTGGCCTGGAACATCCGCGCCACGGAGGGTAGCCTCGAGAATCTGACTGTGCGTCCTTCGATCTGCAAATGAACAAGACAGAGGGATTCTCTCCGCGGATCCCGCTTACAATCCCTCCTCCGCCAGCTTTTTCTTTGCTTCCACCCATAACGCTTCTAACTCTTCCGGCTTCAGTTCTTCCAACGGCTTCTCCGCCGCACGCTCCATCAGTTGGAAGCGCTCCCGAAATCGCCGGTTGCACCCCCTGAGCGCCATCTCCGCATCCACGCCCAGATGCCGGCCCAGGTTCGCCGCCGTAAACACCAGGTCCCCCAACTCCGCCTCCACAAAGGGTTTCCGCGCAGGATCGCCCGAGGCCGCTTCCGCTTCAAGCTCCGCCGTCTCCTCCACCAGCTTGGGCAGCAAGTCGCGCCAGCTTGGCCAGTCGAATCCTGCCTTTTGCGCCTTTGCACCCAGCTTGGTCGCCTCGACCAGCGCGGGAAGCGCCCGCTGCACGCTGTCGAGCCGCGAAACCTGGCCGGTGTTCAAGTGCGCCCCCGGCGCTTTTTCGGCAGATTTGATCTTTTCCCAATTCCTGAGCACTGCCGCTGACGATCCCCCCACCGCTGCATCCACATCCGCCCGGTTCCCCGCCGCGCGCGAAGCTTCTTCGCCAAACACGTGCGGATGCCGGCGCACCAGCTTGCTATTTAGATGCTCCAGCACTTCGGAAATCGTGAAATGCCCTTCGTTGGCCGCCATCTCCGCATAAAACAGCACCTGCAGCAGCAAATCTCCGAGTTCCTCTGCCAGGTGCGGAAAATCCCGCCGCTCAATGGCGTCGAAGACCTCGTAGGTCTCTTCAAGGGTGTATTTGCGAATGGAATCGAAGGATTGTTCGCGGTCCCAGGGGCAGCCGCCCGGCGCCCGCAGACGCGCCATGATGCTTACCGACTGCTCAAACAGCTCCCCCGCCTGCGCAGCATCCGTCGCAATTTCAGCAGCAGGAGTGGCAGCCGGCAAGCTCTCAGGCAAAGCGTCCATGCTTGTCCAGTTTAACCCGGCTGGAGCGCCGGCTGCGCGGGATGCAATTTCAAGGGTCAGCCCTTGCGCTTCATTCAAGCCGCGCCCTCCGGGGCGGCAGAATCCGTTTGGCATGCATTTCCAGGATTCCGTCCGCCCCGCGGGCTCCATTCTGGGCGATTTTCGATCCCACCCTCCGGGAGGAGTCATGGTTTTCGACTCTGGCGGCGACGTGTAAAGTTGATCCATGAAAAACCTATATGAAGCCTCCTCCGTGCTTGAAATCAAGCAACGCATAGCGCTTCTCAAGCCGGAAAGCCCTCGCCAGTGGGGAAAGATGAACGCCGCGCAGGCCATTGCTCACTGCGCCGCAAGCATGGAATGGGCGGTGGGGGACCGCGTACCGCCGCGCGCGTTCTTTCCCAGCCTGCTGGGCCGGCTGATCAAGCCGCTGGTGCTGGGGGACGACAAGCCCTTCCGCCCCAACTCGCCCACGTCGCCCGATCTGGTCGTATCGGATCAGCGCGAGCTGGATGCTGAGCGCCAGCGGCTTTCTGTATTGATCGATCGCTTTACCGTCGGCGGCCCCATCGGCTGCACCACCAACCCGCACAGCTTCTTCGGCCGCTTGACGCCCGAACAATGGGCCATCCTGACGTACAAGCATCTCGACCATCACCTGCGTCAGTTTGGCGTGTAGCGCACGCTTGATCCACCACCAGGTTTGGGTGCCCCATCCTTGTCACGTTTTTGTCCTTGTGACAAGGGTGGGAAACCACGAACCCCAACCCACGCAGCCGTATACTCATCTCTCGAATGATTCGGATTCTTGGCACGATCTTTGCGGGACTGCTGGGCCTCGCCTTCGGCAGCTTTCTCAACGTGTGCCTCAGCCGCTGGCCGCAAGGCGAGAGCATCGTCAAGCCGCGGTCGCACTGCCGAAATTGCGATCACACGCTGGCGTGGTGGGAGAACATTCCGTTGCTGAGTTGGATCGCCCTGCGCGGACGATGCCGGAAGTGCAGGGCGCCAATCGGTTGGCGATATCCGGTGGTGGAACTCGCAGTGGGAGCCTTGTGGGCTGCGACTGTTTGGCGTTCCCTCACGGCCACAGACCCCTTCACCCCGGCCGACTGGGTCTGGCTCGTCTTGGTGGAGACCATAGCCGCAATGGCGCTGGCTTGGCTGCTGGTCGCACTTGCGGTCCTCGATGCCGAGAATCTGTGGCTGCCCAACTTCCTTACAATTCCTGGCACCATTCTTGGCTTGGTCGTGACAATTGTGCATGAGGAGTTTGCGTCCCGAGTCGATGTCGCGCCTTCGCTGCTCCGCGCGTTGCTCTCCGCCCTGGTCGCAATCGCCGTCTGTGCCGGGCTGATCCTGCTCATCCGCTGGCTTTACCAGCTCATCCGCCACCGCGAAGGCATCGGCCTGGGCGACGCCAAGCTGATGGCTCTGCTCGCCGCCTGGCTCGGCCTGCCCGGGGCGCTGCTGGCTTTCGGGATAGGTGCAGTTCTCGGATCGGTGGCCGCTCTCGTAATCCTCGCCGTTCCCGCTGCTCGACTCGGATCGGAAAGCTGGGCGTCAACAAAGCTCCCGCTTGGAACCTTCCTCTGCATCGGCGGAATCATCAGCGCTTTATGGGGCCAGCCGTTGATCGGCGCCTATCTCCGCTGGGCCGGTTTCTAGCCGGCGACCGTTTACTTGGCCGGAAGGGCGGGCGCCGTCGCTTTGGCATTCGCTATCTCCGGCTCTTTCAGCGCCTTGCGCGCGTCCTTCCCATGCTTGCTGTCGGGGTCGTAATCCACAACCTTCTGGTAATAGCTTCGCGCTTCCGCCCAATTTCCCAAGTGCCGTTCGCACTCCGCCAAACCCCAATAAACCTCCGGTTCATCAGGCGCAAGCACCATCGCCGACTCAAACCGCGACAGCGCCGCTTTCCAGTTTTTGAGATCCAGTTCGTACTTGCCCACTTCGATGTCTTCCGCGGACGTCTCCTTGTGCTCCGGGCCGGGCACTTCGAGCTTTCGTTTCTTCCCCTGCGGTTTATCGTCGTCGGTGGTCGGCAGAATCCTGTCCATCCCCATCTGGCTGGAGCTTGAACTCGAGTCCGGCGCACTCTCCGCTTCGCGGGCAGCATCGTCCGGGCTGCGCACCGGGTCGAAATCCGCGCTGGGCAAGGGGATATGGCTGGCTGCGGCGCCCTCGCCGCCGTACGTCCCCTCCGGCAAATCCGGCGTTCCGTTCGACGGCATGACCGGCACATTGCTGGTATCTTCAGGAAACTGATTGGCTTCCGCAGGCTTGGCAGGGGGCGCGGACTGCTGGCTGCCAGGGGCGGGCGGGTTTTGCGTTGCTGGAGCCTGCGCGGAAACCCGCTCTGCTGCCATCAGGCAACCCGCCAAAATCAGTCCAACCCAAATATCCTTTTTCATCTCCGTCAACATCGCCCCTTGCACTGCTCTCTTAATGGTACGATGCGGTTCATACCGCAAAATCTGCACGCACAAGTTTCGCACCGACGAATTCCGGGTCTCCAAATTTCGAATCCCCAATTTTCAAGCCCAAGGAAAGCATCGCACACCGAATGGCCCTCATCATCCGCTCCTCCGCCATCCACGCCGCAGGCTGCTATACCACTACGCCCATCGCCAATGGCCGCCACGTGGCCGAGTACACCGGCCCCCGCCTCAGCAAAGAAGAAGCCGACAAGTCTTACGAGGACTCGCCGATCACCTACCTGTTTGGACTTGGGTCCGGCGAGATCGTCATCGACGGCCACTGCATGGCCATGTTCATCAACCACAGCTGCGACGCCAACTGCGAGACCAGCGAAGTGCGCGGCCGCGTTTGGATCAAGTCCATCCGCCCCATTGCCGCGGGCGAAGAAATTACCTACGATTACTGTCTCTACGACGGCGGCGACGATGAGGCCATCTGCAACTGCGGCGCGAAAAAATGCCGCGGGACGATGTATTCGAAAGAGGAAATCCGCCGCCGCAAGCGCTCCGCGAAAAAAGCTGGTCTCCAGAGCACCAGGAAGCCTTCCAAACAAAAATCTGAAGGCAGAGCGAAGAAACGCAAGGGATAGCATTGAAGGGGCATTCGATGAGATTCTCCGGGCTTGGGAATCTTTTTCGCACTTGTCCAAATCGTCTTTCTTCAGTCGTCATCTGGGTAGCGGACCAGTCTGGCCGCCAAATCAAACCAGGAGATCTGACATGCAATATCTTCTCTTGCTCCACGCCGAAGAAGCCGGATTCATGAACATGACGCCGGAACAACAAAAACAGGGAATGGCGGCTTACATGGCCTACACCGAGGCGCTCAACAAGGCAGGCGCACTCAAGGGTTCCAATCGCTTGCAGCCCGTTGCCACTGCCACCACGGTTCGCGTGGTCGATGGAAAGACCCAGGTGCTCGACGGACCCTACGCGGACTCGAAGGAGCAACTCGGCGGGTACTATTTGATCGACGCGCCCGATCTTGACGCGGCTCTCTCGTGGGCTGCCCGCTGCCCCGGCGCCAGCCATGGGATTATCGAAGTGCGACCCGTTTGGGCAATGGGCGAGCCGGCGCCTGCCCGAGCGTAGCAGCATGGTCTCTACGGAAGGCAACGAGCAGGCGCGGGCGGCTACCGAGGAGGTGGCACGCAGAAGCTATGGCAAGCTGGTTGCCTTTCTCGCCGCGCGCACTTGCGATGTGGCCGCCGCCGAGGATGCGCTTTCAGAGGCATTCGCGTCGGCGCTCACCGACTGGCCGCGCAACGGCTGCCCGCGCAATCCTGAAGCGTGGCTGCTCACCGTTGCGCGGCGCAAGACGATTGACATGTTTCGCGCCGCGCAACGTCACCCGTCTTCGCCGGACGAATTGGAGCTGATTGATGCCGCTCTGGAAGCGCCCGGGGAAAGCGAAATCCCCGATGAGCGCCTGGCCATGGTGTTTGCCTGCGCTCACCCCTCCATTGACGCGGCCACGCGCGCGCCTTTGATTTTGCAGGCGATTCTCGGACTTGACGCAACGCGGATCGCGTCGGCTTTCCTCACTTCGCCGGCCGCCATGGGCAAACGGCTGGTGCGGGCCAAGGAGAAGATTCGCCAGGCAGGCATTCCCTTCCGCGTTCCTGGCCAGGACGAACTCCCCGCCCGACTGGACACTGTGCTCAACGCCATTTACGCGGCCTTCTCGGAAGGCTGGACGGATCCCGCCGGAGCCGATGCCGCGCGCCGCGATCTTACCGACGAAGCTCTCTATTTGTCGCGGCTGGTGGTGTCGCTGTTGCCGCAAGAGCCTGAGGCGCTTGGGTTGCTGGCATTGATGCTGCATGCCGAGGCACGACGACGCGCGCGCCGTAGCAGTGCGGGCGAGTTCGTTCCCTTGGCCGAGCAGGACCAGCTGTTATGGGACCACGCGCAGATTGCCGAGGCCGAATCGCTCCTGCACCGCGCCAGTTCATTGCGGCGCATCGGCAGGTTTCAACTGGAGGCGGCGGTGCAGTCGGCGCACGTGGACCGATGCCGCAACGGAACCGCCAATTGGTCTCATGTCGGGGAGCTGTATGACGCTCTGTTTTCGCTCACCGGCTCGCCGGTGGTGCTGATCAACCGCTCGCTGGCCGTTGCGGAAGTCGATGGCGCCGCCGCCGGCCTTGCCGCGATGCCGGATCAAACCGCCGATCCCCGCCTCACGGAATACCAGCCATACTGGGCCGCGCGCAGTGAGTTGCTGGCCAGGACAGGCGCATTCCAGGAAGCTCGTCATGCCAATGAGATCGCCATCGGCCTTGAGCGCGACCCCGCCGTGCGGCGATTTTTGGAACGGCGACGTGCTGCCCTGCCCGATTGATCTGCGCGCGGCATTTCTCCACACCCCCGCTGGCCGCGCGGAGGCAGCCCGGAACGATACAATCGACCCTGGGACGTCCGCATCGAGCCTGCAGGGTGTTCCATCCTTCGCGGTCGCCGCGGCGACCGAAGGGTGGGAAACCTCAACCTTGTTCGGACCCGCCAATCAGGAGCGCAGTTACCCATGGGTTACCAGGTTCTGGCCCGCAAATACCGTCCGCAACGCTTTGCCGACGTGGCCGGCCAGGAGCACGTTACGCGCACGCTGATGAACGCGCTGGCGCAGAACCGCATCGCCCACGGCTACATCTTCTCGGGACATCGCGGCATCGGCAAAACCACCATTGCGCGCATCGTCGCCCAGGCGCTCAACTGCCGCACGGAGATCGGTAGCGAAGCCCGCCCCAACCCCGAGCCTTGCGGGGTTTGCGACTCCTGTATTGAGATTCGTCAGGGCAACGCTGTCGACGTGATTGAAATTGACGCCGCCACCAACCGCGGCATCGACGAGATTCGCGAACTGCGCGACGCCGCCCGCTACGCGCCTTCCCGCGACCGCTACAAAATCTATATCCTCGACGAAGCGCACCAGATCACCGAAGCGGCCTTCAACGCGCTGCTGAAAACGCTCGAAGAGCCGCCCGCGCACGTCATCTTCATGATGGCCACGACGGAGCCCGAAAACATTCCGCAGACCATCCGCTCCCGCTGCCAGCACTTCAGCTTTCACGCCGTCAAGTTCGACGACATTTTGGCGCAATTGCGCATGATCGCGACGCAAGAGGAAGTCGAAGCCGAAGACGCCGCGCTGGCGCTGCTGGCTGAGGCGGGCGACGGTTCCATGCGCGACGCGCTCTCCATCATGGACCAGGCCATCGCGTCAGCGCCGGTTGAGAATGGCCGCGCCGTGCTCTCCGCCGTGCAGATTCGAGAGCTGATGGGCTCGGTGCCCAACGCTGTGTTCGAGCGGCTGCTGGAAGCGGTGGCCGCGGGGCAGAGCGCCGAGTTGATGGAGCAGCTGAATCTGCTGGTCAACGCCGGACACAGCCCTTCATCGCTGGCGCGGCAGATGGTGCGCTACCTGCGCAACGCGCTCATGGCAAAGCTGGGCGGCGAGGAGACTGAGCTACTGCAAATCTCCGGCGACGAGCGAGCCCGAGCCATGCGCAGCGCGCTTCTGTTCACCGAAGAAGAGCTGACCCGCAATCTGCAGATCGTGCTGCGGACCTTTGACGATTTGAATTACCGCCAGGAGCAGCGATTTCACCTGGAATTGGGCCTGCTCAAGCTGATTCATGCGCAGCGCCTACTGCCGCTGGAAGAATTGCTCAGCGGCGCGGCTGCGGGGTCGGGCACTCGCGGCGGCGCAGCGTCACAGTCTCCGCGATCAGCCTCGCCATCTCGTGCAGCGCAAGCGGCGTCTGCCCCACCGCAGGTGGCGCGAGCGGCATCTGACGCACCGCAGATGGCCGCATCGCAGGCGCCGCCAAAGGCCGCGGCGATTTCGCCATTTGCACCCGCGAGCAGCAGTTGGACCGCGACCCCACCTGCAGCGTCGCAACCGCCAGCCATCCCAAAAGCAGGGTCCGCTTCTGCAACCCATTCCACGAGCGCTGTGGCCGTCTCCGCGCGCATCGCCGCGGCCGGGACCGAGCCTGCGACGAATTACAGTTCTGTTGCTACGTTGATTGAGGAAGCTCCTGCCGAACCTCAGGAAGCGCACCCGACGCCAATCGGAGCGCCTACCGTTGAAGCCGTTCGCCTCGCCATCGGCGCCGCCCTCGTCGAGGCCGGGCATGACTCAGCCTCGCAGTTGCTGGGCGCGGGCGCGTGGACTCTGGAAGCAACCAGCCTGCGCATTGAAGTGCCGATGACCAAGAAGATGCTCGCCCTCACCATCAACGCGGCGGCGGAAAAAATCATTCGTCAGGAGCTGCAGCGCCTGGCCGCGCCCACCCGCTTTCTGATCGTTCCAGGCGAGGGCGCCGCCTCAACTGCCCCCATCATTGCCGTGGCGCCGCTGGCCGGCAGCATTCAGGAGGCCGCGCTCTCGAATCCGCTGGTGCAGCGCGCCAAAGAAATTTTCAATGCCGAGGTTCGCAGCGTCGTCGATCTGCGTCAAAAGTAGTCGTGCGTTTCATTGAGGTGTCCACACCATGATCAATCCGCTCAAGATTCCCGAAATGCTCTCCCAGGCCAACCAGATGCAGGAAGAGATCCAGCGCAAGCTGAGCGAGACGGTGGTCGAAGGCTCGAGCGGCGGTGGCGCGATTACCGCCACCATGAACGGCAAGAAGCAGTTGCTCAAAATTCGCATCGATCCGGCAGCCGTCGTCGGACTGAGCGGCGCCAATCCCGACGTGGAGATGCTTGAAGACCTGGTCGTGGCCGCGGTCAACGAAGCCGGCCGCAGGGCAGAAGACGCCATCAAGTCCAACGTGCAGGGCATGCTCGGCGGCCTCAAGATTCCCGGGCTGAGCTAAGCTCGGCGCGCAACCAGCCTAGGTGCCCCAGGCCTCCACTCTGAGACCTGGGAAGCCAATACTCCTCAACAATCAACAGTCACCAGGAGATCTACCCGTGTCTCGCTACGCCGAGCCCATGGCCCGGCTCATTGAAGAGTTGAAGAAGCTGCCCGGCGTGGGCACCAAGAGCGCGCAGCGCTTCGCTTTTCACATTCTGCGCTCGACTGACGACGACGCCGCGGCGCTTGCCGAAGCTGTGCGCGGCCTCAAGGCAAGCCTGCGCCTGTGCTCCATCTGCAACAACGTCACCGACGTCGACCCCTGCGCCTACTGCGCCAGCCCCACCCGCAATCAGCGCCTGGTGTGCGTGGTCGAGGAGCCCACCAGCATTGCCGCCGTGGAGCGAGCCAAAGGCCAGCAGGGCGGCTACCAGGGCGTCTACCACGTGCTGCACGGAACGCTCTCGCCCCTGCACGGCGTGGGCCCGGACCAGTTGCGCACCGGCACGCTGATTGCCCGCGTGGAGCGCGGGGAAGTGGATGAAGTGATTCTCGCAACCAGCCCGACGCTCGAAGGAGAAGCGACCGCCAACTGGCTTGCGAGCGCGCTGCGCGGCTCGCCCGTCCGCATCACGAGAATCGCCACAGGGGTTCCCGCCGGCAGCGACATCGAATACGCCGACGAGGTGACCATGGCCCGCGCCATGGAAGGACGGCGGGAACTTTAACATGCCTTTTGGGATTAAGCGCGCAGCTTGGTCAGCAAATCCTGCGGGTGGACTGGCTTGGCGAGAATCTCGAACTCATAGCCCTGCGCCCGCGCCTTTTCCAGCAAATCGGCCGTTGCCGCCTGGCCGGAGAAGAGCAGGATTTTGATCTTCGGAAGCAAGGCGCGCACCTGGATGGCGGTGTCGATTCCGTTCAGATCGGCCATGATTACGTCGGAAATCAGCATGTCCGGCGCAAATGTGGCGGCCAATTCAAGCGCCCGCTCGCCGGAGTATACGGCGCGTGCATCAAAGCCGCTCTGGTTAAGAATCATGGCCAGTGTGTCGGCGATCACACGTTCGTCGTCGGCAACCAGAACCTTTGGTTTGGCAGAGTTTTCCTGCATAATCTCCTGGACGCATCCTTGGGGAAGAATGATTACGTGTACCGGCCATTTCCTCGCGTTTTGGCCGTAGTTTCATTCGAAGAATCCGAAAGGCTGGTAACACGTCTTCCTCAATGATACGCTCTGTTTGGCGTCCCTCGGGGGCCATCGGGGTTCAAATCCTTCACCGTTAACAGTTGCGGCACACGCTGTCCTCTGTCAATCTCGAAATTCCCTCGGATCGGTGTCGATTCATCCTGGCGCAACCAGGCAAACATATACTTGCAACAATAACCGGCCGCTAAAGCGGATTTCGAATTTGTGTAGCCTTGCTTGTATTGGGGAGAGTGGCTTTTTCTTGAGAATGAGCCACTTGGGGTGAAAGGCTCGCGAATGCCCGAATTTGAAATCGACTGTTTCGCTGCAAGGCGGACCATCCACTGGAGAACCATGCATGCAGGAGACCGGCATCCAGAATCCGACCTCGACATCGGCCGTGGAACCCATCATACGCGCCGAGAAGATCGAGAAATACTACGCGCAGCCCAGCCAGAATCGCATTCAGGTCATCTCCGCCACTGACCTTTCCGTGGTTCCCGGGGAAATTCTTGCCCTGCTCGGTCCCTCGGGCTCGGGGAAATCCACCATGCTGCGCATGTTGACGGGGCTCTCCACGCCCTCCGCCGGCCAGGTCTACTGGCATGAGAAGCCCATCTCCGGCGCTGAAATCAACGTCTCCATCGTTTTTCAGAGCTTCGCCCTGTTCCCATGGCTCACCGTTCTGGAGAATGTGGAAGCGCCGTTGCAGGCTCGGGGAGTGGAGCCCGACGAGCGCCACGAGCGCAGCATGAAGATGCTGGACACGGTAGGCCTGGACGGCTTTGAAGCCGCGTACCCCAAGGAGCTTTCGGGCGGAATGCGCCAGCGCGTCGGCTTTGCCCGCGCCCTTGTGGTCGAGCCCGAAGTCCTCTTCATGGACGAGCCCTTCTCGGCGCTCGACGTGCTCACCGCCGAGAACCTGCGCTCGGAACTGCTGGAACTTTGGGCCAACAAGGCCATGCCCACCAAGGCCATCTTCCTGGTCACGCATAACATTGAAGAAGCGGTGCTGCTGGCTGACCGCATCATTGTGCTGGGCCGCAATCCCGGCCACATCCGCACTGACTTCCGCGTGGAGCTGGCCCAGCCCCGCGATCGGAAGTCCGAACCGTTTACAAAACTGGTCGACTACATCTACAAGGTACTCACCCGCCCCGAGGTCGCTCCCGAGGCAGCCCCGGACCAGACCACCGGCAAGGTCCCGCGCGACCAGCGCCTGATGCACTACCAAATGCTGCCCCATGCCCGTCCCGGCGGCGTGGCCGGCTTGCTCGAACTGCTGCTCGACAAGGGCGGACGCGACGATATCTACCGCCTGGCCGACGACCTGGCCTTCGAAATCGACGACTTACTTCCCATCGTCGACGCCGCGCAACTGCTTGGCTTCCTCAAGGTGGAAGAAGGCGACGCCGCCATCACCGACACCGGAACCGAGTTTGCCAACTCCGAAATTCTCCGCCAGAAAGAGCTCTTCCGCGACGCCGCTGTGGCCAACGTGCTGCTGCTGCGCCAAATTCGCCGCGCGCTCGAATCCAAGAGCGACCACACCGTTCCCGAAGACTTTTTCCTGGACATGCTCGACGAGCAGTTCAGCGAAGAGGAGTGCCTGCGCCAGATGGAAACCGCGGTTGCCTGGGGCCGCTACGCAGAGCTGTTCGACTTCGACGCCGGACGCCGCCGCTTTATGCTCCCCGATGCCCAGGAAGAAGAGGCTGCAGCTAACGAGGTGGAAGAGTGAACCTCCCTCACCCTTTCGCTCGAACCCTTGTCACGTCCCGCACCTGGCCATTCCTCATTGACCTGGGGGTGGCGGCCTGTGGCCTGGCCATTTTCTTCGCCATCGTCAGCACCGGGAAATACTGGCTCAGCAAGCCCGCCCCCATCGCTGAAATCTCGCACTCCATCAGCGCCCTGCCCGTCTACGCGTTCTACTCCATGATCCGCATCGGGCTCGCTTACCTGCTCAGCCTGATTTTTGCCATCGCTTACGGCTACATCGCCGCTTACAATCCCCGCATTGAACCCTGGATGGTCGCTGTCCTCGACATTCTGCAGTCCATCCCCGTTCTCAGCTTTCTTCCTCCCGTTGTCTTGTTTATGGTCGCCCTGGTCCCCGGCCATCAGCTGGGCATTGAAATGGCGGTCATTCTCCTCATCTTCACAGGACAAGTATGGAACTTGGCCTTTAGTTTCTATTCCTCTCTCAAAAGTATCCCCCGCGAGATGGTTGAGGCTTCACGCATCTATCGTTACTCCGCCTGGCAACGCTTCTGGCAGCTTGAAATGCCTTACGCTGCTATTGGCCTGGTGTGGAATTCCATTGTCTCCGTCGCCGGTGGATGGTTCGCTCTTATCGCCTGCGAAATCTCTCCTTTTGCCAATTACACATATCAGCTCCCCGGTCTGGGCAGCTATCTCCAGGTGGCGACCAACTCCGGCGATTACAAGGCCCTGATGAGCGGCATCGCGGCTGTCGTCCTGATCGTGGTTGCAACCGACCAGCTGGTCTGGCGACCCTTGATCGCCTGGAGCGACAAGTTCAAATTCGAGCAGGTCGAATCGGCAGACCGGGTAACCTCGCCTATTCTCACGCTTTTGCGGCGCTCCAACCTGCTCAGCTCACTCCCCAGCCGGTGCTGGGCGAGCGTCGAAGAGCCCATCTTCCGGCGTCTCTCCCGCACCCAGGAGTGCCGGGTTGTGCACCCTGTCGACGAGGAAAAATCCACACGCCCCAGTCTTACGCTCTGGTTCCTGGCCGTTGCCGCAATCGGGGTGGTCGGGTGGGGAGCCATGCAGGCCGTGATTATGCTCAAAACGGTCACCTGGCCCGATATGAAACTGCTGCTCGAAGGCGCCGCGGCCACCTTTCTCCGCGTAAACGCTGCGCTGCTCATCTCTGCCGCATGGACCATCCCGGTCGGCGTCGCCATCGGCCTCAATCCTCGGCTTTCCCGCATCGTCCAGCCCACGGCGCAGGTGCTTGCTTCCATCCCCGCCACTGCATTCTTCCCCATCATTCTCATCGGCCTGGTCAAAATCGGCGGCGGCCTGGGCATCGGGTCCATTGCGCTGATGCTCCTGGGCACGCAGTGGTATATCCTCTTTAACGTCATCGCCGGAGCCATGTCCATCCCCTCCGACCTGCGCGAGGTGAGTTCGCTCTACCACTTCACCCGCTGGCAGCGCTGGACCAAGCTGATTCTTCCCGGCATCTTCCCGTACCTCATCACCGGCATGGTCACGGCCAGCGGCGGCGCATGGAACGCATCCGTTTATGCTGAGTATTCGCACCTGAAAGACAGCACCCTGCAAACCATCGGCCTCGGCTCGGAGATCAGCTCAGCCACCGACACGGGACGATTCCCCATCATCCTTCTCGCCACCGTCTTCATTTCGCTCATGGTCGTCACCATGAATCGCCTGGTCTGGCGCCGCCTCTACCGACTTGCCGAAACCCGGTATAAACTCGAAGGCTAATGGTCTTGGTGACGAACTCGACTCGCCACGTGTTTTCTTTGAGCGTGAAACAGATCTCTGTGCCTGTGGATGAGGAGATAGATGCAATTCCGCTTGATCTATGAAGGCAAGCTGCCGTCCCAGCAATCTAAGCAATCCAGAAGGGCAGCGCATGAAATTCGCAAAGTCTTCCACAAACAACTGCTCGAACTCTGGAAGAGGCATCACTTCCTCAAGAATTTCGTAGAAGGGCGCACCCCAAAAGTCTTTCCGGATGGTGAGCTCGTATCGGTCATGTACCAAATGGCTGACGAGTTTACACAACACGGTTTTCGATTCCTTCCGTTAATCAGAAATTCGTCAGGCGTGGCGTGCTCGCTCGATATTCTCTTCCTCCGACGAGAGGAGCCAGGTCAATTGGTGAACGCGGGAGACATCGATAATCGCATCAAGGTACTATTCGATGCACTGAAAATGCCCGGGAACGCTAGCGAATTAGCTGGCTTTACGCCAGAGGCTAACGAAGACCCGTTTTTATGCCTCCTGCAAGATGACAGACACATAACTGACTTCCGAGTTACAAGCGATAGGCTCTTGACTCCGAGCGGGGTCGACCTCCAAGATGAGGTGCTCCTTATTATTCACGTCAGAGCACTCGTCGTAAAAAACACGGGTGATACATGGGCGATCTTCAAATTTGATAAATGATCTGATGCAGCGCAGTAATTGAGGCAACCCGCAGGCCGTTGCCTCGGCTTCGGAGGTGCACCCATGATTCGAGTTGGCTTGATTGGCTTTGGCCTGGCCGGACGCGTTTTTCACGCGCCCTTGATCTCCTCTGTCGCGGGCCTGGAACTGGCCGCCGTCCTCGAACGAAGCTCCGACAACGCCGCGCAGCGCTATCCCGGCATCATCACCTACCGATCGCTCGAAGAAATGCAGGCCGACGCATCGCTCGGCCTGTTCGTCGTGGCCACGCCCAACGGAACCCACTTCGCATTGGCGAAGCAAATCCTCGAAGCGGGAAAAAGCGTCGTCGTGGACAAGCCTACAGCCATCACCTCGGCTGAAATCTCCCAGCTCATGGAACTGGCTTCCACCAAGAACGTGCATCTGATTCCATTTCACAATCGCCGCTGGGACAGCGATTTCCAGACACTTTATAAACTTGTACGCGAAGACTCAGTGGGCCGCATCGTTTACCTTGAATCAACCTTCGACCGCTGGCGACCCGTTCCCAGGGCTGGCGCATGGAAGGAAGACCCCACCAGCGGCGGTCTTTTGCTCGATATCGGCACCCACCTAGCCGATCAGGCCATGTGCCTCTTCGGAAGCCCCGAAGCCGTCTCTGCCGATGTGACGCGCGAGCGCGTCGGAAATGCTTCGAACGATTCCTTCACCGTCCGCCTCCACTACGCAGACTTCTCCGTCGCTCTCTCAGCAAACGTGCTCTCCTCGCTGGCCCGTCCTCGTTTTCATCTGCGCGGCACCAAGGGAAACTACTGGAAGTGGGGTCTCGACCCGCAGGAAGTGGCGCTCAGCAAGATCACCCGCATAGACGACCCGGCCTGGGGCCGCGTCGCACCCAGCGACTGGGGCACTCTCAACGTGGATGTGGACGGCAGTGTGGTCACTCGCCCCGTCCCGCCCACGCCCGGAGACTACCGGCTCTTCTACGCCGGCGTGCGCGACGCTCTTCTCGGCAGGTCCCATGCACCTGTGCCTGCGCTGGCTGCGTGGCGTGTCGCGCGGTTGCTGGAATCTGCCGCGGAAAGCTCCGAAAAACGCCGGGAAATCTCTTGCGATTGGAGCGGCGAGCCGGATTGAAACACGTCGATTCGCCGCTACGGCGCATTCTGGGGCGTATTCGCACCCGCTCCAGACCCATTCCGCTTGCGGCTTCTTGCAGCCTCCCGCTCCGGGCGAACAACCATTGCTGGCAAGTCCTTTTCAGTCTCCTTCACCGGTTCCTTCTCCACCAGCGGCACCCAGAAATGGAAAGTCGCTCCTTTGCCGGGCGCGCTCGCCGCCTCGATTCCGCCCCCATGCGCAATCAAAATGGCGCGCGTAATCGCCAGCCCCATCCCCGAGCCTTTGTTCTTGTGCAGGCTCCTCTTGCCACGATAGAACTTCTCAAAGATCAGCGGCAGATCCAGCCCGTCAA
>Ga0326727_10012500_pt1 | contig 19302 bp, 11 predicted proteins | sample MB2enrmetagenome_FD_207643 | JGI IMG/M metagenome (GOLD analysis project Ga0326727, IMG submission 207643) | Lab enriched peat soil microbial communities from McLean, Ithaca, NY, United States - MB29MY | ecosystem: Environmental > Terrestrial > Soil > Wetlands > Peat | place: USA: New York...
GTTTTCAACTTGAGTCAACGAGTTGCCGACCCAGTCGATGGTGTTGCCGCCCGAACCGAAGTAGTAATTGATGTTCTGCAGGTTGTAGCCGTAGCCGATGCCGCCGTCGCGACTGAGCGAATCGGCCGTGATCACATAAGTATGCGGAACTGTGCTGCCCTGGTCGTAAACGTTTACCGTGTTATTGTCACCTTGGCCCTGTAGGATTGGGGTACTTATAAAGCTATCCAACGTGTTATTTGCATCGCCGAAGTTGATAGTATTCGTTCCCGTGCCGGTGTACACCGTGGTTAATGATCCCGAGGCGGTTCCTTGCCAATCGATCGTGTTGCCGCCGGAACCGAGATAGTAATTCACGCCCTGAACGTCATAACCGTAGCCTGTTCCGCCGTCGCGTGTGAACGACGTAGCGGTAATGACATAGGTATGCGATACGTTACTGCCTTGATCGTAGACGTTGACGGTGTTATTGCTGCCTTGTCCTTCCAGAATCGGCGTGCCGTCGAACGAATCGAGGGTGTTGTTACTATCGCCGAAATTGATGGTATTCGTTCCGGTACCCGTGTAGACAGTGGTCGTCGCGGATGTTCCTTCCCAGTCGATGGTGTTGCCACCGGAACCGGCGTACAAGGTGAGATTCTGTATGCCGCTATAGGAGAAAGTGAATCCATCGCGAGTGATCGAGGATCCCGTAATATCGTAAGTATGCGGCGCCGTGCTCCCCGGCGCAGTGGCTGCCGTCGAATAAATCGGCGCCGTGAACTGTGCACCGTCATGGCCGCCCCAACCGGTGATTCCGACCGAGAAGAGCGTCGCATTGTTAATCGCATAGACCCGCCCGTCGGGCCCGATCCAAGTCGGCGTATAGGCCTCACCCAAACCCGGCGTAAGTACGACTGTCTGAGTCAGTGTATCCGTCGCCAGGTTCCAACTGTAAAGTTTGCCGTCTTCGCTGTTGGCATAAATGCTGTCCGTCGCCGGATCGACCAGTGTGCTATTCAAGCACCACTCGTGCACGGCATCCGGATACTGAGCTGTGTAGTCGGTATCCGGAGTCGGCCCTGCAATCGTCATCACTTCCTTCATGACGAGCAGGCTGGGATCGTTCGAACCATTCGGATTCAGTGCATCGTTCCGGTCATCCGGCTGTGATGCGTACGGATCGAGGATGGCGATTTCGTTGACGCCGTTGCCGCCGGTATCGCCGGTTTCTGCTGCCACATAGTTGTTGTATTTCACGAACAACAGATAACTCGACGTGCCGGTATAACCGGGAACCATCGAGGTTGGCACGATAGAGCCCGTGTCGTCCCAGCCGAACGCGCCCGGCGTGTACTCGGTTGAGAGATTTGCCGAGAAATGAAGCATGAAGCCGCGCGAGCCGTTGTACGGGGTGCCCATAACGCCGATGAAAACGGTACCGTCCGGCGCGACCAGCGGAGACGAAGTACCGTCGTCGAGAATGCCCGCTCCTTCGCCATCGCGCGGATCGGCGAGATACACTTCCGATTCTGTTTGAAGAGTCGTCGAGTTCAGCGCGACGAGATAGCCGCCGTAGCTCCAGCTATCAGCGTATTTGGCAATCACGTAGAGCGTTGAGCCATCGTTGCTCAACGCCGGGGCCGCGTTGTGTGAATCCCACAGGATATTCGAATCGCCCGTCATGTTACCCACGAGGGCGTAAGTGCCATTGCCGCTAGGATCGATGCGGCCATATCCGCTCTGATCCGAGTTAATCGGCGCCGGCGCCGTCCCTTGAACTCGGAAGCCGAAGAAGACGTCGCCGTTTGCATCCGCTGTCAACGGCGTGTCAATGAATACGGAGTTGTTATACGCTGTGCTATTGGCTTCATAATTGGACAGCCCGTAGAAGGCGACCTGATGAACGACGGGAGCCGTGATGGAGTCCGGATCGTCGAAGTAGTAAACCGTGCCGCCTGCCCCGGGGAAGTAAACCCGTCCTGTCGATGTCATCACCGGTGCAAAGCTGGGTACCCATCCATAATTTGGAAGATTGTAATCGGTTTGGATGGTCCAGCGAACCTGACCCGTGTTTCCATCGACCGCTTCGATCTCGAAACCGCCGTTTGCGCCAGTCTTGACAGGGACGATCAACGTGTTCCCTTGCGTAACGAGAGGCTCGCCGTAGTGAGCCAGGATTTCGCCGTCGGAGTATTGAGGGTTGAGATCGACCGCAGTCTGCCAGGAAACCCCGTCGAGCGGCTGGGCTGGAATCGTGGTATCGGCCGTGTGCTGAGCGTTACCGCCGAAGCCGCTCCAGAAGGCCGCACTTCCGCCCTGGTCGTAGTAGTTAACGGTGTTGTTTGAGCCCTGGCCGACGAGAGCCGGAGTGCCCTGGAACTCGTCCAGCGTATTGCCGCCGTCGCCGATGTTGACCGTGTTCGTACCGCTTCCGGTATAAACAGTGGTGCTATCCCCGGCAGCTGTGCCCTGCCAATCGATGGTATTGCCGCCGTCGCCGAAGTTGTAATTAGAGGTCTGAATGCCGGAGATGTAGCCGGTGCCGCCGTCTCGGATTAGCGATCCGTTCGTCAGGACGTAGGTATGCGGCGCCGTACTTCCCTGGTCATACACATTCAGCGTGTTGTTCAAACCCTGTCCCTGCAGAACCGGTGTGCCGAGGAACGAATCGAGCGTGTTGTTGCCGTCCCCCATATTGATCGTATTCGTGCCGGTTCCGGTGTAGACCGTCGTTGTCTCGCCCGCGGCGCTTCCTTGCCAGTCGATGGTGTTACCGCCGGCACCGAGATAGTAATTCGCTTTCTGAATATCGACGCCGTAGCCGAAGCCCTCGCCACCATTGGGCGACAGAGAATCGGCTGTGATGACGTAAGTGCGGGGCGTCGTATTACCCTGGTCAAACACGTTGACCGTATTGTCACTCCCCTGACCCTCGACCACGGGAGCGCCTTGGAAAGAATTCACTGTGTTGTTGGCGTCGCCAAAATTGATCGTGTTCGTGCCGGTCCCCGTGTAGACGTAAAAAACGCCAGGTGAACTGCCCTGCCAGTTGACCGTGTTGCCAATGTTGCCTGCGTCGAGAACGATGTCCGGCAAATCAGTGTAGCTGATGGGCGGGGCATTCGATCGAGTGATCGTCGATCCAGCCAGAGTGTAAGTCTGCCCCGAGGCCGTATTTACGTCGCTGACCGTAAGCGTATTCGAGCCGCCCAGGCCGCTCACCACGATGGAGTTGACCTGCCCGGCGTTATAGCTCACCTGCTGCGAGTCATCGGATGCGTTGACAGCGCCGGAATCGAAGAGCGTGATCCCCATCACACTGTTCGTGGTGTTTGCCGCGATCGTGAGCACGCCATTGTTCAACATGATCGACAGAACGGTGCGGTCTTCGAGATTCTCAAGGCAGATTGGCCGCCGGGTCTGAGCCGTTTTGCGACTTCGCTTCTTGTTTCGGCGGTTTTCCGTGCGACCGAGCAGATTCCGAATGGAGAAAGGCATGGCGTGACAGCTCCAGGAGAGAGTGGAACAAGGTCAATGAGCGAACCGGCGGCACGCGAGCTCATGGCTGCGGCACGATAAATCGAGGGCGGAATTGGCGCAGTGAAAGATCGGCTGATTACCGCTTTCCGGCAGCGTCTCCCTGCCGGTCACGCCGGTGAGGGCACAGTATGCCCGTGGCTTTAGGTGCTTGCAAGCAATTTTCAAGAAAAAGTTTGTAAATACGGTATTGAATGCAGAGGACGCATCCGCGCTATGGAATACATCAAGAGAAAAGCTGATGCTCCACAGTTAAATCGTACGTAATTGTGCGTGATTTCTGTTCGAATTTCAGGATTCGGCCTCTGTCTTGCGATAAGGCTGAAGATACTCGTCTAGATCCACCTTCAGTGCGTTATTGAATACGTTCGTCGCGATCATCAACCCGCCGAACGCCGTCAGCGTAACGATCTGCTCCGGCGTCAGAAGGACGGCCAAGCGCGCGTACAGCTCGTCGGAAACGGCATTCGCATCGCGGACCAGTTGCCGGCCATAATCGACGATGATTCGCTCTCGGTCACTGATCCGCAGATTGTCAGGTTTCTCGCCGGCTTCAATCAGTGAGCGTCGAAAGAAAGTCGAGCAGACAAGGCAATCGCTCTGTGTCGAGACCGCGTGTGCGAACAGTGTGGTCGCGCGCTCCCCCAGGAAGGCCGCCACCCGATCCCGCAACGGGTACCAGGTCATGAGCGCGCTCAGGGCGGCCGGCGAATGCGCCAGGGTGCGCTTCATGTTGGTCACGCGTCCATGTGCCGCCACTTGGCGGTCGAGCTCCGCGCGAGATTCCGGGGCTGCCTCCGCTGGATTGACAGGTTGAATCCGCGCCATGGGTCTTACCCCGCCTTCAAGTGTGGTTGCGACCATTATATGAAGCAATGGACATCCTGCTGGAAGACGACTCATGGATTCTGTGTTCGCCAGCAAACTATACCATGAATTAGTTTATCGAATCGGCGCGTTGCTACCCGGAGCGTAGAAATGTGATCGGCCGATAACGGGATTATGAGGCAACGAGGATCGATGAGTTGGTGCGGACGGCTTGATATCGATTGTTAATTATTCCAGTAATATTGATAAGACTTCGCGCCTCTCTTAAGCACGTCGCTGAGATTCTCGGCGACCTTCTGCATGTCGTCTCTTAATTCGCTGCCAAGCAGCTCTAATAGTAGAAGGTCATAAAGTGCCTGCAGAACATTCGCCGGCATATTCGTCAGCACGAGAGTACCGCCGCAGCGGCGCAGTTCTTTGATCGCGTTCGCAAGGACAAGAATTGCTTCCGGAGAAAAGCCGGTAACGGCTGCACAGTTCAATTCGCATCGCTCGTTCGGAGATGCCAACGAGCTCTGACGGATGGCAGCCAGCGGACCGCTTAGATCGCTCACTCCGACGTAGCCTTGCAACTCAGCGGTGTCCGACATCCTTTTCGCTCTCATATTTTTCTCGATCGTCGGGTGCCTGCGGCTCATGATCTCCTCGCGCCCCGTATCGTCAGGGCGCGAGGAGGTTTTTGAGCATCGCTTCAAGCCCGCGGCCGAACGTGACCGCGAGATTAGGACGGTCGGCATCGACCGTACCTCGTCATCGTGACTCCGAAGCCCTGACTGCTACTCCGTTAGTCTTGCGCGATGGCGAGACGGGCAGTCCGTTCGCCTTCTGAGGTCGTCGCTGGCTCGCCGACAATTGTGATGACGAATCGTCCTCCTCATAGCGGAAATGACTAACCAGCGACTGCAATTGCGCTGCCATCTCGGACAGATGCGAGGCGGCTTGCTGCGTGTTGTTCGCTCCTTCGGTAGTGCTTTGCGCCGCCTGCGCTACACTGGTGATGTTCTGAGCGATATCCGCACTGGATTTCGCCACTTCCGACACATTGCGGCCGATCTCATTCGTCGTCGCCGTTTGTTCCTCTACGGCACTGGCGATGGTGCTCGATATATCGTTGATTTTGCCGATGATCTCGCTGATCTTGCCTATGGCATCGACCGCCCCCTTCGTATCCTGCTGGATGGCGTCGATCTTCTGGCCGATTTCTTCAGTAGCCCGGGCCGTTTCCTTGGCCAACTCCTTGACTTCGTTGGCGACGACTGCAAAACCCTTACCCGCCTCGCCAGCGCGGGCTGCTTCGATCGTCGCGTTCAGCGCGAGCAGATTCGTCTGCTGAGCGATCGAGGTGATGACCTTGATAACCTGTCCGATCTCCGCGCTCGATTCGCCGAGCTTGTTGATCGTCGTATTCGTGGCCTCGGCCACGCGTACGGCATCGGTAGCCACGCGTGCTGCCTCGCTGGCATTCTTGGCGATCTCCTTGATGCTCGCGCCCATCTCTTCGATGCCTGTTGCCACTGTCTGCACGCTGGCGCTCACCTGGCTGGAAGCGGCCGACACGACTCCGGCCTGTGCGGCGGTTTCTTGCGAATTGCCGCTCATTTGCTGACTAACCGCCGAGAGCTCTTCCGACGAACTGCCCAGGGAGCTGGCATTTTGCGCCAGTTGAGTCATGCTACCGCGAAGGTCGGAGAAGAACTGGTTGAGCCCCTGAGCAAGTTGGTCGACGGCGCCGTCCCCGTCGACGTCGATTTGTTTGGTCAGATCGCCGCCGGCGGCAGCGCTGACAACATCCAGTATGCTGTCCACTTTTGCTCGCAATACTTCAGCCGCTGCCTTTTCGCGCTCGGCGTTCTCCTTGACCGCCTTCTCCATGGCCACTCGCTCGGTCACGACTTCCCAGCCAAGCATTGTTCCCAGTCGATTCTTGTGCTGATCGAAGATCGGACTGGCCACCAGGTTCAGCGTCTCCGGCCCGACCGGAATCATCGTTCGGTACGGCAGCTTGCTCGAATCCGACAGCAGCCGCCGCTGGTGTTCCGGCTGTTTGTGGAAGACGTCGATCGACTGTCCGACGAGCTGGTCGGCACGGACCGAGAAGAATTTTTCGACCTGCTTGAACGTCTGCAAAGACGACTGATTGGCGTACCGGATCGTGAATTCGTTATCGGCGAACAGAATGTTGATCGGCGCTTGTTCCACCATGGATCGAGTCCGGGCCATATCGATCTCGCGCTCCACGCGCTCGATGGCGGACGATACGATCTTGCCGACGTTTCGAAGTGCATCCAAACGCTCGCGCGTCGGGTTGAGAGTTTCGAGCGCGAAGAAATCCATCGTGCCCGCGACCTTGCCCTGGATGACGACGGGGAAGCAAAAGCCGGACTTCACTCCCGCACGCTGTGCGATTGGAGCGCGACAGCAATCGGTCATCTGGCCGATGTCGGGGGTAAAGAAGAGATCGCGCTGACGCCAGGCCCGGCCGCTGAGGCCTTCGCCTTCGCGGAACCGCGCCGAGGCAGTGACGCGTCGAAACTCTTCGTTCACCGAGCCCGATTCGAGAACGAATTTCAGGGCCTGATCCTTCGGGTCAATCTTCCAGAACGAGCCATAAGCCCAACCGAACGCTTGCCGAACTGCATCCAACGCGGCCCGGGTCACTTCGTCCGGAGTCTGCGCCTGAGCGGTTGCCTCCAACACCTTGTTGACGGCTCCGCTGTTGATCACCGATTCGGCGGTAGCTTCGCCGGATTTCTTCATGGCGTCGATCGCTTTGTTCAAAGCAATCGCGACGCGCCCGACCTCATCTGTCGAACGCACATCGACTTGCTTGCTCAAATCGCCGGCCGCTACTGAGTTCAGGACGCTCAGGATTTTGTTGAGCGGGTCAGCGATGATTCGTGACAGAAGATATCCCAGTGCAAGACCCAACGCGATGCAGCCGGCTGCCGCTGCAAACATGGTCGAGCGCGTCGAGGTATAAATACCGGCCGATTGTTCGTACCTGGCCTTGGCAGCGTCGGCCTTGGCGGTGATGACTTTGTTCAATGCGTCGAACGCGGCGTCGAACTTGTCCGTGCGCACGGCCTTCGCCGCCTCTTCGCGACGTCCCTCCAGCAACGGCTTGTATTGATGCTCTTCGCGTTGCAACCTGTATTCGCGGTCCGCGTCGCGGAACTTGGCAAAGGCGGCGCGAATTTCTTCCGAGCGGATGCTCGGCTCAAATTGCTCTTCCGCTTCGACCAGCTTGCGGTCAAACGCGCGAGCTTCCTCAACGGTCCGCGCGATTTCACCTGAATCGGTCGATGAAAGCTCGCTGTAGCTGCAACGACGAATCTGCAAGAGCAGGCCACGCAAGTTAGCCAGTTGGTTGATTTCCTGAAACTGCCCCGCGTACATGTTCTCGACGCTGTCATTGATCGAGGCCATGTTCCCGATCGCAAATGCACTAAGCACTGCCATCAGCAAACCCACGACCGCAAAACCCGCCATTAGTTTGGCGGTCGTGCTGAGATTGAGAAACGACCTCATGGAGCATCCCCCGATGTTTTCGCGTTGAACTGTCTGGTCTTTAGACACATTAGCGACCGTTAAAGTTATGTTAACGGTCGTGGCTGGTCGCAGCCGGTTGTGCCGCTCACAGTCAGGCGGCTTCCGGCCGGTATTAGTGCAAATTCGCTAAAGCTCTTGGTTACGCAGCAATCATGGGTCACGAAAAAAATGAGGCAAGCGAGAGAATTCCTTAGCGCACTAAGGGTTTCCCCCGGATTTTGAGAGCCCGCATCAATGTCAACTGCTTGTCAGTTCGAGATGTGACGATCATGCCGGTTCTGCGCAGGCTTAAAAATCCGCGCGTCATAGGTCGCGGTGGACGGATTTTGTCAGAAACCGGAAAAAACCACGCCGCCGTGTTGCGGATATGCGCGGCACCGGCTCATTAGGGCCATCCGCACCAGTGCAGCGACCGTCTGCGCTTCCATCTTCTCCATAAGCCGCGTGCGATGACCTTCAACTGTTTTGGTACTGAGGTCGAGTGCCTTGGCGATTTCCTTGGTCGAATCGCCGGCTGCGATGTGGTCGAGGATTTCATTCTCGCGTGGCGTCAGTGATGCTCGCCGCGCACAGACGGCGTTGATTTCTGCCTCCAACTGACTGAGGTCCTGGTCGCAACGGATCGCTTCGCGGATGCGGTCCAGAAGAATCTGCCCGTTGTAGGGCTTCTCGAAGAAGTCGAGCGCACCGGCCTTCATCGCTCTCACCGCCATGCTGACGTCGCCATGGCCGCTGATCATGATGACCGGAAGTGAAATATGCCGCTCGGTCAACAACGCTTGTAGTTCCAGCCCGTCGATGTCCGGAAGACGGGCATCCAACAGCAGGCAACCCGGGCGATCGCTGGCATATTGAGTGAGGAACTCGCTGGCGCTCGCGAAAGTAGCGACTCGCAGGTGAACCGATTCGAGGAGTAAGCGCATCGAGTCGCGCACCGCCTCGTCGTCGTCGACCACGAACACCGTCGGTTCCCCTAGCATTCAATTAGCCTCCCGTGGCTGGTAACGAAAAGCGAATCTCGCACCCGGGCGGCGGTATCGTCACGATCCATAGCCGGCCGCCATGCGCTTCAATGATCGACCGGCTAATTGCCAGGCCGATGCCCATCCCGTCAGCCTTCGACGACAAGAAAGGCTCAAAGAGACGCTCCTTGATCTCCGCTGTCAGGCCGCATCCGGTGTCGGCGACCGTCACTTCGATGTTGCCTCCAGCGACTTCGGCAGTCCTTATCAACAGAACTCGCGGGCGACCTGTGACGGCTGCCATCGCCTCGATTCCATTGCGGATCAGATTGAGAAGGACTTGCTCGATCTGAATGCGATCGCAGCGAATGAGCGGCAATCCTTCGGACAATTCGAACCGATTGGTGATGCGATTGGCTCTGAGTTCGCCGCTGACGAGATTTACTACCACTCTGATCAAATCGTTAATAGCGGCTGTGGAATGGTGCGGCTTGCGGCGCGTCACGAAATTGCGCATGCGCCGAATGATTTCACCGGCCCGGTCGATCTGGCTGGCCGTCCCGGCCAAGGCACGCATCAAGCTCGATTGTTCGGGCTTATTGCGGGTCAACTCGATGCACGACTGCAGATAATTGGCTGCCGCGGCGAGCGGTTGATTCAGCTCGTGAGCCAGCCCGGCGGCCATTTCACCCATGGCCTGCACTCGCCAGGATCGGGCCAATTCCTCCTCGTGACGACGCAGTCGTTCCTCGGTTGCACGTTTCTGCGTTATGTCCGTAAAAAGAAGTGACGACGGCGTACGGCGTCGTCTCGCCGTTGCGAAACAAAGGTCGGGAGTTGACCGAGATCCAGACGAGTTTTTGATCCTCTCGGTACACGCCCATGACGACACTATTGCACGGCTTTCCGGTCACAAGTGTTACCATTGCCGGGTGCTGCGGGCCGGGCAGTGTTTCGCCGTCTTCGCGAATCACTTGCCAGCGCGGATCGAATGACGGGCGGTCGCGCAGCTCGCGGGCGCTCAGGCCGAGGATTTTTTCGGCAGCCGGGTTGGTAGCCAGAATGGAGCCCGCCTCATCCTGAAAGACAATGCCCTCTTCCAGCGCACTCATCACGGACTGGTAGATGTCACGAGTCTCACGGAGCGCTTCCTCGGCGGCGCGATGATCTTCTACTTCTTTCTCGAGAAGAACAACTGCTTGGGAAAGCTGTGCTGTTCGGGCCGCAACGCGATCCTCCAAGCCATCCTGAGCTCTCCGCAATTGGAACTCAGCAGCCTTGCGCTCCGAGATGTCGACCGCGACTCCGGCCAGGCGATAGATGCGTTGTTCGCTGTCACGGAGCGGGAAGCCACGGTCGAGGATCCAGGAATATCTGCCGTCAGGGCGTACAACGCGGTATTCGCACTGATAGGGGTCATCAGGTCGGCGTTGTGCTATGTGGGCCTCTATGGCAGGCCGATCCTCCGGATGAATAGCGTCCAACCATGACAACGGGTTGTCTTTCAGGCTCTGGCAGGAGCGGCCCCACAATCTCTCATATGCCTGACTGACGTAGCTGAAATGCGTGAATGGAATGTCGCAAAGCCAGAAAACGCCGGGCACATAGTCAACGATCTGTCTTAGTTCTTCTTCCGAATGCTCCAGCGCTTTGTGCGGACTCGGTCGCGAGGGAGTCTCGAAAATAAAGCCCACATAGAGAGAGTTGTCGACGCCTGTATCCGGAATCTGCCAAAACGTGGCTTCGCGGGCCACAGTCGTCCCGTCGTCGCGCAGGCACTCCAAGTCTAAAGTGACAGCGTATTCTCCGGCGCCAGCGCCCCGGCTCGGAATTCTCCTCAGGCATTCGCTAAATATCTCGCGCTGACGCTCGGCGATCAGAGCCATGAGGTGCTTACCGACGACCTCGTCCTCTGTTCGACCGAATACTCTTTCCGCTGAACCGCAGACGAAGCGAAGGTAAAAACTGTCATCGATCCCGATGATTAAACCATCCGGGCGCGAAATTGCATCGCGCCCTCCGGATTGGAAGAGGTGCTCCGGCCGCGCCCCGGCCCCGCTCTCCTGCTCCACCAATGCGACTCCTCGTTCACAGGGCGCGGTATGCTCTCGCGATATTCAGGCGATGTTGCAGCGGTAGCGGGCGATGATCAGGCGATCAAGATGAGGTAATGCAGCTTGCTCGTTTAGGCAGAATACCTTTTCATTGGAGTTGGGGGGTGGTGGGATTATTGCCGAAGATTTCTTCAGATTCAAGGCGTATTCCAAAGGAGCTGGCCGTTTGTTTCGGCCCTTGCAATGGCCTCAGCGACTTCGCAGCATCAGGATAAGATTCAGGAGCAAGCTCAGGCCAGCCACACCCCCGAGGACACCGATCCAAATCCAGCCATGAGGCGGGCCGTCGGAATGGACGGGAGCGGCTTCGTCTTCTTCGCCCTTGGTCAGCGCAGCAAGGGTGCCTGCTTGAATTCTCTGGCGCGCAAGCTTGGGGCCCTGACCGGCGAGCAGACATTCCAAATCGAGGACTGCATCGTCCGGAGTTTGATAGCGCTCGTCCCGATCCTTGGCCATCAGTACTTCTACGACCTCGCCCAATCCTCCGGAGAGTTTCTCGTTGATGTGATCGGGCGGCGTCAGCGTTTCGTGCAGATGTTTTTCGAAGACCTCATCGCTGGCGCCTTCGAACGGCGGCCGGCCCGTCACCATGTGATAAAGTGTGGCGCCGAGTGAGTAAAGGTCCGAGCGGGTGTCGATGTCTTCCTCGGCACGGACCTGTTCCGGCGAGATGTAGTATGGCGTGCCGATCGTCAGGCCCCGTTCCTTGCGGCGCAGTTCGGCGTCATCGGCCTCGGTTCGTGCCATGCCGAGATCGGCGAGCTTGGCGATGCCTTCGCCGGTCAACACGATGTTGGCTGGCTTGACGTCACGATGCACCAACCCGCGGCGGGAGGCGTGCGACAGCGCCTGGGCGATTTGCACGATTATCTCGACGGCTTCGTGTTCCGCGTAGACCTTGCCCTTGGCAAGCTCGTCCTGGATCGTCCGTCCCTCGACCAGTTCCATCACGAAGTAATGCAGCGGACCGGCCGAGCCGACGTCGATCGCCTGCACGATGTTATTGTGGCTGAGCCGCGCAGCAATGTGCGCCTCGCGTGTCAAACGCGTCAGGAGCGCAGCATTCGCACCGTACTTGGGATGCAGAATCTTGACCGCGACCAGGCGGTCCATGCTCATTTGCTTTGCCTTGTAGACAACTCCGTTCGAGCCGGAGCCGAGCTTTTCGAGCAGTTGATAGCCTGGTATTTGCTGGCCGACGAGCGCTGCCGCATCTTTGCGTGCCCGCTTCGCCTGACCGGTTGTGAGCAATCCGGCGTGCACCAAACGAGCGAGCAGTCCCTCGACGCCAGGCGGCGAAGCCGCGGCCGCGGGGCATGCCTGCGCTTCCTCGCGCGTCAGCAAGCCGCGACTGATCAGGGCATGAACCAGTCGCTCTTCCTCAGCTCGCTCTTTTGCTTCGGACTTCGCGGGCGTACCGGACATAGGCCAATTACCCTCCTCTGACTCCCTATTCTCTTCCCTAATCGCAGGCGACCCGGTGCAGCGAGGCTCCATCAAGGGAAGCTGCACTCGGGCGATCGCGAGTTCCGTCGCGGGAATCCTTTCATTCCTGCGCAAGATCCGCAAATCTTCATCAAATGCGGGGCAGCCGGGCGCTTGCGATTATTTCCGTGCACCTGATATTATAGACGAAACCTGAACCCGACCCCGGCCCGGCGTCTCCTCACAGATGTAGAGATCGCCCACAGCTGCCGGTTACGGGGTCGGCTGGCGCGGCATCATGAGGGAAGCTCTCAGCGCTCGCCGCCGGCATCGCACTGCCCGGCTCTCGCCGACGGCACGCCTGACCGCTCCCGCCTCACGAAAGGGAGCCTGATGATTTCCAGTCCCAACTCCGCCTTGGACGCCAGTGTCCTGGTCCTGAACAAGCTTTTCATGGCCATTCACATCATTTCGGTCCGCCGCGCCTTCTGCCTGCTGTGCAAGGATCTGGCTGAGGTGGTGAGCCTGGAAGACGGCCAGTTTACGACTTACGATTTCGCCACTTGGCGTGAAGTCAGCGAGTATCGGGCCCGACACTTCCGCGAAGACGAAGACGACTGGATCCGCACGATCAACTCGGAAATCCAGGTGCCGCGAGTTATCCGGCTCATGAGCTACGACCGTCTGCCCAAGCAGACCGTAAAATTCAACCGGCGAAATATTTTCGCTCGCGACAACAACCAGTGCCAGTATTGCGGCAAGAAGTTCCCGACGAGCGAACTGAGCCTCGATCACATTGTCCCGCGCAGCCAGGGCGGCATCAGCACGTGGGAGAACATCGTCTGCGCGTGCGTTGGCTGTAACGTCCGCAAGGGCGGCCGGACGCCGAAAGAGGCCCACATGCACCTCATTCGCAAGCCGGAAAAGCCGAAGCGGAGTCCGATGCTGAACCTCAAACTGACCCACAAGAAGTACCAGTCGTGGCGCAGCTTCCTCGAAAACGCCTACTGGTCGGTGGAATTGAAGTAACCAAACGACGTTGTGGGCACCACGTTGTGGGCGGGTCTCCTGACCAGCCCACAACGCGGGTCAGGAGACCCTGACACAACGCCCGTCAGCCGCGGGAGCAATTCCTGCGGCTGACCTCTCGCATCCGTCCTGTCCAAGTCAGACAGATCCTTCAGTATATATAGCTCATCCTCATTATCTCTTATTTTGGCCGCCTCGTAACGACACCTCGACTTATTCCGATCATCGTCGGCCGGCGGCCTAGCATCTCGAGCCGATGATTTGCGTGATCCAAACTCACGTAATACGTTTCGGTATGGCGCAGCGCTCCGATCTGGCCGCCGAAACTCATTTTGAAACAGAGCGGATCACGGGGAGAGGCGATTCATGGTCTCTCAGTGCGGAAAGTGCTCCTGTCCCATCAACGGAACGATTGACGGCCGGTTACCTCCCTGGTGTCCGCAGTGTGGAGCGGATCTCGTCAGCGGAGCCTGCGCAAAACCGGCCCCGTCCATGGCCGGTGCCAATCAGCCGAGTTTGTCAGGCAGCGGCATCAGTACTGACGTAGCTCGCCCGGTCGTCTCGTCGGCGTGGGACCACGCGAGCAGTGCACATGGAAATGCCTTCGACGACGCCAGTCCCCTCGCTGTCTTTGATTTCAGCCTGCGAGGTTATTCGCACAAGACTGGAGGAGCGATCATCCTCGCCGGCATCTTCTTTGGCCTCGCCGGTTTGTTCGTCTATCTGAGCTTCACGCCGCGGGGTGCCGGGAGCACCGTCCCGATCGTGATCACGACAGGTCTCGGAATAGCTTTTTTTGTCTTCCCCTTTGCCAAATACGGTAAGCGCATCCGCCGGGTGGAGGTTTTCGCAAACGGAGTTCGCTGGCATGGCCCGGAGGGCGCCGGCTGGCTCTTCTGGAGAAACGTCGAGGCAGTCTACCGCTCGGAGTTGGTGCTGAACGGACTCCGCCAATCGGAGATCAAGCTGGTTGGCGGCGGCCGGGAAGTGACTTTCGACCTGACGCTCGATCGATACCCTGAAATGGCCGGGCTCATCCAGGAACTCTGTGCTCGATCGATGCGGCCGCGAAAGCGCGAAGAGGCGGGCAGTTGCGGCGCCGAATTCGGGCCGTTGCTCGTCGGCCCGGCTGGCATCTCGATCGAGGGCTGGCTGGTATCGTGGGATTCCGTCACGCGTTACGTCGTCAAGGGCGGGTGGCTATGGTTCCATTTCATGGGGAACGGCCGTAAGGGCATACCGCTGCACACGATTCCGAATTACCTTCTCTTACTCTATCTCATGGGCGAATTCGCGCCGCCTGCAGTCCGCCAGGCCTCCGGTCTTCCGGTATCGGGTGGCTGATCTCAGTTGTTCTTGGTTCCAGTAGTTGATTCCAATGCCAGCCGGCCGGTGCCGTAGATTGATAGTTGTTCCACGCCAGGTATGCCAATCCCGCTAACAACACATAAGTCGCCAGCGTCGCCATTCGCGACGGCGAAGCCAATTTGAGAGCGCTGCCGGCGTACTTATTCAGGCGTATTCCCACTCCCATGAAGTCGACGGAGTAGAGTTCGTCGAGCACGAGGTGGGACAGAAAGCCAATCATCACGCCGCCGGCCACGAACAGGCGCACAGAGAAGCCCGGGTTCGGATAGACGAGATAAACAGCCAGCCCGGCGATGAGCATCGCGGGAACGCTATGAAACATGCCGCGATGGACGCTCCAGTGTTTGAATGCAGTGGAAAGGCCGTAGCGAACGAACAGGTAGATCGCTGCCATGGCAACAAACATCTGCTCGGTCGTCAGATGCTGTTCTGCAAGGCGGCCATGCGCCAACAGCGGCGCCACGAACGCTGCCAGACCGAACAGTTCACGGACGGGTACACCACTATCACTATCGAGATCCGGCAAGAGGCCGCCGAGCGTCGTTAACCCGGCACCGACGACAGCGGTTCCCCAGTCGAACGTGCCCCGCCAGATCACGACGGCTGCGTAACCCGTTCCCAAGAGCGCCGAAAATGCCAGGTGGCCGCGATAGCTCGCCATTGTCCTCAGCTCCCTTCCATGGTCGCATCCGAACGGCGAGCATCTTAACTCGCGAGGCCAACATGACACCAGACCGGCTGCGCCGCTCAAGGCTTCCAGGATTTTCGTCCCCTCGATGCGGCCTTTTCGAATCGTCCCTCCAAAATTCCCATCAATGTCGCTGCCTTATCCTGCGGTGAAGCAATCGCGTCGACTCGCGCAAGTACGGCACGCTCATCGCCAGCCTCGGTCTGCAGCCTCGCGATGTACTGGAGAGTATTGGCCTTCCAGAATTGATCGTCGTTCAAACTCTCGGCGTTCTTTAAGGCACCCACAAAATCTTTCTGACATGCTCGGGCACTGGCGATATTGCTGCGCACAACCAACGACGAGCCGCCGCGAACCATCATCTTTTCAGCCTCGTCGAAATTACCGGCTTCAGCGAGGGCGCCCGCGAGCATCGTGAACAGATTCGCCTTCTGCTGAGGATCCTTTTCGATTTTGGCAGCTTCCTCTGCGAGCTTGATTGCTCCTGCAAATGCTTCGCGGCTGGCCGCGCGCTGGCCGGCCCTCGCGTGAGCTACGGCAATGGCGTTCAGCGCGGCCAATCGGTAAGAGAGTGTTCGGATTGTACTCGCCGCTTTGATCGCGTCGTCAAACCGGCCTGCCTCTGCAGCGGCGAAGCTTATCTCGCGAACTGCTTCGTCTCTTAGATGCGCTAGTCCGACGTATGGCAGCACTTCATCGATTGGTGCTTTTGCGGCACATTTCTCGGCCTCGGCGAACTCGCCTAGTCGCGCCTGTGCACGGGCGGCCCATACCCAAACGCGGCCGCCACCTTTTCCCGGCGCAACTTCACCGGCCAACGCGATTCCTTGTCGAGCCGTCTCGCGCGCACCGGCCCGGTCGCCTGCCTTCATCTGAAGCAGGCAAATTCCGCCCATTTGGCTATCGTTGCCGAGTAACGACAGGACGCGAAGCGTCGGGCTCTTGATCGATCGAGTCAAGAGCAGCGCTCCCTTGATGTCGCCGGCTACGGCCATTTCCTTGGCGATGTCCATGAAGGCGACGTCGCGCTGATCGTCGTCCCCGACCTTATCGGCAACCCGTCGCGCCGCGTCGAAATTGCCGACGCGCGCCAGCGCTGAGGCCATCTCCTGAACCGTGTACTTCTTCATGTCACCGACGATGCGATCGGCCGTCGCCAGCGCCGCATTCAGTTCACCGGCCTCGGCCTGAGCCTTGGCCAGTTCGCGCCATTCGTATGTTGCGTCCTGGCGCGCGAACAGGTCACTGATCATGGCTTCTGCCCGCTCGAGCGAACTTCGAGCTCCCTTCGTGTCTGCATCGCGCGCTTGCAAGACCGCTACGCGCTCGATCATGCGAATCTGATTGACCGACTTCTTGTCGATCCGGTCCATCGCTTCGAGCAAGCGATCGAATAAGGTGGTTGTGGAGATCGCAAGAGGAGGTTGCTCGCGCTTCGAAGGAAGCGGAGCAGCTGATGCGACTGTTTGCGTCTCGTCCGCCTGTCCTTGGTAGAGCGCAAAGGCAGTTCCAGCTCCCACCAGGCTCGCCACCGCTATTGCAATCGCAGCAGCACTCAGTTTGCCGACTATCAGCGCACGGGAAACCACCTTGGCAAGCATGGCCACGCGTGGCGACGGGTCCGGCGCATCCGACAATTGCACGACACGCCTGACCAATCCATCTGAGATAGTAGAAACGGCATCCGGAATGGCAGGCAGGATGCTGAGCGGTACAGCCGTCGGTGCAAGCCCGCGCCGCGAGAGTCGAGTGCGCAGTTGCCGTCGAGCCCGCGCCAGACGCGATTCCACTGTCCCAACCGGGCAAGACATCTCGCGCGCTGCTTCCTCGTTTGTTCTCCCCTCCAGGTAGCACAAAACGAATGGCAGTCGTTCGCGCTCGGCCAAACGATTCACTTCCTCGTCGATCACCTGCCGCAACTCGTTCCAAAGCAAATGATCTTCCGGAGACGCCGATCGATCGATTTCGGCCGGCAGTTCTATTTGCGGGCAGCTTCGAGGAGTGGAACGAGCCCGTAGAGCGACGCGCCAGGCAACCCGGTGCAGCCAACCTGCAACGCGGTCGCCGGTCCGGATGGTGCCTGCTTTACGCAGAAAAAGCAGGTAAGTCGCCTGAAACGCATCCTCGACGTCCTGTTCGTCCCGCAACAGACGCCGGCAGGTATTCAGCACCATGGTTCCATGGCGCCACACCAAAGTTTCGAAGGCTGCCGGGTCTCTTTTCGTCAACCAGCGCTCGAATAAATCACGATCGCACAAATAACCGCCATCTGGCGGCTCGAGCGACGATTGCAGACAACGGATGAACTGGCCCAAACCGCGGTGGCTCATTGCTGCCTCCCACACGGGAATCGGTTTCCCTACAGGTACTGAGCCGCATCGCTGAGTTTGCCTGCGCGCAATTATTGCACCGCTATGCATATCTCGCAGTTGCGTCGAACCTACACTGCGGTGCGCTGGTGTTGGCGGATTCGTGCAATTCCGACGATCAGTTCGGCAGCTTGCTTAGCGGAAACTTCAGTCCCAATTGATTGCGATACTCCGTCTCTTTTTGCAGCTCTTCGCTGTTCAAACCGGCCAAAGGAACTTGAAAGTACCAGCTAATCTCATCATCGGACAAAAAAACAGCATTCACGGGCGGCGGGAAGACGAAGAAGCGCTTCGGGCCATACAGTACTGCGGAACACGCGTAAAACGGGTACTCGGCCTTGTCCGCGCTCGTGTGCCCGCGCTCTTCAGCGATCTTTGGAGGCGGCCAGCGCCAGACAAAGGCCATCGGTAGACGATGCGCGCCTCCCGGTTCGACCACCGGCTGCCGATTCGGCTGGAGATGTTGCCATTCCTTTTCGGTGCCCCGGTAGGATTCCTCAATCAATGTTGTTCGAGCAAGATCCGTAACTACAAGGCTGATATTCCTGAGCATTCCTTCGAATTGCTTCTGAAGCTCGGTTACTTGCGTAATCGTCTGTTTCAATCGCGTATCATCTGGATGAAGTTTGAGCGCCGCTTCCAAATAGTGCCGCGCCTCGGCGAACTGCCCTTGAGTGATCAACATGCCGCCAAGGTGATTCAAAGTAGAGAAATGGCCCGGCGAGCGGGCGTCTGCGGCACGCAAGTGTTCGATGGACCGACGCGGATTTAACTGCCTGTCGCGAAGGCCAAGGAAATAGTGCGCCCCCGGATGGCCGGGATCGATTCCGAGAGCGTCCTCCATCAATCTGTAAGCGTCGGTCTCCTGACCTGGCTTATCCAGCAGCGCCAAGCCTCGTTGATAAGTCCGCTCGGCGCGCGCCGTGTCATTATCGACATAAAAGCGCTCATAGAGAGCGTACAAAGCCGTGCAGGATACGACGGATACCGTGGCGACGGGGACACTGGCCAGGACGAGTTGATAGGCAATGGCCATGGCGCTTCGGATCGTCACCGGAAGCGAAGTACCAGCTAACTGGAAAAGTGGAGCTAGTCGTCCCCCCATGTAAGAAAGCCCGATAGCGATCAAGGGTCCAACCGGGATAAAATGCCGTCCCTGAACAGCTATGAAAGGCGCCCCGATCGCGTCCCAGGTAACATGGATCACGAACAGTACAGAAAACGCCACAATTACAGCGACAAGAGCGGCAATTAGCGCCACCCGCCCGCTCACCTTGGAAGGATTGATATCGACCAGGCATACGACAATCAGAAATGTTAGTTCAACAAAGTAAATAGGAGTTGGCAGTTGTGTATCGAGCCAACCGAGAAACCCCAAGTACTGTTCACCGTAGATCCATTTGCGATCATAGGTTCCGCTAATGAGTCGCGCTGTTTCGTCGCCCTGAGTG
>Ga0326727_10012501_pt1 | contig 19300 bp, 13 predicted proteins | sample MB2enrmetagenome_FD_207643 | JGI IMG/M metagenome (GOLD analysis project Ga0326727, IMG submission 207643) | Lab enriched peat soil microbial communities from McLean, Ithaca, NY, United States - MB29MY | ecosystem: Environmental > Terrestrial > Soil > Wetlands > Peat | place: USA: New York...
GCTAGCCCCTTGACCCCCTTACTTAAGGAATGGGGTCAAGGGGGCCACCGCCCCCTTGCGGGTCCAGGGCAGCGCCCTGGCCTTGCTTTAGGTCGGAGCAATCCACAAGAGCGCCCTGGTCATATCCTTCGCTGGCGGCCGGAACAACGAGATATGCCTGCGCCCGCGCGAAAGCGCCCAGCGGCAGGTCGCCGACGGCAAGGGGGATCAAAACGTCCTCATCCGCCGCCAGCAGCGCGAGCTCCGCCACACCGGGCGTGGAAACCAGCTTACGCGCCAGCCGCCCCTGACGCGGCAGCAGCGGCGACGCCCCGGCCAGGCTCCGCACCGCCGGGGCGGCGAGCACGAGCCAGGCGCCGAGCGCATCGGCCGGACAGCCCGGCAGCAGAATGACGGGCCGGCCGGCGACCGTGCCGAACCCGGCGGTGGTGCCGGGGCGCAGCGCGATACCCTGCCCGGCCAGCCCGCCGGCATCGGCCAGCGCGGCGGCCATGTGGTCGCCGGCGCCCCCGGTCGCAATCACCAGGTCGGCCTCGTCCGCCGCCCGGACCATCGCCGCCGCGATCTCCGCCCGCCCGGCGACGGCGGGCACCGCCTGCACGCTCGCCCCCTCAGCCGCGATCAGGGCCGCAAGGCACGCGGAGATGCCATCCAGACGAGGCGAGGCGGCAAGCCGAGCCCCGGTTGGCAACAGGGCGACACGCGGAATCCGCACCGGAACCTCGCAAACCTCCAACGCCGCCAGCAGCGTCAGATCCCACCGCGACAGCACGGCTCCTTGCCGCCGCCAGACTGTCCCGGCGCCGATGTCGCGGCCGGCCGCCCGCACCCCCTCGCCCGGCGCGACGGGGCGCGACAGTTCCGCCTTGTCGCCGCGCCAGAGAACGTCCTGGTCGGCCACCACGGCGTCGGCGCCGCCCGGCAGGGGGTCGCCCTGGGCAAGCCGCGCCGGCCGCGCCAGCACCACCGGGGTGTAGGAACCCGCCCCGTCGAGCCGGGCCGCCTGGACGGCGATGCCATCACAGGCAGCCACCGCCACGGGCGGCAGGTCGGTGCCGGCCGCCAGCGGCGCGGCGAGCACCCGGCCGACTGCCGCGGAGGGCGGCAGGCGCGTCGCCGCGACCGGCCCCGGCATCAGGGCGACGAGCTGCCGCAGCGCCTCCGTCAGTCCGGTCAGGACGGGTCCCGGCGTTTCTGTTCCTCTCTCGCGCCCGGCATTACCCGGGCGCGTCCTTCGCCCGCGCGACGATCCGCCCCTCCACCTCCGCCGGCGGCGCCGGCAGCCGGCGCCCGCGCAGCAGCGCCGCCGTGCGCCGCAGCTGCGCCAGATACGCCCGGCACATCCGGCAGATGAACAGATGCAGCCGCATGGCCAGATGCGTGCGGACGGGCAGAGCCCCTTCCATGAAATCGGTGGCGTGCTCGGTCACGTCGCGGCAGGTCAGCACAAAGGGCATCCTCGGGCGCATGAAACGGAGACTCGTCCCGCACGCCAAGCGTTACACGCACGCGGCGCTTCTGTAAGCTCCGCCGCACCATGGAAGATGCGGAATTCGACACCCCCGACTTCCTCGCCCGGCTGCGCCGGGGCGACGAGCGCGCGTACCGGTGCCTCATCCGGCGCTTCCACGGCTCGCTGGTCGGCGTCGCCGGCGCCATCATCGGCAGCCGCGCCCAGGCCGAGGAAGTGGTGCAGGATGCCTGGCTCGCCGTGTTCGGCGGGGTGTCGCGATTCGAGGGCCGCTCCACGCTGGCGGCCTGGATCTTCACCATCGTGCTCAACCGCGCCCGCAGCCGCGCCCGCCAGGAAGGCCGTCTGGTCGCCCTGCCGGAGGGTCTTGCCGGCGGCGAACGCGGCGTGCCGGACGGCGACTTCCTCCCCGACGGCCACTGGCGCGAGATGCCGGCGCTGTGGGACAGCCTCGACCCCGAGCGCGTCGTAAGCGGCCGCCAGCTATGGGACCATGTGCAGCTGGTGTTGGAAAAGCTTCCGGCCGGGCAGCGCGCCGTTCTGATCCTGCGCGACATGGAAGGCGTCAGCGCCGAGGAGGCCTGCGCGCTGCTGTCGCTGTCGCCCGAGAACCAGCGGGTGCTGCTGCACCGCGCCCGCAACCGCGTCCGCGGCGCCATCGATGCCCTGGTGGGCGGCCGCCGCGAACCCGCCCTTCCGCGCGCCGCCCGCCGGCCGGACCGGACGCTGGCAACGCTTTTTTTTCGTCTTTTTCCTGTGCCGGCAGGGCTCGCCATGGGATGCGGTGTCAGGGCAGCGTCTCGTCTTCCGCACATTCATCTTGCGCTCACCAGTTCGGGCTAGGTTTTCCATCACAGGTTGCGGCCGCCCATGATATAGCGCAGTCGGGCGGCGGGACAGCGTCACCCATGCCGGCGGCTGGGCCGACGGCCAGGCGGAGCCGCCCGGCGGGTCGGTCACGCCAGGGCATCCAGCCGGGCGGCACCGTCGTCCCGCCCGTATCGCCGCCAGGGGACGAGGCATTTGACTGAATCGCACGATCAGACACGGCCCGGCCCGCATCCGGCTAGTCCCCACGCCGCGGGCGCCGACCCGCATACCGTTCGCGTCATGGCCGTCACCGCGGCCGCCCAGTATCACGGCGTCCATCTCGACCCGGACATGCTGCCGCCCGCCGGCGGCGCCGGCCAGGGGCGGGCGACGCAGGATCTGGCGGCCTGGGTCCGCGCCGGCGGCCTGCACGCGACGCCGGCCCGCCTCACCTGGCGCCGCCTGATGAAACTGGGCGATGCCGGTCCGGTGGTGCTGCTGCTCGGCAATGGCGGCGCGGCGCTGATGATGCAGGCCGACCGCGCCCGCAACATCGTCTGGCTGCGTGACCCCGCCATTCCGCGCGACCAGGACGGGGTGGCGGTCGATGAACTGCGGCTGCGCCAGGTCTGGTCGGGCGAGGCGCTGCTGATCCGCTCGCGCGCCAGCAACCCCCAGGAGTCCCGGCTCGGCCTCGGTTTTCTGGTTCGCCTGGTGATGGGCGAGCGGCGGCTGATGCGCGATGTGTTCATCGCCTCGCTGGTGCTGAGCTTCCTGGCCATGCTGCCGGCGTTGGTCGTCATGGTCGTGCTCGACAAGGTCATGACCTACCGCAACCCGGCCACGCTGAACGCGATCATCGGCCTGCTGGCACTGGCGGTGCTGTGGGAAACGCTGCTCGGCTTTGCCCGGCGACGGCTGATCAACACCGTCGGCACGCGCGTCGATGTGAAGCTGAACGCCCTGGTGTTCGCCCGCGTGCTCGGCCTGCCGCTCGACTTCTTCGAGCGGCGGCAGACCGGCGCGATCATGTACCAGGTCAGCCAGATCCAGAAGATCCGCGACTTCCTCACCGGCAAGCTGCTCGCCACCATGCTCGACCTGGTGACGGTGATGGTCATGCTGCCGGTGCTGTTCTACCTGGACGCCACACTCACTTGGATCATCGTGGCCTGCGGCGGCGTGTGCGGCAGCATCATTTTAATCTTCCTCGGCCCGGTGCGCCGCGTCTACGGGCGCTTCGTGGTGGCCGAAATGCACCGCTACACCGTCATGCTGGAAACCGTGCATGGCATCCGCACCGTCAAATCGCTGTCGCTGGAACGGCAGCAGCGCGAGGGGTTCGACCGGGTCGCGGCCGAAGCCGCGGACGCCAAGGAAGCCCTCGGCACGATCAGCAACTGGCCGCACACCCTGGCCACCGTCATCGAGGCGATGATGACCCGCGGGGTGTTGCTGGTCGGCGCACTGATAGCGCTGCTGGAAGGCCGCGGCAATCTGGGCGTGCTGCTCGCCTTCATGATGCTCGGTGGCCGGCTGGCCCATCCGCTGGCCAATCTCGCCCGCCTGATCGAAGACCTGGAGGAAGTGCGCGGCGCCATCGCGATCGTCTCCGACGTGGTCGACAACCGCCAGGAAGCGGCCGCGCCGAATCTGGGCACCCGGCCGGAGATCCGCGGCGCCATCCGCTTCGACAAGGTCGATTACGGCTATCCCGGCAGCCGCTCGCTGGCGCTCGAAGCGGCCAGCTTCTTCATCCCGGCCGGTTGTGCGGTCGGGCTGGTGGGGCGCTCGGGGTCCGGCAAATCGACCGTCACCCGGCTGCTGCAAGGCTTCGCCGCCGGCTATGAGGGCGCCATCGAGATCGACGGAAACGAGATCCGCGGCGTCAATCTCGGCTATCTCCGCCAGCAGTTCGGCGTGGTGCTGCAGGACAATTTCCTGTTCCGCGGCAGCATCCGGGAGAATATCGTGGCCGGCCGCCCCGGCCTGACCCTGGCGGATGCGGTGCATGCCGCCCGCCTGGCCGGCGCCGAGGAATTCATCGAGCGCCTGCCGGACGGTTACGAGACCGTCGTCGAGGAAGGCTCGCCCAACCTCTCGGGCGGGCAGCGGCAGCGGCTGGCGATTGCGCGGGCGCTGATCCACGACCCGCGCATCCTGATCCTGGACGAAGCCACATCGGCGCTGGACCCGGAGAGCGAGGCGCTGGTGAACGCCAACATCGCCCGTATCGCGCAGGGGCGGACGATGGTGGTGGTGTCGCACCGGCTGTCGTCGCTGACCGAGATGGACCAGATCATCGTGCTCGATCGCGGCCGGGTGATGGATGTGGGGCCGCACCACGCGCTGGTGGAGCGTTGCCCGGTATATCGCCAGTTGTGGCTGCAGCAGACCCGCTACATGGAAAGCCAGCGGGCGCCGGTGCTGGCCCAGGGCCGTTGAGAGCCGGGAATGTGAGATAGGGTGCGCGCATGAGCAATCCTCCCCTGCCGGTGGTGCAGTCCGCCCAGAAAGCGGCGCGGTTTCGGGAGTCGGGCGGGCCGGTGCTGCTGGAATACCGCTCCCCGACGGCGGCGCTGATCGCCCGTCCGGTTCCGGTGGGCGCGCGCTATACCACCCGGGTGATCGGCGGAATGTTCGCCATCCTGTTCGCCGTGGCCGCGCTGGCGCCGATCGACCGGGTGGTGACCGCCGCCGGCCGGGTGACGGCGACCACCGGCAACCTGATGGTTCAGCCGCTGGAAGTATCGCTGGTGCGGGCGATTGCCGTGAAGGAAGGCCAGCTGGTGCATGCGGGCGACGTGCTGGCCGAGCTCGACCCGACCTTTGCGCAGGCCGATGCGGGATCGCTGGAAAGCCAGGTGAGCAGCCTGACCGCCGAGGTGGACCGGCTGACGGCGGAAACCCAGAACCGCCCTTACCTGCCGGATGGCAGCCCGGCCGGGCAGCTGCAGGCGATGCTGTATGCGCAGCGCCACGCCGAGCGCAGCTTCAAGCTGGAGAACTATGCGCAGCAGATCGCGGCGGCGCAGGTGAAGATCGCCCAGGCGCGTTCCGACATAGCCTCGTTCACCGAGCGTCTGAAGCTGGCCACCGAGGTGGAGGCGAAGCGGCGCGAGCTGGAGCGGCTTCAGGTGGGCAGCCAGCTGAACCGGCTGCAGGCGACCGACACGCGGCTGGAAATGAATGCGCAGCTGGCAACCGCGCGGTCACAGATGGCCTCGGCGCAACGGGACATGGAGGCGCTGGCGGCCGAGCGCGACGGCTATGTGCAGCAGAGCTCGGGCGAGACCTCGCAGCTGCTGACCGATCAGGGCCGCAAGCTGGCGGATGCGCGCGAGCAGCTGGCCAAGGCGAGCCGGCGGCGCCAGCTGGTGCAGCTGCGGGCGGAGCGGGACGCGATCGTGCTGCGGGTGGCGCCGGTCAGCGTCGGCACGGTGATGCAGTCCGGACAGGAGTTTCTGGAACTGGTGCCGCTGGATGCGCCGCTGCAAATCGAAGCGATGGTGGACGGCAGCGACGTGGGGTTCGTGCGGGTGGGCGATCCCGTAACGATCAAGTTCGAGACGTTTCCCTATGCGCTTTATGGAACGGGAACGGGGACGGTGCGGTCGGTCAGCCCGGACAGCTTCAGGGATCCGCAGGCGCCCCCGTTGAAAGACACGCGCACGCGCACGGAAGCCGCGATGGGGACGTTGTTCTTCCGTGCCAAGATCGCGATCGACGAGGTGCGGCTGCACGATCTTCCGCAGGGGGCACGGATCGTGCCGGGGATGCCGGTGCAGGCGGATATCCGGGTCGGCAAACGCACCTTGCTCCGCTACCTCATGTCCCGCCTCGTTCCGGCCGCTTTCGAGGGCATGCGCGAGCCCTGACGGGGCAAGAACGGAAGGCCAGGGCACCGCCCCGGAACCGCCCTGCAGGCGGAGCGCGCCATCCGTTGCGGGCGGATTTCGGTTGCGTTTTGCCTCACGAATTTGATTGGATGCGTAAGCGGGGTGCCGGTCAGCGCCGTGAATACGAACTCCACGATTCAACGGGAGCAACGCCAGGATGAGCGGTTACGGCGCGTTTTCGGTCACCCAGGTTACCGCCGAGCCCGACGATTTGCCGCACCTCGTGTCATCGGCCACCCTGCCCGGCAAGCCGGCACGTCCGGGCTGGACGGTCGGTGGTGCGGCGTCGGGTGCCGTGTTGATGACCGGAGCCGTCCTGGCGACTACCGGCTATGCGGAGGTGCTGTCGCACGTGCAGGCACCGCACGCTTCGCCGACCACGCTGCTTGCCGTCATGGTGGCCGCCGCCTGCTCGTCGGTCGCCGGCTTCGCGTTTTCGGCGTTGTGCGGGGCGATCCTGTTTCATGCGCTCGACGCGCCTGTCCTCGCCGTCGAGATCATGCTGGTCTGCAGCATCGCCATCCAAGGCGTCAGCGTGGCGGCGCTGCGGAACGAAATTGACTGGCGCTCGCTGGTTCAATTCCTCGCCGGTGGCGTGGCCGGGCTGCCGGTCGGGCTCTATGGGCTGTTGCACCTGCCGAAAGGCGTCTACGGATCGGTGTTCGGCGCGCTTCTGATGGCCTATGGCGGCATCATGGCATTCCGCCCGCCGATACGGCTGCGCACTGATGCGGCGGCGTGGAACATCGCCGCCGGTGCCGCCGGTGGCATCACCGGCGGGCTCGCCGCCTTTCCGGGTGCGTTCGTTACCATCTGGTGCGGGCTGAAAGGCTGGAGCAAAACCCGGCAGCGCGGCGTGTACCAGCCCTTCATCCTGGTGATGCAGATCATGACGGTGGCGGCGATGGCGACGTTCACCAGGATGCCGGGCGTTCCCTCCTCGCTCGATCCCGGCGTGATCGAGCATGTTCCGGCGGCGCTGATCGGCACGTGTCTTGGCCTTTGGTTTTTCCGCAGGATCACCGACCGGCATTTTGCCATGGCCGTGAACCTGCTGCTGATTGCCTCGGGCGCTGCCCTGCTGTTGTAGCAGGCGCCTGCATAACGCCGGGAAAGTTGGGGGCGGCCCCCCAGACCTCTTTCCTTAAGGAATGGGGTCAAGGGGGCCGCTGACCCGTCGCGCCGAAGGCGCGCTCCACGCGCGGGATGCCGAAGGCGCGCTCCACGCGCAGGATGCCGAAGGCGCGCTCCGCGCGCAGGATGCCGAAGGCGCGCTCCGCGCGCGGGGCGGGTCCAGGGCAGCGCCCTGGCCTTTCCTCTTTTTTTGCCCAGAGGGTCGGCTATCGGCGGCGTTCCGCGTCCGCTGTCGAGGCGCGCACCACCCGCACGATCGTGCCCCGCAAGTCGGCGATGCGCTCCGCCACCTCGCGCGACCCGTGCCGCACCGCCACGGCCCGCTGGCCGGTCGCCTGGGCATCGCGGGACACCTCGCCGATGCTGGCAGACACCTGGCCCGCCGCCGCCGCCGTCTCCACCGCGCTGCGGGCGATTTCCTGCGTGGCCGCCGCCTGCTGCTCCACCGCCGCCGCCACCGCCACAGCGATTTCAGAGGTCGCGCCGATGGCGCGGCCGATTTCCTCCACCGCCGCCACTGTCGCCCCGGTGGCGTCGCGGATGTCGGCGACCTGGCGGACGATCTCCTCGGTCGCTTTCGCGGTCTGCGCCGCCAGCGCCTTCACCTCGCCGGCCACCACGGCGAAGCCGCGCCCCGCCTCGCCCGCCCGGGCCGCCTCGATCGTGGCGTTCAGCGCCAGCAGGTTGGTGCGGCTGGCGATGTCGCGGATCAGGCCCACCACCGTGCCGATGCCGTCGGCCGACTCCGACAGCGAGCGGATTCGTTCCTGCACGCGCGCGGTGCTGGCCACCGCCTGACGGGAACTGTCGCTGGCATGGGCGACCTGCCCGGCTATTTCCTGGATCGAGGCGGTCAGTTCCTCGGTGGCGGCACCGACCGACTGCGCGCTGGCCAGGGTGCGCTCGGCGGCCTGCGATACCTCGGCGGAATGGCTGCCGGCCCGCTCGGCGGCGGCGGCCATGTCGGCCGCTTCGCCGGCCATCTGGTCGGTTTGCGTGGCCACCCGATTCATCGCTGCGGTGCTTTCGGCATCGACCGTGTCGGCCATTTCCTGCAACGCCGCGCGCCGGGCAGCCTCGGCCTGCCGGATCTGTTCCTGCTGGGCCCGTTGCATATAGGCCAGTCTTGCGCGCATTGCCCGCAGCAGCCGGATCACGTCCCAGAACTCCCGCGGCCCCGGCAGTTCGATCTGGTGCGTCAGGTCGTCACGGGACACGGCGTCGAAGTGCTCCTGCATGCGCCGCAGCGGCCGCCGCACCGACAGCAGCGTCTGCCAGGCCAGCCAGCCGGCCAGCACCGCCCCGGCCAGCACCGCGGCGCAGACCAGCGACACCCGCGTGACGAGGCTCCGCTGCGCCGCCGCGTATTCATTCGCCGCCACCCGCGTCTGCAACGCCTGCATGGCGCGCAGCGTCGCCATGGGCGGATCGATCAGGTCGCCGGCGCGCTGGCGCAAATGTTCGTTCAATGCCTCGCCCTGCTGCTGCTCGGCCAGGCGCAAGGCCGGGGCAAGCCCGCCCTCGTCATAGGCGGTCCGCTGCGCCGCGAAGGTGCGGGCCAGGAATGCCTGCTCCGGCGTCAGCGCGGTTGCGGTATAATCCGCCCAGGCCCGGTCGATCCGCGCCGCATCCTCCCGCACCGTCGCGATGCGCGCCGGCACAGATTCCGCATGGCCGTCGCGCAGTTCGCCTGCGGCCAGCAGAAGCTGCCGTTCATCATCGTGCAGGCGGTCGAGAATCTGCCCGAGTAGCGCGGCGGGAACGGTGCGATCCTGGTAGACCGTCTGCAGCGCGGCCTGGGTTCGCCACATGCCCTGCAGGCCGACCCCGCCCACCAGCAACGTCCCCGCCACCGTGGCCACGCACAGGGCAACCAGGCGCGTGGTGACGTTGGCCCACACGCCGCGCAGGCGCGACAGCTTCGTGGAAGCCACCAGTTCGCCGTCGAGCAGCGCCAGCCCGCGCGTGTCGCCGGCCCGGATGCGCGCATACGCCGCCTCCGCGGCCGCGACCTTCGCACGCGACGGGCGCAGCCGGATGGAGATGTAGCCGGTGATCCGGCCGTCCTCGACCACCGGCGTGACATTGGCCTGCACCCAGTAGAAATCGCCGGACTTGGTGCGGTTCTTGACCAGCCCTTCCCAGGGCCGGCCGGCCTGGATGGTCTTCCACAGATCAGCGAACCCCTCACGCGGCATGTCGGGGTGGCGGATCAGGTTGTGCGGCGCGCCGATCAACTCCTCGGCGGTGTACCCGCTGATGTCGATGAACGCCTTGTTGACGAAAGTAATCCGGCCGCCAGGATCGGAGCGGGAGACAATCGTCTCACCTTCCGGCAGAAACACTTCGCGGTCGGTCACGGGCTCGTTCAAACGCACGGTTATTTTCTCCTCGCCTGGCCATGTTCACGGGGCTCGCCGGTTCGGACGATGCAGCTGCCGAAGCGCGGCCGGTCATCGTCCCGGCTCGTGTCGTTGCGTCGGAAACCGGGTACACCAGGCGGCCTGGAAGAATGGTTAAGGCCGGTTTGCATAAATGCCGGCCCGTCACGCCAGGCCGGGGCGCCGCCGCCAGGGGCTGAGCCCCTGGACCCATTTCTTTGAGTCATGGGGGGCTTTTGGGCGTTGCGCCGAACGGACCGCCCTCCACCCGCACCTGACTGAAGTCGCAGGCCCCCCACAGCGCCGCATCGAGCCCGATCGCCTCGGTGAAATCGCTGCGCGCCACGACCGCCCCGTCCAGCGTGATGCCCTCGATGATGGCCTCGCGCAGCGACGCCTCGGTCAGGTCGGCGCCGCTCAGATCGGCACCGCTCAGATCGGCGCGCGACAATCTCGCCGCCTGCAGGTCCGCCCCCCGCAGCACCGCCTTCATCAGCCGGGCGCTGGTGAAGTCCGCGGGCCAGGGGCGCGCGCCGCGGATCGGCATCGGCCCCGCGCGCACGCCCGCCATGGCGGCGCCGGTCAGCGTCGCCCGCGACAGCATCGCCCCGCGCAGGTCGGCATCGCGCAGATCCACCTCGCGCGCATCGGCGAGGGATATATCCGCCATCGCCAGCCGCGCCCCGGACAGCAACGCCCGGCGCAGCACCGTGCCGCGCAGCAGGGCGGCGTTGAGATCCACCTCGCGCAGATCGAACGCTGTCATATCGATACCGGACAGGTCCGCCCGCGCGCCCTTCCGCCCGATGCTGTCCACGAACAGGCGGTGCTGCGCCAGGATCTGCGCCACCGTCGCGCCGACCTCCTCCAGCGTGCGCAGGCGACGCGCGGCGCGCACGTCGGCCCGGTCGCAATCGGCATCATCGACCAACGCGCCGGCAAGGTCGGTGCCTTCCAGCCGGGTGTCGTGCAGCTGCGCCCCGGTCAGCACCGCACCCTGCAGCCGCGCGCCGGACAGATTGGCGTGGCTGAGATTGGCGCCCTGAAGGTTGCAGCCGGTCAGGTCCGCCTTGGTCAGGTCCGCGCGCACCAGCACGCTGCCGCGCAGGTCGGCGTCGCGCAGGTCAGCCTGGCGCATGAAGGCGTTGGAAAGTTTGGCTTCGGCCAGGCGCGCGCCGGCCAGCGACACGCTGTTCAGCAAACTGCGCCCGCTGTCGGTGGTCGGCCGCAGCTCGCCGGCAACCGCCGCCATCAGCTGTCCCTCCCGCAGGTCCGCACGGGTGAGGTCGCAGTTCAGCAGGCGGGCGTCGCACATCCGCACACCGCGCAGGTCGGCCCGCACCAGCCGCGCCTGCGCCAGATCGGCGCGGGTCAGATCGGCGCCGAACAGTGTGGCGCCGCTGAAATCGGTCTGGCGCAGCGTGCTGCGCACCAGGCTGGCGCCGGTCAGGTCGGCGTCGCCGAGCCGCCGCCCGCTCAGGTCGAGTTCGGAGAGGTCGTGAAATTTCAGCATCGCCCGCTTTCCGCCGGGCCGGCCGGCCAGGAAAGCGTCGTGGCGGGCCAGGATCGTCGCCAGCACCTCGGAATCCAGGCGCGTGCCACGTTCGGTCTGGTTCATAACCTTTGGCGGCATGCGGCAACCTCCCGGCTATTGCGGTCGGGCGCAGGTTTCGTCCGGGCCGCCGGCATCACGTCACCATCGCCTCTTCTCGGCGCTGGAGGCCGGTGCGCACCGCCGCCGCAACCTCGGCAAAGCCGGCCGTGCAGTCCCGCGGCAGCAGCGGCATCTGCACGGGGGCGGCCCGGCCGGCCAGCTCGGTGAACCGGACCGCCGCGGTCGCAAGCCGCAGCGACTCGATCACATCAAGGGTCTGCAGCACCTCCGGGTCCAGCGCCACCGCCGCGAAGGCGTGCATGGCCTCCGCCTCCGCCCACGGCGCGGCGGGTTCCGCCCCGGGCGCCTCGCGCACCAGGGTTTCCAGCGTCGCCGCATCCTGCGACAGGTTCGCCGCCAGCAGCGCCGGAGCGCTGTGCCGGCCGACATAAGGCACGCGCATCGGCGACAGGCCGGTGCGCTCGGCGACCCGCCGCACCGCCAGCACCGCGCCGAGCAACTCCGGTTGGCTCTGGTCGTCGGCGACGATGTCACCGCGCGCCACCCGCGCGGCGTAGCGCAACGTGCCGAGCGCGATCAGTTGGTTCCAGGGTTGGCGTGCCTGCTCCAGCACCGCGCCGCCGGACCGGGCGACCAGTTCCGCGGCGGCGCGGCCGGTGCGGGCGTCGAATTGCGGAAAGTTGCGTAGCGCGGCCTGCCACAAATCGGCCGACGGCGCGGCGCCCTGCACTGCGGCGCCACGACTCTCGCGCTCCTCCGCCGGACCGAGCCCGTCCGACGGCATATTCCGCCAGCCCTGCACCGCCGCCTGCACGATGCAGGCGGCCACCGACCATGCGCTTGTTCCCTTGGGGTCGGCACGCGCGACATACGCAACATGGGCGCCGGCCTGGGTGGCCAGGCGTTTCGCGGTCCGGAGATCCTGCCGGGTCAGCACACCGGGGTCCAGCCCGACGGCGATGAAGGCGCGCAACCCGACCTCCGATGAGCGCGCCCGCCGCCAGGCGCCGACCGCGTCCGGACTCGCGTGCCGCAGCCGCCATCGTTGCAGCACTGCGGCGTCATCGTCGTCGCCAGGGCGCACGGCCATCCTTTTCAAGAGCAGGGAACCGCACTCTAGGCGGCCAAATCACAACGAAAGCTGAAACCGGCGCCTGCCTTGCCGCCGGACGGCACGGCCCCCACCTTGGGCAGCATGACAAATCTGGCGCTTCTCCCGTCCCGCGGCGTCGTCGAGGTCGCGGGGGACGATCGTGTGGGCTTTCTTCAGGGCCTCGTGTCCAACGACGTGACCCAGGCCGCCCCCGGCCGGGCCGTCTGGACCGGGTTTTTGTCGCCGCAGGGCAAGTGGCTGTCCGATTTTTTCGTGCTCGCCGAGGGCGACCGCCTGCTGCTGGACTGTCCGGCCGATCATGCGGTCATGCTGGTGGCCAAGCTGTCGCGGTTCCGCCTGCGCTCGAAGGCGACCGTGCGGGATGCCTCCGCCGATCTCGCGGTCGGCGCCGCCTGGGGCGGCACGCCCGACCTGCCGCCAGGCGTCATCGCCGCCCCGGACCCGCGCCTGCCCGAGGCCGGCTGGCGGATTCTCTCACCGGTGCCGCTGCCCGCCACGGCCGCGCCGGCCGACTGGGACGCGCACCGCATCGCGCTCGGCCTGCCCGATGCGGGCGACCTGGAACCGGACCGGACATTGCTGCTGGAGGCAGGATTTGACGAGCTGAACGGGGTGTCCTGGAGCAAGGGCTGCTTCATGGGCCAGGAACTCACCGCGCGTACCCGCTATCGCGGGCTGGTGAAGCGCCGGCTGGTGCCGGTTTCAGTGCTGGGCGCGCTGCCGGCCCCGGAAACGCCGGTATATCGCGACGGCCAGGAAGTCGGCACGTTGCGCAGCGGGCGCGGGGCGGCGGCGCTGGCAATGCTGCGGCTGGACGCGCTGGAAGCCGGTCCGCTGGAATGCGGGGAGGCTTTGGTGACTCCCCGGGTTCCGGCCTGGATGAGGCTGGCAAAGGAAGGCCAGGGCGCTGCCCTGGACCCGCCCAGCGTGCCGAGCACGCCTTCGGCGTGACGGGTCAGTGGACCCCTTGACCCCATTCCTTAAGTAAGGGGTCAAAGGGCTCAGCCCCTTGTGGGGGTCCAGGGGGCAAAGCCCCCCTGGTGGGGTGGGGGGGGACGCCCCCCCATTAACACCCAGTCGCCACCCCCGCCATCCCCGCCACCATCCGACCATCCGCTGTTATCAACGCTTTGCTGAGTGTCCCACCCACCCGGGTCGGAGACCGGCTGCTGCCAGCCGGACGTGTCGGCCGAGCCTTTGTCCGCACCGCCCGCATCATACGGATCGGAAACCGGGGTGGCGGCGGGGGGCGTTGCCCAGGGGCTGGAGGGCGGCACGGGAATGAACTCGTTGGACGCGGTTGAGGCAAGGCCAGCCTCCCCGCCATGGCTGCCGGAGAACAGGCCCATCAGCGCGTTCCCAGCCACCAGCCCGCCGGCAACGCCGGCCGCCGTGGTGAGGGCACTGCCGAGGAAGCCCGAGCCGCGCTGCTGGAACATGCCAGGGCTATAGCCCGGAGCATATTGCGGCGGCGGCGGCGCGTATTGAGGCTGGGCGTATTGCGGCGGCGGCGCGGCCTGCCGCGATCCGCCGCCGAACAGCCCGCCGAAGAAGCCGCGCGATTCCTGTTGCGGCGGCGGACCCCACGGGGAGGCGGCCGGTGCCGCCTGCGCCTGCTGGCGGGCTTGCTGCAGCTCCCATTCCAGCCGCTGTACACGGTTCTGCAACTCCGTCAGCGCATGCTCCTGCACGAACGCCGTCTGAGTCATGCGATAGCGGGCTTCGGGGTAGCGGACGAACAGGTCGGCGATCAGGGCGTCCGCCTCCTGGTCGACCGGCGGCAGCGGCGGTGTGCCGGCCTGCCCTGTCCCGGCGGCGAAACTGCCGGAGTGGCCGCCGCCGACCCGCGCAACGAAACGGGTGATGAGGTCGCGTTCCTCGTTGGTCATGTGGATCTCTCCGAGACTCCTGTTCGTCGAACGGTGTTGCCTCATGCTGCCGGCGCGTCCCGCCGGCGACCGCCCATGTGGTTTGCCACCCTGAGCGCTTCAAGTGACGCAGGCCGGCGCCGGTCCGGCTTGTGACGCTCCGGCCGCGCTCTTATGGTGCGCCGCCTCACGACCGCCCGGCCGGGAACCCAATGGACCCTCTGTCACCCCTCCCCCCCGGCTCGGCCCCGCCGAGCTTCCAGGATCTTGTTCTCCGTCTGCATGCCTACTGGTCGGCGCGGGGCTGCCTGATCCTGCAGCCGTACGACGTGGAAATGGGGGCCGGCACCTTCCACCCGGCCACCACCCTGCGCGCGCTGGGAAACCGCCCCTGGGCGGCGGCCTATGTACAACCCTGCCGCCGGCCGAGCGACGGCCGCTATGGCGAGAACCCCAACCGCCTGCAGCACTATTATCAGTACCAGGTGATCATCAAGCCGAGCCCGGAAAACGCTCAGGCGCTGCTGCTGGACAGTTACCGCGCGCTGGGCCTCGACCCGCTGCTGCATGATTTCCGCTTCGTCGAGGACGATTGGGAAAGCCCGACCCTGGGCGCCTGGGGCCTGGGATGGGAGGTATGGTGCGACGGCATGGAGGTGGGGCAGTTCACCTATTTCCAGCAGGTCGGCGGCATTGCGGTCGATCTGCCCAGCTTCGAGATGACCTACGGGCTGGAACGGCTGGCGATGTATGTGCAGAATGTGGAGAACGTGTTCGATCTCGACTTCAACGGGCGCGGTGTGACCTATGGCGACGTGTTTCTGCGCGCCGAGCGCGAATACAGCGCGCATAATTTCGAACATGCCGACACTGCCATGCTGACCCGGCATTTCGAGGATTCCGAGCGCGAATGCGGGGCCCTGCTGGCGCTGAAGCACCCGCTGGCTCTGCCGGCCTATGACCAGTGCATCAAGGCGAGCCATTTGTTCAATCTGCTGGATGCGCGGGGCGTCATCAGCGTGACCGAACGCGCCGCCTATATCGGCCGGGTGCGGGCGCTGGCGAAGGGAAGCTGCGAGGCGTGGCTGGCCGGCGAGGCGGCCTGACCCATGCCCGAGCTTTTCCTCGAACTGTTCAGCGAAGAGATTCCGGCGCGGATGCAGGCGGGCGGTGCCGACACGTTAGGGCGCTTGCTTGAAGGCATGCTCCAACCCATTCTCCCAAGAGGACGGGAAGGTCAAATTTTCTGGGGCCCGAGGCGAATCGCGTTTGCCGCCCAGGTTGAGCGTAAAGTTCTTTCCATAGGAACGACAATCCGGGGACCTCGGATCACCGCGCCAATACAGGCCATAGAGGGATTTCTCAAGAAAAACGCATCGATACGTGAACAATTAAAAGAGACTGATGACGGATATTTTCTTTTGGAGACAAGCTCGCCAGAGATTCCTGCTGCGGAATTGATCGCCCGCGAACTGCCGGGCCTGCTGCGGCGCTTCCCGTGGCCCAAATCGATGCGCTGGGGCGGCAGCAGTGCTTTTACCTGGGTGCGTCCGCTGCGGCGTATCCTGTGCATCCTCGACGGCGAAATTGTGCCGTTCGACCTGCGTGACGGTGACGACGACGGCCATTCGCTGCGCAGCGGCAACCTCACCGAAGGCCATCGTTTTCTGTCGCCCGGCGCCTTTCCGGTTGCCTCCTGCGCCGAATGGCGGGAGGCGCTGCGCGACCGGTTCGTGATCGTGGACGCCGCCGAGCGCCGGCGGCTGATCTGGGACGGGCTGACCCGCCTCGCCGCCGAGCGTGGGCTGACGGTGGTGGAGGATGCGGGCCTGCTGGACGAGGTGGCGGGGCTGGTGGAATGGCCGGTGCCGCTGCTGGGGGCGATCGACCCGGCGCATATGGACCTGCCGGCCGAGGTGATGCAGGTTTCTATGAGAGTGAACCAGAGGTATTTTTCCACCCGCGATGCGGACGGCGCGGCGGCACCGTTTTTCGCCTTCGTCGCCAATGTGCCCGGCACCGCGGATGGCGGGCGCGCCATTATCGCCGGCAACGAGCGGGTGTTGCGGGCACGGTTCGCTGATGCGCGGCATTTCTGGGATCTGGACCGGACGGTCCGGTTGGAGACCCGGGTGGCGGCGTTGGACAACGTGACCTTCCACGCGAAGCTGGGCAGCCAGGGCGAACGTGTGCAACGGCTCGTCTGGCTGGCTGAGACAATCGCTCCTCTGGTTGGCGCCGACCCCACACAGGCCCGACGCGCTGCCACCCTCTGCAAGGCCGACCTTATCACCGGCATGGTCGGCGAGTTCCCTGAACTCCAGGGCGTCATGGGGCGCTATTACGCGCTTCACGACGGCGAGGACTCGGCCGTTGCCGAAGCCATACGCGACCATTACGCCCCTAAGGGACCGGGCGACGTGCTGCCAACCAATCCTGTCGGGATAGCAGTGGCACTTGCGGACAAGCTCGATCAACTGGCTTGTTTTTTCTTTGTGGACGAAAGGCCGACCGGCTCCGGTGATCCCTTTGCCCTGCGTCGCGCGGCCCTCGGCATTATCCGAATCATCCGGGAGCGAAATGTAAAGATCGATATTTACGATCTTTTATTTAAGGCATCCGTACTGTTCATTGCATGCCTCAATCGCAGTGCGGAGGTTGACCGAATGAAGAAATACGCAAATTTTGTGCAAGCATTGTATCATGCGGGCATATCGATCGATCGGTTGCCTCCTGTGTCGGAAATAAGAATCGCGAGGCTCGGTAACCAGGCTGCGATGTGGAAATCCGACGAGCCATACCGGTTTCTCGTTGAGCGGCTGAAGTTTCAGTTTCGATCGGAGGGGGTCCGATCCGACATCATCGATGCCGTATTGGGAGATTTACGCGAAACCGCTGTCCTTCCGCCTGAAACCGGCACCATCCAGGGCGATTTGCTGAAATTGTCTTTGCAAGCCGAAGCCCTCGGCGCCCTTCTCGACACGGAAGATGGTGCCAACCTGCTCACGGCCTACCGCCGTGCCGCCAACATCCTGCGCATCGAAGAGAAAAAAGACGGCCCAGACTTCCATTTTGGCTTCTATGACGCACCCATCGACCCCGCTTTGCTTCGCCTGCCCGAAGAGGAAAGTATCGCCCGCGTGCTTGACCGCGTGGAACCCTCCGTCGCCGCCGCCATCCGCGACGAACGCTACGCTGACGCCATGGCCGCCCTGGCCACCCTGCGCGCCCCGCTGGATGCCTTTTTCGATAGCGTCACGGTAAACGATCCCCAGCCGGAATTGCGCCGCAATCGTCTGCGCCTGCTCGCCCGCATCCGCGCCGCCATGAACCGGGCGGCCGACTTCTCACGCATCGACGGATAAACAGGAGTCCGATCCAGCCATGACCCAGTGGGTGTACAGCTTCGGCGCCGGCCGCAACGAAGGCCGCGCGGACATGCGCAACCTGCTCGGCGGCAAAGGCGCCAACCTCGCCGAAATGGCCAGCATCGGCCTGCCCGTGCCGCCCGGCTTCACCATCACCACCGAAGTCTGCACCGCGTTCTACGAGAACGACCGCCAGTATCCGGCCGAGCTCGCCGCCCAGGTGCGCGCCGGCCTGCACCATATCGAACACGCCGTCGGCCTGACTTTCGGCGACCGCCACAAGCCGCTGCTGGTTTCGGTCCGTTCCGGCGCCCGCGTGTCCATGCCCGGCATGATGGACACTGTGCTCAATCTCGGCCTGAATGACGCCACCGTCGAGGGGCTGGGCGCGCTGTCCGGCGATCCGCGCTTCGCCTGGGATTCCTACCGCCGCTTCATCCAGATGTACGGCAGCGTGGTGCTCGGCGTCGATCACCACCGGTTCGAGGACATCATCGCCAACGTCAAGCTCGACAGCGGCGTGAACGAGGACACCGAGCTTACCGCCCAGGACTGGCACCGCGTGGTGGACGGCTACAAGGAAATGGTGGCCGGCGAAATGGGCAGCCCCTTCCCCATGGACCCCGAGGAACAGCTCTGGGGCGCCATCGGCGCGGTGTTCGGCAGCTGGATGAACCCGCGCGCCAACACCTACCGCCGCCTGCACGACATCCCGGCCGACTGGGGCACGGCGGTGAACGTGCAGGCCATGGTGTTCGGCAACATGGGCGCCGATTGCGCCACCGGCGTCTGCTTCACCCGCGACCCCTCGACCGGCGAGAACATCTTCTACGGCGAGTATCTGGTGAACGCGCAGGGCGAGGACGTGGTGGCCGGCATCCGCACGCCGCAGCCCATGGCCCGCGCCCGCGCCAAGCCCGGCGAGCTGCCGATGGAAGACGCCATGCCAGCCGCCTATGCCGAGCTGATGGCGGTGCGCCAGACGCTCGAACGCCATTACAAGGACATGCAGGATATCGAGTTCACCGTGCAGAGCGGCAAGCTCTATATGCTGCAAACCCGCAACGGCAAGCGCACCGCGGCGGCCAGCTTGCGCATCGCCGTGGAAATGGCGCAGGAAGGGCTGATCGACCGCCGCGAGGCGGTGCTGCGGGTCAATCCCGCCTCGCTCGACCAGCTGCTGCACCCCACCCTCGACCCCAAGGCGCGCCGCACGCTGATCTCCCGCGGCCTGCCCGCCAGCCCCGGCGCCGCCGCCGGCGCGGTGGTGTTTTCTTCCGATGAGGCCGAAAGCCGCGCCGCCAAGGGCGAGGCGGTGATCCTGGTGCGGATCGAAACCAGCCCCGAAGACATTCACGGCATGCACGCCGCCCAGGGGATCCTCACCACCCGCGGCGGCATGACCAGCCATGCCGCGGTGGTGGCGCGCGGCATGGGCCGGCCCTGCGTGGCCGGCGCCGGCGGCATCTCGGTCGATTACGGCGCCCAGACCCTCTCGGCCGGCGGGCGGGTGGTGCGCGCCGGCGAAACCATCACGCTCGACGGCGCCACCGGCGAGGTGTTCGTGGGCCTGGTGCCGATGATCGAGCCGGCGATGTCGGGCGATTTTACCACCCTGATGGAATGGGCCGACGCCAGCC
>Ga0326727_10012503_pt1 | contig 19297 bp, 21 predicted proteins | sample MB2enrmetagenome_FD_207643 | JGI IMG/M metagenome (GOLD analysis project Ga0326727, IMG submission 207643) | Lab enriched peat soil microbial communities from McLean, Ithaca, NY, United States - MB29MY | ecosystem: Environmental > Terrestrial > Soil > Wetlands > Peat | place: USA: New York...
TGGTGAGGTCCGCTGTGTCTGACCACCACCAAGCAACCAGGACCGCCTGACGGCGGTCGGTTCCCATGGTGGCTGACGACAACTGAACAATCGGGATCTGTCAAGGCTTCCCCTTCGGGCGGGCTCCGCCCGGCCTTGACTGCCCCTAGCAACAAGAGAGCCTCGTTGTCGCGCGCCCCCGTTCACAGTCCGAACGTCGAAACCTCCTAGAAGAGCGGACTTCGGCTTCGCCGAAGACTGCTTGACAGAAAGCGCCTCTTCAGGAACGGCGTTATGCGTGGGGTCGTCGCCGCGAGAGGGAAGGCGTGCCCCCGTTCAGCTCGACCGGTTCGTCGTCCTCCCGTTCTGGTCGTCTTCAAGCAAGCCGAGCCAGCGACGGAATCTGTCGTGGCCCTCTTGAATCGCGAGCACTCCGTCCTCGTCGAGTGGCTTCTATGGCGTCGCCCATTTCTTGATTGGATCAGCGGCTGGGTATCTCACGCTGGGCCTTCCGGCGCTGGTTGCTCCACCAGTCGGTGCCGTAATTGGTGCTGGGGGCATGATCAGTTGGCACGTAACGAAGCTCGTCCGAGGCCGACGGCAACGTGCATGGTTCGGCGTCAAGGACGCCATTCTTGCTGCAGCACAGCAGTAAGAGTTTGCACCGGTGACTGTAAGCGAGGCTCCTCAGTACCCGGCTGCGCCGTGAGTCTGTAGTTCTCGTTCGAAATCGGCGATCACCTCAAGCTTGACGCTGGAAGGAGTTTGGGGATCGAACTCGTAACTGAGCCACTCGTCCACAAGGCGATAGGCCAGGGTTGGAGCGACGATTCGTGAGCCGAGAGTTAGGATCTGGCAGTTGTTAGATTCTATTGATCGCTCAACCGAGTAGCTGTCGTGACCCACTGCAGCGCGTACGCCGGGGACCTTGTTAGCCGTGATACACATGCCGATTCCCGTGCCACAGATCAGGACGGCTCGGTCAATTTCTCCACGGCGGATGGCCTGCGCGATACGGATCGCTACCTTCGGATAGGAACAACCGGCCTCGCCATCGGCGAACGAGAATTCACGGAGTGATTGGAGTCTAGGATGGTTCTGCAGCAAGGCGACGAGGTGCTGTTTCAGATCCTCTCCGATCTCGTCCGCGCCGATTCCTAGTCTCAACATTTTCGAGAGTGTCACGGCGCTGACCACCTAAGTCGTATCGGACAGACTCGCGGATATGGCTTCCAGGATGAGCTCCATGGAGCGGGCGCCGGGGTCAACTGTCCCAAGGCTCCGTTCTCCGAGGGCGGCTGCCCTGCCCTTCTTGGCGGTCATTTGCGCGGTCTCGTTGGCTGCTTCGTGAGCAGTCGGTATCGAGACAGCCCATGCGTGGCGCAAGCAAGCGTCCTTTTCGAATGAGGCTTCGAGATGACGAAGGAACGGCTCGAGGACGTCGACTAGGGTCTTGTCGCCGAGCTGTGTCTTTCCTGTCTTGGTTAACGCCTCAAGACCGGCGCGGAGCGCGGAAATTATGGCCCCCGCAGTGACGGGTTCGTCGCGAAGGTGTTCCCCACAAGTGCGAAGGAGCACTCCCCAGAGGGCGCCCGATGCTCCTCCAGCGGCATCCGCGAAGGTGTCACCAGCAACAATGAGCGCATCTCCGCAAGACGCGTCAATTGAGAACGTGGCCCGAGTTGCCGCGCGCAAACCCCTTACCATCCCCGTTCCGTGATCACCATCACCGGCAACAGAATCGAGCTTGCCGAGCTCGGCCTCGTGTTCCTCACACGTGGCCAACGCGGCATTGAGTATCTTGTTCAGGTCCTGCGCGTTCATCAAACGACCTTCCGGTATCCCGCTGCGACGGCTGGTTCGTCATATAAAACCGAGAGCTCATCGTCGAGCCAGAGCAAGGTCAAGGAGCACCCAGCCATGTCAAGGGAAGTGACGAGCTCTCCGACTTCGCAGTGATGAACAGGAAGGTCTGCATCCTTGAGCAAGGGGGCGATCTCTCCATAGAGGACAAACAGTTCTTCGTACGTAGTCGACCCAAGACCATTCACCAGCACAGCGACCCGACCGTCGGCGCCGGACGGAGCTTCGGAGACCACGGCGTTAACGAGCATTCTTGCGAGGTATCTCGCGTCCGCGCGGTTGACCGAACGGATACCTGGTTCACCGTGAATGCCGAGTCCGAGCTCCATTTTGCCCTTTTCAACGTTGAACATTGGGTCCGTTGCGCCCGGGACGGTGCATCCTCCAAAGGCGATACCAATCGTGCGCGTGCGGCTGTTGGCTCTGGCGCCAAGCTCTGTTACGTCCTCGATCGATCTTCCAGCCCGCGCGGCGGCCCCCAGGATCTTAAAGACACAAAAGTCGCCAGCAATACCTCTTCGTTGACTCACGCGGTCTGCAGGTGCGGATGCCACATCGTCAGTAACCAGCACAGTTCTGACGGTGATGCCGTCTTGTTCGGCGCGCGCCGCGGCCATATCGAAATTCATGACGTCGCCGCTGTAGTTTCCATAGGAGTAGATAACTCCGGCGCCTCCGTCGAGTGCCTTCGTGCACCGGTAGACCTGCTCGCTCGACGGGCTGGTAAAGATTTCGCCGATAACTGCGCCAGACGCCAGTCCATCGCCGACGAGCCCGGCGAACGCTGGATAATGCCCCGATCCTCCGCCGATAAGAATCGATACCTTTCCGTCGAACGGCACCCCAACTGCTCGGACGCCGTGCGCATTCTCAATGCGTTCGAGAAACTGTGGATATGCCCTCACCAGTCCCTCGATGACGTCGGACTTGAAATCTTCGATACTGTTCAGGATGTGGCTCACTTTTGACAAGTCCGCAGAGATTGGCCCATAGGGGCGAGTCGAAACGTCACCGCGTGGTTCACCAAGTCGTCGATCTGGCTCTGGGAGGCTTGATCGTCGGAGATCAGGAGATCGAACTCGCTTAGCTCCGCAAATCGATGCAACGCGACTGTTCCAAGCTTCGAGTGATCCACGAGCAGCACGCGGCGGCTCGCGCAGGCCATCATGGCTCGCTTCACCTGGACTATTTCTTGCTCCTGGTGATACGCAGCCCCGGAACCGACGGCAGAGGTCGAGAGGAACGCGAGATCAACACGCAGAGCACCGAGGTTCTCGATGCACTGCACCCCAACAAACGAGTCATGATTACTGCGATACTCACCGCCGACACTGATTAGGCGGGTGTTTCGCGATTCGGCGAAGAGCTTGATTGCTCCGAGATAACTAGTGATAACGGTGAGCGGAGAGACGTTCGTGAGAAGTCTGGCCAGGGCGAGAGTTGTAGTTCCTTCGTCGAGCAGGAGCGTCATACCCGCTTCCACAAGCGACGCGGCGTCTTGTCCGATAGCGGCCTTCGCTTCGGACATGGCAGACATTCGATAGCGGACGCTGCTTTCGAAAACTCCGGTCGGTTGTGCTGAAGCACCACCGCGAAACCTTCGGATCACACCCTGGGCAGCGAGCGCCTTCAGATCGCGGTGAACAGTCATCACGCTTATCGTGAACGCGTTTGCGACTTCGCTGATGGTCACTGTTCCGCGTTCGAGGATAAAATGTGAAATCGCCTCCTGGCGAAGGATTGTTGATGCGCGGCCAGCCCCAGATATCACATCGCCGTTCAAATCCACGTTCGGAATTGAAAACACTTATTCCCCCATATGGTGGCTATTATCTAACGAAGCAGCAGGTGGGAAAGATTCACTAGCCTTGAACTCACCGAAGACAACGCTCAGTGAAGTGATGATAACACAAACTGTGTTAGATGTCGATTGGTTTCGTCCGACTGGAGTTTGGGCCGACTTTCGCGTCATCCCAGGTAGATGGCATCCCGCGGGAAAGGTGTTTCCACTACGCGTGATGTAAGTGCCCTGCTCAGGCGATTGTGGCCTTGCCCCAGGTCGAGGTGTCCACGTGGAAGGCCCGGAGCACCTTGGCCTGCAGTGGGCTTCGCGGCTGACGAGCTCGATGTTGTGATCGCCGGCCGAGACGAGCTGGAAGCGGACCTCTTTCAACAAGGACAAGGCCCGGCGCGGTGTCATTGGCTGGGTGGGAAGGTCGGGGTCCATCACCTTGGCGTTAATTAACGAGGTCCTCGGCCATGACGGCCTCGATGGTGGCCGCCAGCACGCAGAGCGCCACGTGGCCCCGCACGCGGTCCTCGGTCCAGTGGAGGTCTCAACTCAAAGAAGTCCTTCAACACCCGGAAACGGTGCTCGACGTTCTGCAGGCTGCGGTAGTAGCGCACCACCTGGGCGGCCAACACCTCGTCTTTGTCGAGCAAGGTCGTGATCAACATAGCGCCCACAGAGGAGCTCCTCGTCATATCTGCGCGCCTTCTCGTCGAAGTCCCAGGAGAACACTCTCTTTCGCACCGTGGTCCTAAAGCAGCGACCCACTCCCGAGTCACGAAGAATACGGTCGGCGGCTGCCGGCGATCTTGGCCGGGTCGCTGAGCCGACCGGCACGCACGCGGGCCTCGAGGGCGATGAGACCGTCTTCCGCCTTGGCGTACAAGATCGCGTGCCTTGCCCGGTCTCGGAAATAGCGCACCGGCGAGAAGACGACGACGAAGCGCCGGTTGTGATGGGGGATCTCGGCACAAAAGCACCGAGCCTCGGGCACCGCCGTCCAGTCCGTGTCCTTGGAGATCGCCTGCTCGAGCACGGCGGCGACCTCGTCGTCGTGATGAAGGCGCGTCGCCAGCACGTGCTCGAAGCCGCAGGCTGACACCTCGTCCAAGTTGTCCTCTGAGATGAGTCCCCGGTCCGCCACAAGGGCGATGCGCCCGACGCCAAAGCGCGCCTGCAGGTCCTCCATCACGCCCCGGCAGTGTCGAGACGTCCGAGGTGTTGCCGGAAAAGACGTGATGGGTGATCGGGATGCCGTCCCCGGTTGACGAGCAGCCCGATCACGATCTGGGGCCGGTCGGATCGGTGGTCCCTGCTGTAGCCGAAGGCGATGGAGGAGAAGCGAGCCGAAGGCGATGGAGGAGAAGCGCTTTTGACCGACGGCGACAGTCTCGAAGTAGCTCGAGGTGATGTCGTAGCAGACAAGGCGGAGATCGAGGTTGGTGAGGTTGCACAGCTGGCCGTACAGGTGCACCTCGGTGACCTGTTTGGCTTGAGAGACGGTGTCGATCGCCCGGTAGCACTCGTCGAGGCCCGGTGGGTTGACGCCGGGGGGAAGGGTGACCGAAGTAAGCCACTCGGTAATGGTCCGTCGCTTGGAAACCGGATCTATGAGACGGTTCGCCACCATCGCGAACACCGTGTTGGAGATGACCCGCGACCTACGGCCGTCACCGAGGGAGGAGAAGTGCTCATCGAGGCCCAAGCGACAGAAGTAGGACCAGACCGCCGCTGCGGCCCCGAAGCTCGGCGCACCCTCGCCGGACAGCTCACCCGCCTCGAGCCAGGTCCCCTCCGCGTAGGCCCGAAGCGCCCTGATGATCCGGTCGATCTGCCCGCTCGAGCGCAGCTCGGAGACCTCGCCAAGGCGCAAGAGCATGCGGTGGGTGTTGCGGCCGTCCTACCGCACGGCCTCGACGAGCGAGAGGTACTCGTAGGACTTGTCGCCACGGCGGCGCACCGTCCTCTTCCACATCTCACAGCACTGTAAGTCACATGTGGTGGATGTGTCGCCCCTTCATTCTGGGTTGAAATCCGGACTTATCCACAGCTCCTCCAGGTCAGGGGCTCGCGAAAGGTCCCCCGGAACGAAAGTCGCGCCGAAGTCCGGTCCGAACTTGCACCGGTGGGGGCACCTTCTCGGAAGCCTGCAACGCTTCCTCGTCCACATCCGTTGCGTGTGCCTATTAGCGGGCATGGCTGCGCACCGGCTGGGTGCGGATCGCCGTGGAAACCGACATGTGAGCGTCGCTGGCCGGACTCTGGTGAGTCATTATCTTGGTCGGGTACCCAAAGACGCGCCAGCGACATCGGTCTGAGTTCCTCCTCAGGTCCTTCATTGGTGCGAGGCGAACCTCGGAGACCTCCTCGAAATACGACTTGGGAGATGGCGCTACCTGAATTGTCAGACAACTCGAACAAAGGCTTGATCCTGTCCAGACAACTTGGTACGTTGACCCGACAGGGATAAAGGAGTCGTCTGAATGGAGTCGCGCGATGGCAGAAGGTGTTGGCGACGGCACCCGGAAGTGGTCGACCGCTGAGTTTGACCAGTTGTTCGACTCGGTGAAGAACTGGGGACGCTGGGGAGCCGCGGACGCCAGAGGAACACTAAATTTTATTACTCCCGAGCACGTGCGCCGGGCGGCTTCACTGGTGCGCACGGGGCGGTCGATCTCACTGTCACTGCCGGTGAACAAGGTCGCCGGGCCGGACAATCCCAATCCCGCCATCCACTACATGGCGAGCGGCCACGACAACGACATTGGTTCGGGTAGCCTGCGCTTTGCCACCGACTTCCTTGGTATGCAGTTCCACGGTGACTGCCACACTCACATCGATGCGTTGTGCCATATCGCCTACCGCGGAGAGCTGTATAACGGGCGCCCGGCGGGGGTGGTGACCACGTCCGGAGCGGGCGCGCTCGACATAACCGAGTACGCGCAAGGCGTCGTGGGCCGCGGCGTGTTGCTCGACATCCCGCGTCTTCGCGGAGTGCCTTGGCTGGAACCCGGCACTGCTGTGAGTCGCGCCGAACTCGAGGCCGCCGAGCAAGCAGAGGGAGTTCACCTCGACGAGGGGGACCTATTCGTCTTCCGGACAGGCCACCATTACCGGCGTCTTGAGCTCGGACCATGGGACAACGGGTACTCCGGAGAAGGGAAGGCGGGGCTTCATGTCGATGTTATCCCGCTATTGCACGAACGGCATGTAGCGGGGTTCCTTCCCGACGGGGACGGCGAGACGGTGCCGAGCACCGTAGACGGGATCCTCTACCCGATCCATCCCCTGCAGATCACCGCCATGGGCATGCTGGCCTCAGACAGTCTCAACTTAGAGGACCTGGCGGAGGCTTGTGCGGCCGAGCAGCGTTGGGAGTTCCTGGTTGCTGCGGCCCCTCTCCGAGTTCCCGGGGCAACAGGGTCGCCATTCAATCCGATCGTGGTGATGTAGCCGGAAGCTCGGAAGTGACGAAGCTACTCGGTCCGAAAGGATCGGCAAGGCGTGATGCACCGTGGCGGCCACCTCGAGCAAGCCTTCGCGTGCGACGGTAAGGGTCCACCGCAAGTTAGAACGCGCGTAGTACTGTGAGGGCGTGGAGGTTGGACCCGAGAAGCTCGCGCGATTCTTCGAGATCGTCCGGCCACATCTAAACGAGCGCCAGCGCCGAGTGGTGGCAGGTGCTTGCTCACAGATGCTCGGACACGGCGGGAAGAGCGCCGTCGCTCAAGCGTCGGGCATGAGCCGCAACACCGTCATCAAAGCTGAGCGCGAGGTGGAAAGCGGCATCGAGCCGTCCGAACGTCTGCGAGCCCTCGGCGGCGGTGACCGGCCTCTCATCGACAAGCAGCCCGGTCTCTTGGAGGCTCTCGACGCTCTCGTCCACCCCGACACCCGCGGCCATCCGATGTCTTTGCTCCGCTGGACCTCCAAGTCGACTCGTCACCTCGCGGATGCCCTGGTCCAAGAGGGGTTCCAGGTCTCTGACGACACGGTCGGGCGGATCTTGAAGTCGCTCGGCTATTCACTTCAGGCACCGGCCAAGGAGAAGGAGGGGACCACCCATCTCGACCGGGATGCCCAGTTCTCCTAGGCCACGACCACGACGAAGCGACCCCGCATCCGTGCCGAACGGGACGACGGCTACTACGAGACCGGCGTGAAGGTCTCCGACAAGGAACTGGCCGCCCAGCCTCTCACCCGCCACGACTTCCACGGTGACTGGAACTACACACTCACACCGACAACTGCACAATCAAACGTGCGGTGAGCCTTAACCCTCGGCGACGACGTGAGTCGCGAAATGCACGTGCCCATAAAGCTTGAAGCTTCCGTGGTCAAGGATAGGTGGTCGGTCGAAACTTGGACAGGTCGCCCTCCGAAAAGCAGGTGAACTGGTCCTTCAACCGTGAGTGGCTCCCACACACGCTCTATCGGGGCCAGCGCCACTTCTGGCTCGAGCACCTCGGTGAGGGCCGCTTTGCCGTCGCCATCCCACAACCACCGCACCCAGGCAAGAACAACGAGAGCCTCCGAGGAGCACGGTTCGCTCGACTCGGTTGAAAGATCCCAAAACTTGTGTTTATAAGGAGATACCTTCAGATCTGGGACGATCCAGGAGCAAACAGATCTCAGAACTAGATGATTAGTTGACATTTTTGTACAACAGGAGTATCCTGTGCAAACAGGCTGCGTAGGTCGTCGTCAGGCTTATTTTCGTGTGCTTTGTGTCCACCAGGGTGCCTTGTTCGTGCGCCGGCGGGGATGCAGTTGGATAGCAAAGGTGCCTTCGATAACATGAAGCAACCTGTTTTCGTCATCGGAACCTGTGACTTATCAAGGGAAGGGAGAGTTCTGGATGACAAGTGATAACGCCAATGAGGGTGTGGAGTCTGCGCGGGTGATCAGTCGCCGGACACTACTAGGAGGAATGGCGGCGGGCGGAGCGGCCGTTGTTGCGGGCGCGCTCAGCGGCACTGCCGGAGCAACAACCCGGTCTGCCACTGGGGTCCGTTCCAGTGGCCTGGCCCCTGGCTTGCAAAAATTCATCGGCTTCAGCCAGCCTGATACGACAGCGGCGGTCTGGCCGGAGCTAATGATTGGTGCGCAGACGGTGGCCAATAAATTGGGCTATACCTTGCTCAGAAGCCACGCGAACTCTGAGCTGAGTTTGCAACTGGCCGAAATTGAGGACTGGATCGCCGAAGGGGCTGCTGGCATCATTGTTCTGCCCCTTGATGACGACGCGATGGCACCGCTGATCACTGAGGCACACGCCAAGGGCATTAAGATTCTGGACTACTCGGACATTGCACTGAAGCATATCGACGGTTACGTCATATTCGACAACCTCGCATCGGCCAAGTCGGTCGGGGAATTTGCCGGGCATTGGGTGAATGAGACGCTTGGTGGCAAAGCCGAGGTAGCGTTGTTCACGCGCGTCATTTCGCTCACGTGTCGTCAGCGCATGACCAGCATCAACTGGCTGCAGAAGGTCGCCCCAGGCGCCAAGGTCGTCGCGTCCCACGATGGCGTATTTTCCCCACAGACGATTGGCCCCATGCAGTCGATGCTCGTAGCTCACCCGAACATAAACGTTGTCATCTGCAACTCGGATGAGGGTTGCGACGGCGTGCTGCAGGCTTTCATGGAAACGAAGCCAAGCGCCGCTAGGCAGAAGGAAATGTTCATCTGTGGCTTCGACGGATCTGCGCCCGTTCTCGAGGCAATCATCGACGGCACGCCAATTCGGGCGACAGGTGCTTTGAACTGCTTCGCCATCGGAGAGGCGTGTGTCACAGCCACGGTGGCTGCGATTGAGGGTAAGAGCACAGGGAGATGGATCAACTTCCCGTACCAGACGGTCACTTACGAGACCATACCCCTAGCCAAGCAGCTCTTGAAGTTAGCTGAAGAAACCTGAGGCTATTTCAGTAGGTTTGCTGGCGTCATTGGCCTCATTTTTGTCAACCGGAGGTCTAGCGCATATCGTGGGGTCATGTGAGTCGGGAGGATGTACGCGGAAGTGGCAATTGATGAAAGGGTAAAATCGCGAAACGCCGAGCCGGTCTCTCGAGGCAACATCTATACGCTGCGCCGGCTCGGCGCTGCCCAAGGTGGGGGTTTGGTGGTTGCCCTCATTGGTATAAGCATCTACTTCTCCTTCATGTCGGTTGCCTTCCTGACTCGAGCGAATTTTACGGTCATCCTCCTCCAGAGTTCCATTCTCGGCATAGTGGCGGTTCCCGGGGCGATGCTCCTCGTCTCAGGGGCCCTCGATCTCTCCGTGGGTTCGTTAGCGGGACTCGCCGCTGCCAGCTTTGGGACCTTCAACCAGATATTCGGCATCCCACTTGGCTGGTCCATAGTCCTCACGCTAGCTGTTGGGGCGACGTGGGGGCTGGGCAACGGTATCCTTGTCTCGTATTTTCGTTGCTCGCCTGTAATTGTGACCCTAGCAGGCTACTCTGCCGCTGCTGGCGTTGCGCAACTCATCACAAATGAGAACACGCGATATAGCTTCGGGCCCGCCTTCGCCGTTTTGGGCAATGGTGTCGAGTTCGGGATACCAGTGCCGGTCATCATCTTTTCGTTTGTATTCGTAGTCGGTGCCTACGCTTGGTATCGGACGCCGATTGGACGACATCTCATTGGCATCGGAGCCAATCGGGATGCGGCGATGGCAGCGGGTGTTCCGGTGAGCCGGCTTCCCTGCATCATCTACGTGCTATCCGGGACTGCGGCTGCTGCCGGCGGACTGATTCTGACATCACAGCTCAACGCCGCATCTGTCCAGATTGGACTGGGGCTTGAGCTTCAGGTCTTGACGGCTATCCTACTTGGTGGTGTGGCCTTTAATGGTGGGCGTGGCTCGTTGTGGGGAACGCTCGCCGGGATTCTATTCATTGGCGTTCTCAATAACGGTCTCACGCTAATCAACGTCGGACCGTATATCGCGAGTATCTGTATTGGTGGAGCCTTGCTGCTTGCTGCTGTGCTGGATGTCGTCTACAGGCACCTCGAGAACGTGCCGGCTAGAGAGCCTCTCATTGATACCCACGTCGATACCCAGGAGGAATCAGGGCACGATGCACCACACGCGATCAGCGTTACTGCGGGGTCGAGTCGGGCGTGGGAGGGTGGATGAGCGTGGTGAGTAGCGCTACCGACCTGGGGGCAGCGGTACGGCCTTCATCAAGTCACGTGGAAATGCTCACGGTGACAAACGTGGGCAAGCGATTCGGACCAGTCACGGCACTAAGCGGAGTGTCGCTCGCCGTCCGTAGCGGCGAGGTGCTCGCGCTCATAGGGGACAACGGCGCCGGTAAGAGCACGCTTGTGAACATCATTGCGGGTCTCATTAAGCCTGACAGCGGTGAGTTACTCGTGGCTGGCAAATCGCTTCGCGGCTCGGGTCCTCGCGCCGCCCGAGAGGCTGGAATCGAAACGGTCTTTCAGAACCTGATGCTGGTGCCGACCCTCGATATCGCCCAGAATGTTTTCCTCGGACGAGAGTTGTTTCAGGGTGGCCCTATTGGACGGTTCCTCCGAAATGTTAACAACAGAGGGATGCGTCGGGAGGTTGAAGCGGCCTTCTCAAGTCTCGGCCTCAACCTACCTCCAGTTACCACGAAGGCGGGGTCGCTCTCGGGCGGCCAGCGGCAGGCGGTCGCCATTGCCCGCTCTGTGATATGGGGGAGCAAGATCGTCATCATGGACGAGCCCTTGGCGGCACTTGGGGTGAAGCAGACCGAAGCAGTCCTGCAGCTGGTCGACGGGCTTCGCGCCCACGGGATTGCCACGTTGTTAGTGACTCACAACATGCAGCACGTACTGCGGGTCTCTAACCGCGTCGCAGTGCTCCGTCTTGGACGAAAGGTTGCGGACATCGATCTTTCGGATCAGGAGCTGACTGGCATGCAGCTCGTTGGGCTTATTACCGGCGAGTTGCAGCAGCACGAGTTATGAGGAAGAGCCTCGTCCGTAGCGCGCCCGGACCGCGCCGCGGGGAGTGCACTCTTGTTGGCATAGGTATCGGGGTCACCGCGTGACGTGTTAGGTCACTCGTTATGAAAATGACGCAGCGCGGAGCGAATGTGAGACCGTGCGCTCGGCTTTGCGAGATCGAGAATTCCGTGGAAAGGAATCATCGTGACAGCAGAACGCCATGAGGTGCTAATACCCGTGGACGCGGGAAGGGTAGTGCTCGCTGCCGACTACATGCTCCCAGACGGCGACGGTCCGTTCCCAGTCGCTCTCAGTATGTACCCCTATCGCAAGGACGACGTCGTCGGGAGCCTCTTTCTCGCGCCGAGGATAACTCTCGCCGAGGACGGCATCGCCACCCTGCTTGTCGACATGCGCGGGCACGGGGCGTCGACCGGCGAGCCGGGAGTTACTTACGATCTTGGCGGTACTGAGGGGAAAGACACGGCAGAGGTCGTCGAATGGGCGGCAACACAGCCGTGGTGCACTGGCGACGTCGGGATCTGGGGCGTTTCCTACGGAGGCATGACGGCCTTGGCGGGAGCCGCCAGGCGTCCGCCGCATCTTCGGGCCATCTTCGCGGTTTACGCCTCGGACGATACTCACCGTGACTGGGTCGCTCCGGGAGACGGCTGCCCGATGGCCTTTGGGAATTACAGCTGGTCTTCGCGCATGTTCGGCCACGACCTCTGCCCTCCGTCGCGCCAAGACAGCGACGGCAGGTGGCGTCAGGTCTGGCAGGAGCGGCTGGACCGGATGCGGACCCAACCCGGGCACGCTTTCGAGTGGCGACAGCACGCCGAAGATACCGACTACTGGCGTGGCCGAGTCGTCGATGTATCCAACATCACCGTGCCCACCTTTATGGTCGAAGGTTGGCACGACTTTTTTGCCGATGGCGCCATACGGACGTTCTCGCAGCTGAATTGCAAGAAACGGATGGTGCTCGGCCCGTGGCTCCACGTAATACCTGACCTCGTGGATCGGGAGCCTTACGACTGGGTGGGCGAGATGTCGGCATGGTTCGCTCACTACTTCGGCTTGAAGGCGGAGAACCCCGGACAGGGCAGGCTCGAGCCGGCATCCGCGGAGACAGATTCTGGCGCGGACTCCTCGGTGCTCTTGTTTGTCGGGGGATCCCAGGTCTGGCGGCGATACGAGACTTGGCCGCCGCCTGAGGCAGAGGTTGTCCAGATGCACCTCCACGCTGACGGCCGGCTGGATCGCGCACCGTCGAGTGAGCTCGGCGAGATTCACTACTCGCCGACCGAAGTCACCGGGCTCGAGGCCGGGATGCTCGACCCGCTGGGGATCGGCTTCGGACACCCGGGCGACCAACACACCGATGACCTCGCATCGCTGTGTTTCGAAACCGCCGCGCTCAAGGAGCCACTGGAGCTTGCGGGTTGTCCCGAGGCGCTTCTCGCTCTCCAAGGTGTCGAGACGCCAGATCTCCGGCTCACCGTGAAGTTCTGCGACGTCGCGGACGACGGGTTCTCCGAGCTGTTGACAACAGGTTGGCTGCGTGTTTCCGAGCAGCTTCACGGCGGCTCGAGTGCGACAGTTTCCGTGCACGCAGGTCCCGTGGCCGCGGTCCTGGCTACGGGACATCGACTACGTGTCTCCGTCTCGAGCACGGACTTCCCGCGCGCGTGGCCGACGCCGGGTTCTGCTGGGTTCTCCCTCTCGCTCGGCGGCACGAACGGCTCGAACGTCGTGCTGCCCCTGGTGCTAGACGTTGCTGCCGGAAAGGACGTAACGACCGAGGTGCCCAGACCACCGGCTGTTCCACGCCCGGACTGGGTAAGTTCTGGTTCGGCCGTGTACCGACGCACGCGGGAGGATCCCAACGGGGTTGTTGAAGCTGTCATTTTGAACCATATCCAACTAGCGCCTCCCAGCCGCGCACTCATAGAGCTGGACGAGCGTTTTACGGCACGGATTGCGGCGACGGATCTGACGACGGCAAGGGTTTGCGCCGATGTCACGATCAAGCTCGACCTCGCAGACGGTGAGAAGGTGCAGGTACACGTAGACACCGAATTCAGCGACTCGAGCTCCCAAGCTACCGGCTCAGTGATCGTTGACGGAAAGACGATCTTCGACCAACACTGGAAGTCTTGACAGCCGGTGACAAACCAGTGAAGCCGCGTGCGGCGTGCTGGCTCAAGGTGACGTGTGCTCGCAAGGAGGTGTCCGCTGACCGAGGTCGTCTTCTGAGCACCCGATGGGAACGTCGGTAGTGGGATCCGATTAGTGGAGGATGGATCAGTGACGTCTTGCCTGTCGGACTTGGTGCCTCCCGGTGAACAGAGCTGAGAGTCGCAGTCTTAGTGCGCGGTAAAGGAATACTCAGAGGCAAGTGGCTGTCTAAGGAGGTACGGCGTGGCATCTGGCCCAGTTGGAATCATCACCGGAGGCTTGAAAGGCATTGGAGCCGCTTCCGCAGTGGAGTTCGGACATCTTGGAGCACGTCTTGTGCTAATGGCGCGCTCGCTCAGCGGTGCCGACGACCTGATCGAACGAGTTCGACTTGCAGGAGGAGAGGCAATTTGTGTGTCGGCGGATGTCCGTGATCCGCATGCGCATGAGGAGATAGTGCAACGAGTGCTTCAGCAATGGGGACGCATCGACTTTCTCCTGGCAAACGCGGGCATCGTAGACCAAAGTCGGGTCGCCACAGGGGACACAGACCACTGGCGAGCGGTCATCGAAACGAATCTGCTCGGCGTGTTCTACGCCGCTCATGCAGCTCTGCCAACAATGCTCAAGCAGCGCTCAGGGCACGTGATCATCATGTCTTCTGTCTCTGGTCGCGAGACCTACGTGGGAGAGCCGGTGTACATCGCGTCTAAGTGGGGCCAGGTGGGTTTCGCGCACGCACTCAGACTCGAACTTCTCGAAGCTGGGATACGCGTGACGATCGTCGAACCTGGTCTGGTCCGCACGCCACTCACCGAAAACAACCCGAGGGTCCGCCCTTTGCTCGAGGCGATCGAACCATTGACGGCGGAGGACGTTGCCCGTGCCGTCGTGTTCGCCTATCAGCAGCCCGAGCACGTTGCCGTCAGCGAGATCGTGATGCGCCCGCAACGTCAGCAGCTTCCCCAGCTCTGATCGTGGAGGCGCAACATTCTGACCTTGATCTCAAGTCAGGGCTCCCAACATGACGCGTTCGAAAGTCTTTGTAGTTCCAAGGTAATTTCACCACCCGACGAGAGCCTGTACTCCAAGTGATCGGACACCCTACTCGGTGACCTTACCCACCACCATGCTGGCACGCTCTAGCGGATTGGTTGACCCGATTTTCGTCCAGTGGCCCATCGAGAAGAAGGAGACTACGAACACGTCGGCCTTGGCTCCTTCGAAGTGTTTCGAGACATCGGCAATGGGGATCCCGTCAATGCTGGTTCGCCACAAAGCGGGGGCCGTCTCGCCGCTCCTCTGCAACGTCTACCTTTACCGGCGTTACCGTGGAAGACCGAGCGAGATGGCGTGCTCGTCCGCGATGCGGATGATCTTGTAGTGACGTATCACACCCGGACACATGGTTTACCGTGCCAGAGTATCGAGTACTCGTCAGGAGCCCACGTGGCTCGCCTGTCGCTTATGCCGCACCGCTACGGAGCGTCTCCGATTGCCGCGCATGACGGCACGCGGCTACATCGTGGCGACCTTGGAGCTCGGCGTCGACCGGCAAGGAGGCGAACAGCAGCTCACAGATGAGCTGATCGGCCAGATCTGCGAGCGCGTCCGGCGCGCTCGACCAGACGGCCACGGCGAGAGCTGGCACAAGCTCTTAAAAGAGGAGAAGCGCATAAAGGCCTGGGTCGACGAGGGACTCACGGTGGTGAAGATCGACATTCTTGTTGCGCCGCCGGGGAGTAGACGTCCCCCATCGCACTCTGGCGCGCTTTGCGACAGAGCGCTGCGGCGCCTCGAGGAGACGGCGGACCACAGCACGCGTCGATGATCCGCCGCCCGGGCGTGAACTACAGATCGACTTCGGACGGCTCGGCCTCGTGAGGGACGCACAGCGCCGCCGGGTGTGCTGGACGCTCATATTCACCTGCTGTTACAGCCGCTACCTGTTCGTCTGGCCGACCTTCAACCAGACGACAGAGGCCGTGATAGAAGGCTTCGAGGCGGCCCAGCCTCGATCTGGCTGCTCAAATGAAGCCCGCCAAGAACGCGACATCCACAAGTTCCAACAGAAGCGACAGAGGAGGTGCAGTGTGAAATCAACGCCTTGTCGGTCGGCCGGGCTATGCGGGCCGCATCGATCACAAAGCCCCTCGACTGGGCGTACTCGACGAAGGTGTCGCACATGCGCGGCTCTAGGTTGTCCGCCTCGTCGATGATGGCCGACATCTGATCGGGGATGACGACGGGGAAGACGCCGCCGAAGCAGGCCCAGCCGGTCGGCTGTCGCTTACGGCTTCGTCCTCGGTCGACTCGGGCGCGTGACCGGCGTGTCGCTGTGCGCGGTGGCTGTCTTGACAGCTTTTGACGGCCGGCCAGTCTGCTTGTAGGGCGGGTGCTCGGGCACCTCGTAGTAGTGCTCGTCCTTGTCGTTGAGCTGCTCGCTCACAAGACGCCCCTCAAGGCGCCACGACTTGACGGTGGTCGGTTGGACCCCCATGTGGGCCGCGACCTCCTCCAAACTCACGAGCCCTCGGTCGCGCAAACGTTGACGGCGGTCCGCCAGTTTGTAGTTGCGGCGGATGTGGCTGACTATGACCGTGTTGAACAACTGATCGCTCCTTGGGGTGACACAGCGCCGGTTGAGCTCGGCGGCCACGCCGGCCTCGGTGTGGTGATCGAGGAGCCGGTCGGCCTCGGCGACGACCTCAGCGGGGGTGCGTCGGATGTCGTATGCGGGAAGGCCCACGCTGACCTCGAAGCTCGCGGTCTGGCCGGCCTTGAACCGCACCTTGGCCGTGACGATCCTCTCTTGTCGTCGCAGCGTGACGTCCTCGATCAGCAGGCGGACCATGCGCTTGCGCTCACGTTGTGGGGTGTGCGGGGATCGAACAGAGAGCGGGGAAGTCCGAGGCGAGCGCAGCGATGTCGGCGTCGCGCTTCCGTCTCGTGCTCGACATGGCGTCGCCTCCTTTGCCGGGGCGCGGCGCCCCAACGACAGGAAGGCTTCAACCAACGACGGAACTATGCCGACTCACTCTGGCTCAACTCGACTGAGAAGCTCACCGACGTCAGGCCCCTGGCGGCTCCGGCACCACCGCGTCGGCATAGTCGCGGGATCGGTATAGGTCCAACTATGCCGCGCGCGACATAGTTGGACGACCTGTGCCTACAGTCGCTCGACGCCACAGAGACGGCGGATCTGTACGAGACTGTGATTCGAGCGGCACCACCGCGCCTCGACGGTGATCAGTTCGGACAGGGACCCGAGAGCGAGTGGCTGGTGATGATGGCCGATCCGGTGCTCGCCCAGTCCGCCGTCGACGGGTTGAAGAGGGCCGCCTGGGAGCTCGTCATCGAGGGGAGTTCCTACCGCCAGCGCGAAAAGCCGACGCTCGACACAGCCTTGGCCGCGGTTCCCCGGACACAGCAACTATGCCGCGCTTGACAGCTGCGTCACCGCTCAGGATCATCATTGCCGACCGGCGCGCGATGGACCAAGGTGCTCCAATGCTGGTGGCAACACGGTGGTCCAATCGTGGTGGCAAATGACACAGTGGCCGTGACCGGACTACCCAGCAGGATCTTTCGATCTCATTCGTCGCTCGATCGATTGAGTCGTACCTTCGTATCGGTGGCCGCTCTGGGTTTGTGCTGTCTCTCTTCGAATCCAATAGGTCCGCGAGCTAACGGCCAAGCCAGGGTGAGGAACCCACGCCTCCCTGACGGTCTTCATCAGTGGGCACTCCGACAAAGGAATGAGTCACCACGCGTCCGGCCAGGGACGACCACGTGTCGGTCTCGACAGCGATGCGCAACCTATCTGTCCGGAGCCAAGCTTGGTAGCAATCGATCGGTGTGGCGGTCGCATCCCGGGTGACAGACCGTATGTAGACAAGGGGAAATTGGGTCGGCACCTCCAACTGACGAGCGACGGTGGGTGGAGCTGACACAGCCTCGAGCAAGCGGGAACTACTAGCAACCTCTACGCCGCACTGCTCACGCAGAGCCCGATAGAGCGAAGCCGTAGAAGTCCTCCACATCTCTGGCAGAATGGCCGCATACTCGCGTGGGAGGTGGTTCACGACGTACAGTGTTACCTGTCCGTCGACACGGCGGAGCCGCTCTAATGCCACTCCTTGCTCGCCAGGGCCTTTTTGAAGCGCGTCGCTGGCCCACTCCGGAAGTGGCTCTAGGCCGGCTCTGATCACGGTCGACTCGACCATGATCCCACGACGCGTTAGCTCGTCGTCGAACAACCCGCCAGTCCACTGCAGAAGCCATGTGCCCGACGCAGTCTGGCCGACGAATGCTCCCCTGCCTTTTTTCTTGTAGATTAACCCTTGCTCCTCGAGAGCATGGAGGGCTTGACGCACCGTCGCCCGCGAGACACCGTAGTATGAGCTCAGGAATGGCTCGGAAGGCAGCCGGTCCCCTTGACTCCACCGACCCGTCTCAATTTGCTGCTCCAAGAGCTTGCGCAATTGGTGGTGAAACGGGACCGAGGACGATCGGTCTATCGCACCAGCAGGCTCAGTCATAATTGCTCCTGTTCGAACAGGACATATTGAGGAGCCACTATACTCTTGGCGATAGCTTTCCCAGTAGCTACCGTCGGTTCGTAGAGATCCCCGTAGCTTCCCAGTAGTCACGACTACTTGTACAAGTGAGACAATGTCACAGGCTGAGGGTCGGCTTCCGGGGACTGGAAAAGGAGAGGCGACATGGACCATACAAGCAAGCGCGTGACCTTCGAATCTGGGCGACCGAGTGGCCCTCTCCCGATCTCCCAGATCGCATTCGTCGTGCGGGACATAGAAAAGGCTCTCGAGGATTTCAACCGGACGCTCGGCTGGGGGCCGTGGAACATCTACGAGCACAAGCCCCCGGTGCTTCACGACACCTACCTGCGCGGCAAGCCCGCGCCGTACACCATGATCGGCGCCGAGGCCCATGTTGGTCCTGTTGATGTCGAGCTCATCCAACCGGTGGAGGGGCCGAGCATCTACCAGGAATGGCTGGACGAGCATGGCGAAGGCGTCCATCACATCGCGGTGATGCGTGCGACCCTCGAGGATGCCAAGGAGACAGAAGAGTATTTCGACAAGCTCGGCGCTCCTGTGATCATGGAAGGTCGGCTCGGCAAGTCGATAAGGTTCTTCTACGTCGACACCCAGCCAACTCTGAAAATCATCATGGAGTCTGGCAGCGGGCACGCATTGGAGATGACTCCGGTGCGGGTTTACCCACCCGAGGACTGACGGGCACCGAGAGTAGTGATTCTGGAGACCAGGGCGCTTCTGTCCCGCTAACCTCGATCCTCGGGAACACGCTTTCTGCCGACGTCGAGTGTTCCTCGTCCTCCGGCCTGTGAAGACTCCCAGGTCAGCGGTCTGCCCGGACTTTGGCGTGAGTTGACGCCCGCATTGGCCTCGAAAGCTCCTGACCTGCGCGAATAGTCCGGGAGTGGGGGTGTTTAGCACACATTGTAGGGGCGAAATGCTCCACCACTTGTGGCTTACAGTGCTCTAAGATATG
>Ga0326727_10012505_pt1 | contig 19292 bp, 18 predicted proteins | sample MB2enrmetagenome_FD_207643 | JGI IMG/M metagenome (GOLD analysis project Ga0326727, IMG submission 207643) | Lab enriched peat soil microbial communities from McLean, Ithaca, NY, United States - MB29MY | ecosystem: Environmental > Terrestrial > Soil > Wetlands > Peat | place: USA: New York...
AGCAATGAGTTTCTCTGCAGCCTGTAAAGGCCGCGTTGATGCGGCTGATTTAATACCAGGGATGAATCCCTGGTCTACCGCCCGAACGGGTTTTTTCGTAGCGTGACAAGCGGTTGAAGCGGCTCTATTGCGTCTTCTACTTCGGCTTGTCTGCCGGTGGCTCTCCGGGCGCTGCGCTCTTCGCATTCGCAATCTCAGGATCTTTGAGAGCCTTGCTGGCTTCTTTTCCGTGCTTGCTGTCCGGGTCGTAATCAACCACTTTCCGGTAGTAGCCGCGAGCCTCGGCAAAATCCCCAAGGTGGCGCTCAGCTTCGGCCAAACCCCAATAGACATCGGGATTCTCGGGATCCAGCACCATTGCCGATTGAAACCGCGACATCGCAGCCTTCCAGTTCTTTTTGTCGAGGTAATATCCACCCACATCGATGTCTTCTTTAGCGCTCTCGGAATGAGTGGGCTCCTCGACGGCCATCTTTCTGCGGCCGCTCTTCTTGCCGGAATCGTCGTCATCAGCCGGAGGCTGCCAGCGATCGGTTCCGGAAAGACTCGACGATTCCTGTTCCTGGCTGCCCGCGGCCGACGGCGGCGGATCGTCCGGGCTTCTCACCGGATCGCTATCGTCACTCGCAAATGGGGCCGCTCCGTTGTCCGACCCGGTGTCGGTTCCCACCGGCAATGCGGCAGCACTATTCGAGGGCATGACCGGGACGTTGCTTGTATCTTCGGGAAACGGATTGGCCTCGGCTGGTGGAGCAGACTGGTTTCCGGCAAGCTTCTGGGGTTGGCCATTTTGGCTCGATCCGGTGCCGCTGCCGCCCGCAGGAGCCTGCGCAGACACTTGCGATGCAGCCCAAATGCAGCCAGCCAAAACCAGCGCAACCCAATAGCCCCGATTCATTGCCCTATTCCTCACTCTTCAATGGTACGATGCGGTGCATACCGCAAAATCGAACGCAAAGGAAAAACTGCACACTCGCATGGGACTGATCATCCGCTCTTCGGCCATACATGCCGCCGGCTGCTACACAACAACTCCTATCCGCAAGGGCGCGCGGGTGGTTGAGTACACGGGGCGCCGCATCTCAAAGCAGTTGGCCGACCAGCGCTATGAACACTCGCCCGTCACCTACCTCTTTGGACTCGGCGACGGGTCGATGGTCATCGACGGGCATGGGATTGCGATGTTCATCAACCACAGTTGCCAGGCTAACTGCGAGACCAGCGAAGTACGCGGGCGGGTATGGATCACGGCCATCAAGAATATCCCGGCGGGCGCGGAGATCACCTACGATTATTGCCTTTATGACGGCGGCGACGACGAGGCCATTTGCAATTGCGGCGCCAAAAAGTGCCGCGGATCGATGTATTCGCCGGAAGAAATCCGCCGGCGAAGGAAGGCCGCCAAGAAGGCCGCGCTGCAGGCTCCGAAAGAGCACGTGAAGAAACAGACCCGTGTGAATGAAGGCAAAGGCAAGAGCAGCAAGACCTCGAAGTAAGGTACGCAGCGAGATTCCTTTACCGGGAGCAGCCGATCAGGGGGAATCTCTTTTCGGCCACTCTGTCCAAATGAGTTGCTTCCAAACGTCATTGGAGTAGCGGACCAAGATGGCCGCGTTTAACCACACAAGGAGGTTTCAGATGCAATATCTTCTTCTGCTGCATGCCGAGGAAGCCGGCTTCATGAACATGACCCCGGCCCAACAACAACAAGGAATGGCGGCCTACCTGGCGTATACCGAGGCACTGAAAGAGGCGGGCGTTTTCAAGGGCTCGAACCGCCTGCGGCCGGTTGCAACGGCGACCACCGTGCGCGTCGCGGACGGCAAGACGCAGGTGCTCGACGGCCCCTATGCGGATTCTAAGGAGCAGCTTGGCGGGTATTATCTGATCGATGTGGCCGATCTCGATGCGGCACTGGCCTGGGCGGCACGGTGTCCCGGCGCCGGCCACGGCATTGTCGAGGTGCGGCCCATCTGGGATATGGGCTAACGAACAGGCCTTGGTGCTAGACGGCATGAACCTGCGGGAAGGCGATGAGCGCGCGCGGACTACGGCTGAAGATGTTGCGCGCCGTAGTTATGGAAAGCTGGTCGCCTTTCTTGCTTCGCGCACCGGCAATGTGGCGGCCGCCGAAGATGCCCTGTCTGAAGCGTTCACGGCGGCGCTTACGGATTGGCCGCGAAATGGCTGCCCTTCAAATCCCGAGGGATGGTTGATGACGGTGGCGCGACGCAAGCTGATTGACATGGTTCGCGCGGAAAGCCGTCACCCGGTTGCCGATGTCGAATTGCAATCTCTTGAGGATGTGGTCGCCGACGCTGGAGAACTTCCGGACGAACGCCTGGCCATGATGTTTGCCTGTGCTCACCCGGCCATCGACGCGGGGATTCGTTCGCCGCTGATCCTGCAGGTGGTGCTGGGGCTCGACGCCAAGGCTATTGCTTCCGCTTTTCTTACCTCTCCGGCGGCGATGGGAAAGCGGCTGGTCCGAGCCAAGGAAAAGATTCGCCAGGCAGGGATTTCGTTCAGGGTCCCGGGGCGCGAGGAGCTGCCAGCGCGGCTCGACACGGTTCTTGAGGCGATTTATGCCGGGTTTACAGAGGGCTGGAGCGATGCGGACGGAGCGGATTTGGTGCGCAGAGATCTTATTGAGGAATCGCTTTTTCTGGCCAGACTCGTGGTTGAGCTGATGCCGGGCGAGGCTGAGGCGCGGGGACTGCTGGCGCTGATGCTGTATGCGAACTCAAGGAGGCGCGCCCGGCGGAACGAAGATGGCGACTTTGTGCCTCTCAGCATGCAGAATCCGGCTTTTTGGGACGGAAGCCAGATTGCCGAGGCGGAGGGTTTGTTGCATCGTGCGGCCGAAATGGGCTGCGTGGGGCGGTTTCAACTGGAAGCCGCAATTCAGTCGGCGCACGCGAATCGATGCAGAAAAGGCGCTGCGAATTGGGCTGACGTTTTGGAGCTTTACGATGCTCTCTTCGCCCTGACCGGGTCGCCCGTGGTTCTGATCAACCGTGCGTTGGCAGTGGCGGAATTGCATGGCGCGAAAGAAGCTCTCGCGTCGATGCAGGAGTTGAAGGCCGATGCGAGGCTCGCCGAATACCAGCCGTATTGGGCGGCGCGAGCGGAACTGCTGGCCAGGACCGGTGAACACGCCGAGGCGCGGCATGCGTATCAGGTTGCGATTGGGTTGGAGCGGGATGCAGCGGTGAGGCAGTTCCTGGAACGGCGGATGGATGCGATTGGCGATTGACTAATCAGTGACGGGATTCGCTCTTTCCGAAATCTGGACGATCGCATTAAGCGCCAGCTTGACTTCGTCATCAACCAACTCAAGCGGCACATGCGCCACCAATCGATAGTAGTCCGCCTTCCTCATATCCATATAAAGGCCCAATCGCCGATAGAAGTCCGGAAAAACGAGATCGAGAAACTCATCGCTGGCCTTCATAGTTCGCCACCAAGGGTCATTTGGGTCCCTCAACGCCGCTGGAATAGCCCGGTCTCTAATAGCCTCATTCATGGCGTTAACAGCCTGTTCAATTGCCGCCTGTTCCAAGAGCGGGCCTCCGGCCGAACGCTTACCAACCTCTCGTGCAAAGGACTCGAGCGTCGTGGGCTGACAGATATAGTTTTCGATCTCCCGGCGAAGCCATTTCATTTCGGTCCTCGATGGAATGCTTTGCGGCTCCCCGGCGTCACTGTCAACTAATAAGAACCCCACTAGGTCCGGCTTGGCCTCGATCAGTGCATGAAAATGCCTTCGGCCTTCTCCTATTTTGTTCCCCGTGGCGAAGAGGAAGGGGGAGCGGAGTGCCGGTTGGGCCGGATGTTCCAGCCGCTCCGCAAATGCTCGTAATATGCTCAGGTCGGTGTGGTCCTCGAGGTACAGTACCCACCCAACCTGTTCGGCGAGATAGTACTGATCATATCTAACCGCATTTAGAGCACTTTTGACCGCCGAAGTGCGATTCTCCGGAATTCTGTGTGGCTTTCCGAGAAAAGCGACAACCGCGCCATCGTCAGTAGATGCAGCCTGATTAAGAACCTCTTCGGAATGACTTGCTATGACGAGCTGGCTTCCACTCTCTCGCGCCGATTCTCGGAGTTTTACATAGATCTCCCTCTGCCTCAGTATTTCTAAGTGTGCGTCTGGTTCATCGAGAAGTAGCACTGCACCCGGGTGGAGGGCCAGGTAAGTCAACAAAAGGAGGGTTTGTTGAAGGCCGCGCCCAGAAGACGAGAGATCAAGCTGAATACCGTGCTCGTCCCTATAACTCATCTGTATCTCCCCGCGTTCGGGCACATAGACAGGGCGATCAAGCGTGATCTTGAACAAATCGTTCATGTGTGAAACGAGTCTTGACCAACCGGCGGGTTGGCCCTTCTCGTCTAGTTTCCCGTGAAGTGCGAAACAGAGATTACGAAGTACCTCGGCTGTACGCCCCTCCCCAAGTCGCACATTGATTGCCCCGCTGTCAAGCCGGGTTTCGTTAGACGCGAGACCTGACATCGGCGGGAGAAACGCGATTTCGACCTCATAAGCCTCCTCTGGGACCGGCATTCTCCGAGGGGCTTTGGCCTCTTCCATTCTGAGAGGACGACATGCGAAAGACTCGTCGTTGGCAAAATCGAATTCAAGGCCGCATTCCCAATCTTTTTCGCCCGTCGTGCCGGTTACCAGAACGTCAATCCTGACGTTCTTTGTATCTTGTTTCCCGTTCGACCTCTGTACGTCGCGAACATGCTGTTTTCTCCAAAGCTGTTTTGCATCCGGGGCAGGGACCATGAGCAAATCGCGCCTATTGATGTTCACGCCAGGCCGTTTTTCCGGTTGCCCGGCAGTTCGCTTCTCTCGCCATCTCCTAAGCCCCAATTCCCAAAGGGCCAACGCTTGCAAGGCGGTTGTTTTGCCAGAGTTGTTCGGGCCAATGAACACCACAGGGCTTGAAAGAGGAATCTCGACGTCCTCAAACCGTTTGAAATTTCGAATGACCAATTTCGTCAGCATCCTTTGCCCTCGCAAGTTCCAACACGGCACATAGAATAGCTCATGAATACCGTAGTTTAACCGGCAGACCTTCAAAAAGCTGCCTGAACCACGATGATCCAATGTCCCAGGCCTTATTGGTAGGACCCGAGGGCGATACAATCGCCTCTAGGCCACCGGAAAACTCGGGCGGGCTTCGGGAGCGAGTGCATTCATGGGTTATCAGGTTCTGGCCAGAAAATACCGTCCGCAGCGCTTTGCCGACGTGGCCGGCCAGGATCATGTTACGCGGACGCTGATGAATGCGCTGAGCCAGAACCGCATCGCCCACGGCTACATTTTTTCCGGCCATCGCGGCATCGGCAAGACCACCATCGCCCGCATCGTGGCCATGGCGCTCAACTGCCGCACTGAGATCGGGACGGCGGACAGGCCGACGCCGGAGCCCTGCGGCGTGTGTGACTCGTGCATCGAGATTCGCCAGGGCAATGCCGTGGATGTGATCGAGATCGACGCGGCCACCAACCGCGGTATCGACGAGATTCGAGAGCTCCGCGACGCTGCCCGCTACGCTCCGTCGCGCGACCGGTACAAGATCTACATCCTCGACGAAGCCCACCAGATTACCGAGGCCGCCTTCAACGCGCTGCTGAAGACTCTGGAAGAGCCGCCGGCGCACGTCATTTTCATGATGGCGACGACGGAGCCGGAGAATATTCCGCAGACCATCCGCTCACGCTGCCAGCACTTCAGCTTTCACGCCGTCAAATTCGATGACATTCTGGCCCAGTTGAAGATGATCGCATACCAGGAAGACGTCGGAGCCGAGGACGGCGCGCTGGCCCTGCTGGCCGAGGCCGGCGACGGGTCGATGCGGGATGCCCTGTCGATCATGGACCAGGCCATTGCTTCGGCTCCAGTGGAAGCTGGCCGGCCGGTGCTGTCAGCCGAGCAGATTCGCGAACTGATGGGGGCCGTCCCTAACGCGGTCTTCGAGCGCCTGCTTGAGGCTGTTGCCGCGGGGCAGAGCGCCGGGCTGATGGAGCAGTTGAATCTGCTCGTCAACGCCGGCCATAGCCCATCCTCGCTGGCCCGGCAGATGGTTCGTTATCTGCGCAATGCTCTCATGGCCAAGCTGGGCGGAGAACAGACGGAGCTGCTGCAGATTTCGGGCGACGAGCGGGCGCGCGCGGCACGCACCGCACTGCTGTTCAGCGAGGAGGAACTGACCCGTAATCTGCAGATCGTCCTGCGCACCTTCGACGATCTGAACTACCGGCAGGAGCAGCGGTTTCACCTGGAACTGGGTTTGCTCAAGCTGATCCATGCGCAGCGACTGCTGCCGCTCGAAGAGTTGCTCAGCGGCGTTGCGGCCGGCGGCTCAGCCAGCCTTGCAGCCCGCGGCACCTCCGCGCCAGCGCCGCCTAGGGCCGTTGCAGCTGCTTCGCGGACGACACCGAATGCTGCGCCTGCGGCTCCATCGCTCTCTCCGTTTGGGCCGGCCGGCGGGGGTTGGAACTCGGGCGCAAAGATGGATTCTGTGCTCAAGCCGGAATCGGCGGCAGGACCTGTTGCCACGATGGAGCGTTCGCCGACGGCCGCGAACTCCGTTGTAGTTGCCGAAGCTGCAGCCAGCCCGTTCCCTGCCGCGGCAACTCCAGTTACTGGCTACGCATCATCACTAACCGATGGTGCGCTTGCCAAAGCTCCTGAGGCTGCGCCACTCTCTGCGGGCGCGCCAAGCATGGAGGTCGTGCGCCATGCCATCGGCTCGGCTTTGGTGTCTGCGGGACACAGCTCCGCTGCACAACTGCTGGGTGCGGCAGCATGGACGCTGGACGGGGCCAGTTTGCGCATCGAAGTTTCAGGGGTGGGCAAGAAGATGCTCGCCTTGACGGTGAATGCCGCTGCGGAAAAGATCATTCGCCAGGAACTGCAACGGTGCGGCGCGCCTACGCGCTTCCTTGTCGTTCCCGGCGAAGCGACAGGCGGAACGGGACAAGCCGCGGACAGCATTCCTGCCCCGATTGCGGGCAGCGTCCAGGAAGCTGCACTCGCCAACCCACTGGTGCAGCGAGCGACGGAGATTTTCAAGGCAGAGGTTCGCAGCGTGGTCGATCTGCGTCAAAGATAATGAGCGCATAGACAGGAAACGAATCATGATCAACCCTCTCAAAATCTCGGAAATGCTCTCCCAGGCCAATCAAATGCAGGAGGAGGTCCAGCGCAAGCTGGGCGAAACTATTGTCGAGGCAAGCAGCGGCGGCGGCGCCGTAACCGCGACCATGAACGGCAAGAAACAACTGCTCAAGATTCGCATCGACCCATCGGCGGTGATCGGCCTCGGCGGAGGGCAGCCCGACGTGGAGATGCTTGAGGATCTGGTGGTGGCCGCGGTCAACGAAGCTGGGCGCAAAGCCGATGAGGCTATACAGTCCAGCGTCAAGGGCATTCTCGGCGGCCTGAATCTCGGCGGTCTTAATCTGCCTGGGCTTGGCTGACTGCGCTTTTGCTCACCAGTCGAATGCAATCTCATGGAGGCGCTCTGTGTCACGCTATGCCGAGCCGATGGCCAGGCTCATTGAAGAGTTGAAGAAGCTGCCCGGAGTGGGGACCAAGAGCGCCCAGCGCTTCGCCTTCCATATTCTTCGCTCCACCGATGAAGATGCCGCGGCGTTGGCTGAAGCGGTGCGCGGCCTCAAGGCGAGCCTGCGGCTCTGCTCCATCTGCAACAATGTCACCGACGTCGATCCCTGTGCCTATTGCACCAACGCTACACGCAATCAGCGCCTGGTGTGCGTTGTTGAAGAACCCACGAGCATTGCCGCCGTGGAGCGGGCGCGTGGGTACCAGGGCGTCTACCACGTGCTGCACGGTACGCTTTCGCCGCTCCACGGAGTAGGCCCCGACCAGTTGCGCACCGCGACTCTGCTGGCGCGCGCCGAGCAGGGCGAATTGGACGAGGTGATTCTGGCTACGAGTCCGACGCTTGAGGGCGAGGCAACGGCGAACTGGCTGGCTGGCGCGCTGCGCGGTCACAAGGTCCGGATTACACGGATCGCCACCGGAGTTCCGGCCGGGAGCGACATTGAGTATGCCGACGAGGTGACGATGGCTAGCGCCATGGAAGGAAGGCGGGAGCTGTAGCATTTATCCGCCAATCTGTTTTTTGAGGTAGCGCCGGTCTCCAGACCGGCTGTACTGGCGGCGTCCTCGCCGCCAGCAGAGATGCGCGGGTCAGGAGGCCCGCTCGACAGCCGGCCAGGAGGCCAGCGCTACCCAGGGATTTACAGAGGAGCTCATTGGCCGCCCAGCTAGCCAAACGCCGCGATTAGCCGCGCAGCTTGTTCAGTAAATCCTGGGGATGGACGGGCTTGGCCAGAATCTCGAACTCGTGGCCGTTGGCGCGCGCTTTCTCAAGCAAATCCGCGGTGGCGGCCTGGCCGGAGAAGAGCAGTACCTTGATTCCCGGCAGCAGCTTGCGGATGCGGATGGCGGCATCAATTCCGTTCAGGTCGGCCATAATGACGTCCGAGATGAGCATATCGGGCACGAACGTAGTGACCAATTCAAGCGCCTTCTCGCCGGAATAGACAGCGCGGGCATCGAAGCCGCTTTGGTTCAAAATCATGGCGAGGGTATCGGCGATCACGCGTTCGTCGTCGGCTACCAGGACTTTGGGTTTGGAGTTTATTTCGGACATACTCTCCTAGACGCATGATTGGACCGGCGCGCGCGAACCTTGCCGCGCCTCTCTCAAAAGTGTAGCCTGACAGCACAGCGGCCAGCGAAGATCCACTTGCAGGGAGAACCGCATTCCTCCCAATGATACGCTGTGTTTGGCAGCATGGATTCGCTGGAACCGGCGCAACGAACAGACAAATAGCAGCCTCCGGCGATAGTTCAAATCGCAGAAAAGACTTCCCTCAAGGGCTAAAGACCGCGTTGATTTTGCAGCATTTATGGGCACGACTGAAGTCGTGCCCTTGCAAAGCTGGACTTTCACCACAAGCTGTTACAGCATCCGAAACCTGGACAGAATTTGGCGCAAGCGGCTCCCATTTATCTGCCAGCAACCGTAGACCAATAGACTTGCAACAATCGGGCCAGCCCACAATTGCGGAAACAACTGGAGAATCACGCATGCAGGAAGCGGTCATCCCCAACCAAGGCCAGGCCCCGGCTGAGGCTCCGGCCACTGACGCGATTATTCGCGCCGAGAAGATCGAGAAATACTACGCTCAGCCCAGCCAGAACCGAATCCAGGTCATCTCCGCCACCGACTTGAGCATCGTGCCGGGAGAGATTCTTGCGCTTCTGGGCCCTTCGGGTTCCGGAAAGTCGACCATGTTGCGCATGTTGACCGGACTCTCGACCCCCTCGGCCGGCCAGGTTTATTGGCACGAAAAGCCCATCGCCGACACCGAGATCAATGTCTCCATCGTCTTCCAGAGCTTCGCGCTTTTCCCCTGGCTCACGGTTCTGGAAAACGTTGAAGCGCCGCTGCAAGCCAGGGGCGTGAGCCCCGATCAGCGGCGCGAGCGCAGCATGAAGATGCTCGACACCGTGGGACTGGACGGCTTTGAAGGAGCCTATCCCAAGGAACTTTCCGGTGGAATGCGGCAGCGGGTCGGCTTTGCGCGGGCCCTCGTCGTCGAGCCCGAAGTGCTCTTCATGGATGAGCCATTCTCGGCGCTGGACGTTCTGACCGCCGAGAACCTGCGCTCGGAATTGTTGGAACTGTGGGCCAACAAGACCATGCCCACCAAGGCTGTGTTCCTGGTAACGCACAACATTGAGGAGGCGGTGCTGCTTGCCGACCGGATCATTGTGCTGGGAAGGAATCCGGGGCACATCCGGACAGATTTTAAAGTGCAACTGGCGCAACCCCGCGACCGCAAATCTGAGCCATTCACCCAGCTTGTCGATTACATCTACAAGGTGCTGACCAAGCCCGACGTGGCCCCCGATGAAGCGCCCGATCACCAGCACCCCGATACGCGCGTTCGCGATCAGCGCCAGATGCACTACCAGATGCTGCCCCATGCTCGCCCCGGCGGCATGGCCGGCCTTTTGGAACTGTTGCTCGATAAGGGCGGCCGCGACGACATTTACCGCCTGGCCGACGACCTGGCCTTCGAGATCGACGACCTGCTGCCCATTGTCGACGCTGCGCAACTGCTTGGGTTCCTCACCATCGAAGAGGGCGATGCAGCCATCACCGAAAGCGGCGCCGAGTTTGCCAACTCCGAGATTCTCCGCCAGAAAGAGCTGTTCCGCGATGCGGCGGTGAAAAGTGTACTGCTGCTGCGCCAGATTCGGCGCGCTCTTGAATCGAAGAGCGACCACACCATTCCTGAAGACTTCTTTCTGGATATGCTCGACGAGCAGTTCAGCGAGGAGGAGAGCCAACGGCAGATGGAAACGGCCGTGGCCTGGGGCCGATATGCGGAGCTGTTCGACTTCGACGCCGGGCGGCGCCGCTTTGTATTGCCCGACGCGCAGGAAGAAGAGATTGCCGCCGGCGGAGACGCAGAGTGAAACTTCACCCACTTGCCCGAACGCTGGTCGTTGGACGACCCTGGCCGTTTCTCATCGATGTGGGAGTGGCATCCTGCGGGCTGGCAATCTTTTTCTCCATTATCAGCACGGGCAAATACTGGATGGGCACGCCCGTTCCGGTGGTGCCCATTTCGCATTCCATCGGCGCATTGCCTACCTACGCTTTTTATTCCATCGTGCGCATTGCAATTGCTTACGTGCTCAGCCTGATTTTTGCTGTCAGCTACGGCTACTTTGCAGCCTACAACCCGCGCATCGAGCCCTGGATGGTCGCGGTTCTCGACATTTTGCAGTCGATTCCCGTGCTCAGCTTTCTGCCGCCGGTGGTGCTGGCCATGGTGGCGCTGGTGCCTGGGCACCAGATGGGCATCGAGATGGGCGTCATCCTGCTGATCTTTACCGGACAGGTCTGGAACCTCGCTTTCAGTTTCTACTCGTCGCTGAAAAGCATTCCCAGAGAGATGCGTGAAGCTGCGAACATTTATCGCTACTCCGCATGGCAGCGGTTCTGGCAGCTTGAAATGCCTTATGCGGCGATCGGCCTGGTGTGGAATTCGATTGTCTCAGTTGCGGGCGGATGGTTTGCGCTGATCGCCTGCGAGATGTTCACCATGGGCGACCGCAACTTTCAACTGCCCGGCCTGGGCAGCTACCTGCAGACTGCGACGGCGGACGGAGACATCCGCGCCCTGATTGCCGGGTTTCTGGTCGTGATTCTTATTGTCGTGGCCACCGACCAGTTGGTATGGCGCCCGTTGATTGCCTGGAGCGACAAGTTCAAATTCGAGCAGGTGGAGTCGGCGGATCGCGTGACTTCGCCGATCCTGGAACTGCTGCGGCGTTCGAATCTTTTCGGCGCGCCCGGCCGGATCTGGACCAGCCTGGAAGAGCCGATCTATCGCCGCATGGCGCGCACCAGCGAATGCCGCATTGTGCATCCCCTCGACGAAGAGAAATCGCGCAAAGGCTCGCCCGCGCTTTGGGCATTGGCCGCGGCAGCGGGCTGCGCTGTTGCCTGGGGCGCGATCCAGGCAGTTTTGATGCTCAGGACCATCACCTGGCCGGAGCTGCGGCTTCTGCTCGAAGGAGCCGGCGCAACCTTCCTGCGCGTCAATGCGGCGCTCGCCATTTCCGCCGCGTGGACGATTCCTGTAGGCGTGGCGATCGGCTTCAACCCGAAGATTGCCCGATGGGTGCAGCCGCTGGCGCAGGTGATGGCGTCGGTTCCGGCCACTGCATTTTTTCCCATTCTGCTCATCGGCCTGGTCAAGATCGGCGGCGGGCTGGGCATTGGTTCCATTGCGCTGATGCTGCTGGGAACGCAGTGGTACATCCTCTTCAACGTGATCGCCGGGGCCATGTCGATTCCGTCCGACCTGCGCGAGGTCTCGGCGTTGTTCCACTTCAATCGCTGGCAGCGCTGGACCAAGCTCATCCTGCCAGGGATTTTTCCCTATCTCATCACGGGCATGGTGACGGCTTCTGGCGGCGCATGGAACGCATCGGTGTTTGCGGAGTACACTCACCTGTCGGACCGGACGCTGCAAACCATTGGCCTGGGCGCGCAAATCGACTGGGCCACCGACCACGGCCGCTTTCCCATCCTGCTGCTGGCCACGATCTTTATTTCGCTGATGGTGGTTACCATGAATCGGCTGGTTTGGCGGCGGCTCTACCGCCTTGCGGAGACCCGGTATAAACTTGAAGGCTAAAGCGCCAACGATTGGCAGGAGCCGGTAGATCCGCTAAGATCGAAGAGAAGGGGGATCAGCGATGGCAACAATACAACAAACGACCATCGATTGGTCCCATTGTCCGGTGCTGGAAAGCAAACCAGACACACAGGGCGGCGCCTGGGTGTTTCGAGGAACGCGTGTGCCTGTGACGGCAATTCTGCGCAACCTGAGCGAACTGAGCGTGCCTGAGTTGTCGCAGGAGTTCCCGACCGTACGGCGCGAAGAAATAGCAGAAGTACTTGACTTCATCGCGCGAAGCACCGAAATGCGTCCGTAAGATGTCAAAGTTAGTCTTGCTGGACGAAAACCTGCCCCAAAAACTCCGCTTGTTTTTGACCGGCCACGAGGTAGTTTCCGTTGCCTATCAGGGGTGGGCGGGAATATCGAACGGCGCGTTGATCGCGGCGGCTGAGGAAGCGGGCTTCGACGCGATAATAACGGCGGACTAAGGCATTAACTACCAGCAGAACCTGAAAGACCGCAGCTCGCGGTAGTGGTGCTAAGCACCAACCGGAAGAGTCTCGTAATTGAGAATGCACCGCGAATTCTCAGCGCGATCGACGCGGCACAACCCGGCGGATTCATCTTTTTGGATATTGGGTCATGAAGGACGGCTTGAGCGAAACATGATTCGAGTAGGTTTGGTGGGTTTCGGCATGGGCGGGCGAGTTTTTCACGCGCCACTTCTTTCCTCTGTCGAGGGTTTTGAATTGGCTGCGGTGGTCGAGCGCAGCACGGACAACGCCGCGCAACGCTATCCCGGCATCACCACCTATCGCTCGCTCGGTGCAATGCTGGAAGACGCGTCGCTTGGATTATTTGTAGTGACCACCCCGAGCGGAACGCACTTCGACGTCGCTCGCAGGATTCTGGAGGCCGGCAAGAACGTGGTTGTGGACAAGCCGGTTGCGGTTACATCCGCCGAGGTTGCCCAGTTGATGGAGCTGGCCGCGGCGCATGGAACGCTGATGATTCCGTTCCAAAACCGGCGCTGGGACGGCGATTTCCGGACCATTCAAAATCTATTGGATGAAGACACGCTGGGGCGGCTGGTTCACTTTGAATCGGTCTTCGATCGCTGGCGGCCGTCGCATGCCGGGCGCGCCTGGAAGGACGACCCGGCGCAAGGCGGCGGCGCGCTGCTGGACCTCGGGCCTCATCTTGCAGACCAAGCGTTAGTCCTTTTGGGCAAGCCTGAAGCGGTGGCCGCCGATGTGACGCGCGAGCGCGACGGCGAAGGCTCCGTCGATGCTTTCACTCTGCGCCTGCGTTATCCGCGTTTGACCGTGACCTTGGCCAGCAACTGTCTGGCGGCATTGGCGCGGCCACGGTTTCACCTGCGCGGAACAAAAGGAAGCTACTGGAAGTTCGGACTCGATCCGCAGGAGGCGGCGCTGAACAAGGTGACGCGGATTGAAGATCGAAACTGGGGACACGAGCCGCCTGCCACCTGGGGCACGTTGAGCGTGGATGTAGACGGTGGCATGGTTACGCGCCCGGTTGAACCCGTCCCCGGCGATTACCGGTTCTACTACGCGGGCGTTCGCGACGCGCTGCTGGGGAAGGCTCCCGCGCCGGTCGCAGGTCTCGATGCCTGGCGGGTAGCGCGGCTGCTGGAATGGGCTATGGAAAGCTCCGATAAGCGGCGCGAGGTTGCGTGCGACTGGACCCTGGAGCCGAAGTGAGGCACCGGAACTGGTGGCGTCCGCTAGTTTCCTGAGTCTGATGTTCCTTGTGAAAATCGCCAAAGAACAAATGCAGATCCTTCGACTCACCACCCCCAAACTGAAGAACGTTTGGGGCCCCTTTCGCTCAGGATGACAGGCCATGTTATGGTACGGACCGTAGACTGAGGACGCTAGAGGGCGATGCGCATCTCGAGTTTCTGCGCGACTGGCTCAACGATCTGTACCACTCCATGTCCGGGATTAACTTGCTCACGCAGACGCAGCAACCCAAACCCCTTGAGCTTGTTCACATCTCTGGTCACCGAGCCTCTATTGCGCCCCAACTCCTCTGCAAGCGATGAAATGCTGAGGCGCTTCTTTCGGATCGCTTGGCAGATTCGGACGCGTTGCGCAGTCAGGCATTCGACCATGTCAAGCGGGTCCGCGAAGGTGACGATCTTTTCGGCTTCCAGTCGCTCGCCTTTATCCAGCTTCGCGGCGCGCTCTAAAGAACGCCGCTTATGGCCTTCAAATCCGTCATGGAACACTTTCGTCTTCATAGCTTCTCCTGATGGCCTCGGCTTCTCGGTAGAAACGCTTTGCTGTCGCCTGATGTCCTCCTCTGAGGGGGCTTTCAGCGATCCGTTCCCTCAGGGGCTAAAGCCCGCGTTCTTCTTGCTGCATCTGCGGCACGACTAAAGTCGTGCCCTTTCAAAGCAATGAGTTTTTTCCGCAACCTGTAAAGTCGTGCCCTTTCAAAGCAATGAGTTTTTTCCGCAACCTGTAAAGTCGTGCCCTTTCAAAGCGCTCACTTATCCTTGCGAAGATCGCCTCGTCTGCCCATAGGATACTACAGATGATGCGCGTAACGCATCACCTGAGAACATTGCTCCTCTCGCCACTTTGACGTTCTCATCCCTTTTCGCCACTCGCGAAGTCACCCGCCGGTTCCTTTTCGACCAACGGCACCCAGAAGCGAAAACTGGTTCCCTTCCCGGGAACGCTGCTGGCTTGGATTGCGCCGCCGTGCGCAGCCAGAATTGCACGCACGATAGCCAGCCCCATGCCCGAGCCTTTGCCCGCAAAAGCTCCTCGCTTGCCTCGATAGAACTTCTCGAAGATCAGCGGCAGGTCAAGAGCATCGATGCCGGGACCGTTGTCTTCGACAGAAAACTCAAGCCGGTCACCGCTTCGGCGGCTGCCGAGCGTAATGCGGCTGCCCGGCGGAGTATAGCGCGCCGCGTTTTCGAGAAGGTGACGGAAGACCCGGCTCAAGAGGTGCGGATCGAACCAGGCCGGATCGTCAGAATCTTCAACGGCAATATTGACACGGTGCGAGGCTAGAATCTTGCGTGACTCTTCCACGGCTTGATCGAGCAGCGCGCGGGGATTTTGGGGAGCCCGGTGGATCTGCACCACGTTGGCATCGATCTCGGCCATTTCTACCGCTTCGCCAATCAGCAGATCCAGCCGCGAGGCCTCTTCGTCGACCAGTGCGGCCAGGTCCAGGCGGCCGGCTTCGTCCAGGCCTTTGGCCTCAAGCAGTGTGGTTGCAGCCGCGCGAATTGAGGTAAGCGGGGTGCGAAGTTCATGGGTTAGCGAGTCGATCAGCGCGGTGCGCAGCCGTTCACCCTCGCGGGCCGCTTCCATACGCGCATAGGCCTCAATGGCAATCGACCGGGCCAGCACAATGGACACCTGCGCGCTGACCGCGGTGGCAACTTCACGCGAGAGCCGGGCCGGCCGCCATCCTATCGCCCCCACTGTCCTCACTCCCAGCATCAATGCGGTGGCAAAGAAATCGGAGTGCGTCGAAATGGTCGGATTCTGGCCTTGTGTCATGTCCCGGATGCTGGCTTGCATCAGCGGCGGCAGCCCGCTTCGCGAAGCGTAGAACTGGTCTTTGTCGCTTACGTAGAGAACCACGCCGTCCAGGGCGAAGATCCGGTCGATCATGCGGGGAAGGTCGTGGATGAGGCCTTCGGCGTCATCGTGCAGCATCATCTCCTGGCTCAAGGCGTAGAGCCGCTCGACGTCTTCGCGCCGCTGTTCGGCCTGCTGCGTCTGGCGGCGCGCCCGTTCCGCTACCCGGCCGACCACCAGGCAACAGGCGATAAAAGAAAACATGGCCACCCATTCCTGCGCGCCTGCCAGGCGGAGGGTGCGGTAAGGCTGGAGGAAGAAGTAGTCGAACGAGAGCGCGCAAAGAACCGCGACGTACAGAGCCAGCCAGATGCCGGCCTGGGTCGCCGACCACACTACGATCACCAGAAACACCATTCCCGCCGCGGTTGAATTGGCGCCCAGCCAAACCAGCACCACCGTGGTCAGCATCGCCGTAAACGTGCCTACGAGCCAGCGAAGAGTTCTTTCTGAATATGCGCGCGCGCTCATCGATCTCTCCATCGAAATCATACCCGCAGAGAGCTATGATGTAATATTCCACCGAAGGACGAAAGAAAGAAATGCCAGACCGAATTCTGATCATCGACGACGAGCCGCAGATAACGCGCGTATTGCGCGCGGCAATGTCGGCTCAAGGCTATGATGTCCGCACCGCCAACGATCCCGAAGAGGGTTTGCAGGTTTTCAAAGACTGGCCACCGGACCTGGTGATCACCGACCTGATGATGCCGGGCTTGTCAGGGGTTGACGTCACGCGCGCCATCCGCACGCGTACTAACACCCCGGTGCTCGTTCTTTCGGTTCGCGACCATGAACGAACAAAGGTTGAGGCGCTTGACGCCGGCGCCGACGACTACGTGACCAAACCCTTCAGCATTCAGGAACTGTTGGCCCGGGTGAGGGCTCACCTGCGCCGGGCGCCGGAACGCACCACGGCGGCCATTGAGGCGGGCGATTTTGTAATCGACTCGAGCGCACACAGCATCACTGTCATGGGAAGCCCCATTCACCTGACGCCGAAGGAATTCGACCTGCTGCTTCATCTGGCGCGCAATGCCGGAAAGGTCATGACCCATAGGGCGCTGCTCACCTCGGTCTGGGGAGCGCAATCGGCCCATCAGCCGGAGTATTTGCGCGTGTTCGTCGGGCAGTTGCGGAAGAAGCTTGAAGCAGAGGCGGGCAAGCAGTATATCCAGACCGAGCCGTGGGTTGGCTATCGCTTCGTTCCCGAGGGTTTGATCGGAAGCGAGGAGTGATTCATCGCTACGGAGCTCAATCGCCGCGCTATTCCTACATTCCTTTTCAAGGGGTTTCTGCGTGTTTCTTCGTGCTTTTTCCGGTCCTTATGCTTTTCTTAGAAAAACTTGTGGATACTTAAACTTGTGTTGAGCCAAGATTGTCCAAGGCAAGAAAAAGTTACAAACACCCTGCCAGCAGCGTGCCAGCTGGAACTGTGAGACCTGCAATGCAAAATCTGACGCAAGATGTGGTGATGTTGCTGTTCACGGTAGTTTTCTTCGTCCTGGCGTTTCTCTACGTCAAGGCCTGCCAGAAGCTGAGGTAGCTCCAATGCAATATGACGTTATCACCGTGGTTGCGCTGGTTCTCTCTGTCCTGTTGCTTGGATACCTGACCATCACGCTGCTCTTCCCGGAGAAGTTTTGACATGTCCGCCAATGGTTGGTTGCAGTTTGCCATCTACAGCTTGATTTTGCTTGCAACCGTTCGTCCTGTGGGCATCTATCTGGCCCGCGTGATGGAGGGAGAACGCACCTGGCTGGATGCGGTGCTTCGCCCCATCGAACGGCTCATCTATAAACTCTCCGGCGTGAAGGCTGACCAGGAGATGAACTGGCGCGAGTACGCGTTTGCGGTGCTTGGCTTTTCAGCCGTCAGCATGGTGCTGACATATGCCATAGAGCGCCTGCAGAATTTCTTACCTTGGAACCCACAGGGGCTGGCCGCCGTTGGGCCCGACCTGGCGTTCAACACTGCGGCCAGCTTTACCACCAATACCAACTGGCAGTCGTATGTGCCCGAAACCACCATGAGCTACTTTACGCAGATGGCGGGCCTTGCGACGCACAACTTCTGGTCGGCAGCCGTGGGCATCGCGGTGGCCATTGCATTGATTCGCGGCATCAAGCGGACCACCTCCGGGACGATCGGGAACTTCTGGGTCGACGCCACGCGCATCCTGCTTTACATACTTGCGCCGGCGTCGCTGATCTATGCGCTGCTGCTGGTTGGGCAGGGCGTTCCGCAGAATCTGCACGCTTACACAACGGCGCATCCGCTGGAACAGCCAAGCCAGTTGCAGACCATCGCGCAAGGACCGGTGGCCTCGCAGGAAGCCATCAAGATGCTGGGCACCAACGGCGGCGGATTCACCAACGGCAACAGCTCCCATCCATTCGAAAACCCCACACCGTTCTCGAACTATCTCCAGATCCTCTCGATCTTCATCATCCCGGCCGGCCTGACGTACACGCTGGGCCGCATGACCGGTTCTCCCGGCCACGGTTGGGCCGTGTTTGCGGCCATGTTCGTCCTGTTCGCGATCGGATTCACGACCGTGTACTGGGCCGAGTCGCAGCCGCACGGGATGATTCATGGCGCCGCGCAAACCATGACAGCCACCGCACCGGGAGGCAACATGGAGGGCAAGGAGGTGCGCAACGGGATCGCCGAGAGCGCGCTGTTCGCCACCATCACCACCGATGCAAGCTGCGGCGCGGTTAACGGCATGCACGATAGCTTTACTCCGCTGGGCGGCATGGTGGTGCTCACCAACATCATGCTCGGGGAAGTCATTTTTGGCGGCGTCGGATCGGGCCTCTATGGGATGCTCATTTTCGTTGTGCAGGCAGTCTTCATTGCCGGCCTCATGGTGGGCCGCACGCCGGAATACCTGGGCAAGAAAATCGAGTCTTACGACGTGAAGATGACCATGCTCTACGTGCTCATTTTCCCATTCATCATTCTCACCCTGACAGCGATCTTCGTGCTCTCGCCAACCATCGGGCTCTCAAGCCTGAACAACCAGGGACCGCATGGGCTGACGGAGATTCTCTACGCTTATACTTCGGGGGCGGGCAACAACGGTTCGGCCTTTGCGGGCTTGAACGCCAACACTTGGTGGTACAACGTGGCGCTGGGCTGGGACATGCTTCTCGGCCGTCTGTTCATGATGATCCCAGTGCTGGCGCTGGCGGGCAACCTGGCACAGAAGAAGAGCGTACCTCCCTCCCCCGGAACTTTCCCGGTGAATGGCGCTCTGTTCACCATTCTGCTGGTCGGCGTAGTGCTTATTCTTGGCGCGCTCACGTTCTTCCCGGCGCTGAGCCTGGGACCCATTCTGGAGCACCTGGTGCTCAAGGCAGGACAGCTTTTCTAACCGCATCAGGGGAACACGAAACGGACGGATAT
>Ga0326727_10012507_pt1 | contig 19289 bp, 23 predicted proteins | sample MB2enrmetagenome_FD_207643 | JGI IMG/M metagenome (GOLD analysis project Ga0326727, IMG submission 207643) | Lab enriched peat soil microbial communities from McLean, Ithaca, NY, United States - MB29MY | ecosystem: Environmental > Terrestrial > Soil > Wetlands > Peat | place: USA: New York...
CCCGGGCTTTGAACTCCGGACTATGTTTTCTGCGGTTCTGTTTCAATTTCCTGCTCCTCTTTATTCTCTTTATTTTAGGAGCAGAACTCTATCTTAACAACCTGTCCAGTTTTTGGGGACCACCTCATTACAAGACTAAAACTTGCCTATCAAAACATCGCACAATCAAAGAAGAAAGTTGCTATCGACTAAAGTTGTTGACTAGTTAGGCAATGAATCAGGCTCTACAAGAAGGTGCAATTGATAAAACTTTCCGTTAGTAAACATAATAAATAGTCAAATATATGTGATATAATGTAGCCAAATATTATATGTTCTTTAACCCCACTTACTAGAGGAAGGGAATTACCAAAATGCGCGTTTTCGATGCTCAAAATAGGGCCGAATTTGAACGATATATACTAAGTCAAGCAGATATCGTTAAGATAATCGGACAATACATTGTATTAACCAAGAAAGGGCAGCATTATGTAGGCCGCTGTCCTTTTCATCCAGACGGGGTGGATAAAGAATTAGCTGTGTATCCATCTCGAAAGTCGTTTCTGTGTTGGTCGAAGGGGTGTTCAAACGGTTCTGTTTTTGATTTCATAGCTAAAATCAAAGAAATCAGACGTGATGAAGCCGTTAACTTAGTTGGGAGAGAATTGGGCATTTCTATAAGTCTTTTAGATGATTCGCCAACTGAGGCCAAGTTCCGTTTAAGTTTCACAATGCTAAAACTTTTTGATCAGTGTCCTTTGCGTTATAAATACAGGTATTTGGACAAAAAAGCCGACCAAAAAACAACTCCATACTTAGCTTTAGGTAGGATTTTGCACAAGACTCTGGCTGATTTTTTTTCCTTAACGGCCGACCAGCGCTCAATAGATACCCTATTATCAAGGTTAGATGCAAATTGGAAGAATAGCCGCATTCCTGATACCGAAGAAACGGCAGAGACAAAGATTAAAGCAGAAGAAATCTTAACAGCTTACTGTCAACAATACGAAATAAAAAGTCAGGTGTGGAAAGTAGAGGCTCCCATAAAATATACAATGCAGGGGCTATCTATAGTCGGTGTGGCCGATAGAATTGATCTTCTTCCTGACGGAACCTACGAAGTTATTGATTATAAAACTGAACCAATTGATCACAGTGGCCGAAATAACACACAACTAGCCTTTTACTACTATGGGGTCATGGAGTCTTATCATTTATCAGTCTCAAAACTTACAATTCATTATTTAACATCTGGGCAGGCAATTTCATTAACAGCTTCCGATGCCGTCCTAAAAGAGTACATTATTGCAGCCTTTGATTCTGCGAAACTAATACAAAATACTCAGGATTTCAAACCTACACGAAATGAATACTGCGCTGATTGTGTTCTAAGACCAAATTGTTTGGAATGTAAGCCTGTTGTGAATAAGGAGGGTCATAATGAATGAAAGGGCAATGAGAGTCCGAGACGCAGTGTTTGGCGATATTATTCTCAATGACTGGGAAGAGGCATGTACAAGAACGCCTTCCTTTCAGCGACTTCACCGAATAAAACAACTTGGAAATGCGTTCCAGGCGTATCCATCGGCCATGCATACGCGCTTTGAACACTCATTGGGGGTCTGTAACCAAGTAAAGAAACTCTTTAGCCAGCCGCGATTCTTTCTCGAAGGGAAAAAGCCAGACGTTTCGGAACAGAGAATTGTGCAACTCGCTGCTTTATTACATGATATTGTGCATTTCCCTTTCAAACACACCCTGGATAGAGATGCATCGATATTAGCTGAAGAAGACCCTGTAAAAGAATATGGTTATTGGATTGACAGGATCCTATCTGAACAACATTATCTCAAGAATGAACTAAAGCATGAGACCATCGACTCTTTACTCAATATTCTTACCATCAGTTCAAAAGAATCCGATAAATTGAAATCCCCTTACCAAAAACAAATAATTGAAGATACTATATCGGCTGACCTATTGGATTACAGCCGACGAGATACTTATTTTACAATAGGATCTGTCAAACAATGGGATGAAAGAGTTTATGACCACATAGCGATAGTCGATTATCTGGGGAAACCCCATTTGGGAGCAAGAGTACTTGATGAAAGCAGAAAAAGAACTCAAAGCGCAATTACTGAGCTTACCAATTTGTTACAGGTTCGTTACCTACTTAATGAGCGTGTCTATTTTTACCCAGTTAAAATTGCAGCCGATTCTTTACTTGCCAAAAGCGTTAGAGGTCTAATAAATTCCGGTTTTGATGCCAAGAAATTCAAAGAACTTATTAAAGGTATGTCGGATGAAGAAGTGGTTAATTTCTTAATTGCAAAAAAGAAGATTCCTGATGTTAATTTGTACGCCACCAACCTTAAAAACAGGGAATTACCCAAAGCAGCATTTTCTATTGGAGTGGACCAGTTACAGAAAATGGCCATCCATCAACAAAATTATCTTGGCCGTTGTTTTCGCGGGCAAGATAATTTAGATAAATGGTTGGAATATGAATACAAGATTGCCAAGTCGGCAGGAGTTCCGCAAAACAGCGTTATCATCTATTGCCATGACCCAGATATGCAGAAAAAAGAACCACACTTCCTGGTTGATGATGAGGATGGTCTTCAGGACGTACAGGCAAATCTGATGATGCGATCTGAGGTTACGTTTATCGCAGGAAAACACCAAAACCTATGGCGTTGCTATGTTTTTTCGCTTAACCGTGAGCCAAAAATTATTGAGAAAATCAAAAAAGCTGCCAACGAATGTTTTGCTAATCTATCCCCATAAAAATACGTAAAGGAGTATTCATTATGAATTGGCAATTAGTTTTGGTACTCTTAACGGCGATCGGGGCTTTAATAACGGCAATCTTTACTGCAAATGCTGCCGATGCCACAAGGAAAGCTGCCAGGGGTTCTGCTCTGCTGAGTTGCCTTGACAAATACGTAGCTATTCGCAAGGACCGAAGGAAAGCGATAGAAAACAGAAAACGGGACTTAGCTGAGGAATACTATCGAGAAATTCTCGATCTGCATTGGAACGAATATCATCTATGGCTTCAAGGTGTCATTCCAGATGAAATAATGTTTTCTTGGTTGCAAATAAGAAAGCGAAACTTTGAATCTGATAAAATTGAAGTCGAAACTGATGCAAGAGGGACAATCACATATCAGAGTCAATGGCAGGAATTGAAAACAACGAATTATTTTGAACAAAACGACCCATTTGTTGGTTTTATGGATAAAACCCACTCAGGCCAGATCACTCATCTTGCTGATCTGAAAAAAATAAAAAAGGAACTCATGCATGAAAAATTATAATGTGTACGTGGCAGGCCCTCTTTTCTCCCTCGCGGAACGAGACTTTAATAATAGCCTTGTTAAAGCGCTAGGTAAGAAAGTACCAGAAATCGCTTTCATATTGCCTCAAATCTACGCCAAGAATGTTTCTGGACAAAACGACTTTATTCAGAATATATTCCATTATTGTATTGAATCTATAGATAAAGCTGATGTTTTGTTGTGTATCCTGGATGGACCGGATGTGGATTCAGGAACGTGCATTGAAATGGGGTATGCATATGCCAGAAACAAAACAATAATAGGTGTCAGGACAGATTCTCGTGACTCGGAGGATAGAGGGGTTAACCTAATGGTTTCTAATGTTTGCCATGTAATGATTTGGCTTCGTGGTACCGATTTGAGAGTAAAATTGGTGGACGAAATTGCAAGCGCTTTGAAAAAAGCCATTTCCAAATAATAGTTTTTCTTTGGAGAATTTCAAAACCAACATTCACAATTAACCGTAAAAATGTTGTTTTAGCTTCAAAGATGGTTTGCTAGAATCGAAAAATAGACCGCCTTAGAAGAAAAAATGTAGTTTGAATAGGCTCAATCGGACATTAGGATATACTAATGACAGCAGGTGCATGGTTAAATTCAATAATCTCTGGTGTTATTGGAGGTATTTTAGTTTTCTTTTTCACTGAATTTTATAAGAAATCAAGACCTCGGTTTAATAAGCCCAAGCTCCTTAAAATAGGCGATTCATTATTGTGGGTTATTCCTTTAACAAATATGCAAGGTTTCTTACACTGCCTAATTCAGAGAGAATCCGTAACCGTTTTTGATCCTGTCGGTTCAATCGATGAAAAAGTTGGTTCGCTAAGGTGGATGAATAGCAGCGGAAGTCCAGTGAACTCTGCAGACTCACCGAAGACATTAGGCGAAGGACAAAATGAACGACTTTTTTCAATTAACAAGGTTTGTGGGAATACAAAATTTGCTTTGGGAACCAGCGATAACCCTCCAATCTTTGACGAAGGTGTATTTCTGCTGAAGGTCTATTTGAACCATTACCTCTATGAATACAATTTCGCAGTTAAAAATAAGTCTACCGATTTTGTCTTGATAGGCCCTATTTCACTAAAAAAAGCTAATTGGTATCTCAACCACCCCGAACTAATAAAAAATAAAGGAAACTATCAAGAAAGAATTACAATCGAAAAATAAGTAATAAAACCATTGGTTTTAGAGAATAAATAAATCGTGTTCTTAATGACAGTTGAAAATTTTGCATCTATGATTTCAGTTGCATGTGGATTACTGCGCAAAATCAGTATTCTTGCAATTCGTTTGATTTGATTCACGGCCGTCTTGTAAGAATCGTGATCGAATGCGAATTTGAAAGGTAATCATATACCGCGGGGGAGCTGTAAACTCCGCTCGGCCTGCTAAATTAAGCTATAATCGGACACCCAAGTTAGGTTCATTCCAGTCCTACACGGCAATGGCAACGCCAATATTACCTTCTTCCGCGGGCATCATAATTACTCCTTGGGGAGTTCATACTACAACTTCCTTGATCCGGATGGAAATCACTATCCCGTTTTTGGAGAGGATGCTCAAAAATTGTCTCAAAAATTGTCTTGAAAAACATGCTTATTTAGATTAAAATACTGACATGTCTTCAATAAATGGCGATTGGTTTCATTCTCGGAGTAGTTCTAACTGGAGTGAGCTGTTGACTGTTAGAACTCTGATTATAGAAAGCCAGAAACCGGAGTATGCTGGGTTCGTGTGGTCCGGCGGACGACTCGAAAACCCCGAGATGTACAAATTTGCCGGAGTTGCTGGCATTCAGCCTTCTACGATGCAAACCAAAATCCGAGCAATGATAAGATATGGATTTGTGAGAGATGGACACAGTTGCCCTTTGATATGGACAAGAATGGGGAGTCTGTGGAACGATTTGTTCACCGTAGGAAATGTCAGTTCTGCGCGCAAGATTTATGATTTGATTCTCGTAACGTCGTTGGCTCTTTTCGCCTTTAATAATTCCAGTCAACAATTCTCCACAAACCCAACCAAAGGAGATATGCCTCTAAAATTCTTATTTAACATTCTTGATGCTCAAAATTCTATCTCCCTTACTGAATTTGAAGCATTGGTTGACGGCAATACAAGCAGAATAGGAAAAAACACTTCGTACTGGAAGCGTGATTTATTGAATTGCGGACTCTTTAGAGAAGAGCTTGGAAAACTAATCTATACAGGGGCTTACCCAGAGTTGGTTAATGAAATCAAAGGTTTAATTCCAAACAAACTTTTAGATGGAGCGGATTGGCAAAACATCCGTGATAATCCGCTATTACCGATTTCTCCATTTAGCGCTTCAGTACAAAAAATCTTTGAGCATCTGGCAGAGGAAAATATTACCAGTGACCAAGCGGTAAATGCAAAGATAACCGAGCCATTGGTAGATATAGTGGCTGAACAAGAAGAGCAGAGCATACCTGAAGCCGATATACTAAGTACTATTACAAAATTTTCACAAAGTACCCGAAGAGTAAGAAACACTACTTGGTCAATAAGGATCAAAAAGAAGTACAATTACCTTTGTGCCGTCCCAAATTGTGACGTTAATGGCAAACTCTTTATAGGAGCTGCCCATATCAAACCCGACCGCGTACCTGAAGATACTATTCCTCATAGAACCCATACTCTAAACGGATTGTGTTTGTGCAATAATTGCCATATTGCTTTCGATAAGGGGTTCTTTTCATTAACTGATGATTGCAAAATAATTACATCAAGTCGATTCGACTCCATTCCCGATCAAAATTTGAAGACGGTTATTCTTTCCAGTGCCAACCTCAGGATAAAAAATCGGGTTGATGATAGATTTCCTTTGGTTGATTTTATAAAATATCATCGCATAAATTGTTTTCAACGATAGTCTAAAAAACCTCAGAAATATATCTTCATGCAGCCGCCGAATTGAATGCGAAAGGATGAATAATATTTATAATTTGTGTGACCAAAATACCTTTTTAACGAATAGTAATGAAGCGCTAAACCAACAGCAATCTGTCATTTTCAACCAACTTGAAACCGGGGTTGAAGTGCACAACGTCAAAGGCTTAGGTAATCGTGTTCATTTCCAAAACTATAACTTGATTCCAGTTCAAAGATGGTACCCATACAGGGAAGGATATTCATTAGATCTTGTTACTTCTTATCTTAATGAATTTGGTGTAACTGGAGTGGCATTTGACCCTTTTTGCGGAAGCGGAACCACGTTGTTAGCATCGAGAATGAGAGATGTAAAATCGTTTGGCATTGATATTAACCCAATTTCAGTGCTGGTAAGTAAAGTTGAAAATGAACAATACAGTAGTCAGGAAATTCATTCTCTTATAGACATAATCCAACAAATAAAAGAACTATCGATTCCTGCACGTGAGCTTAGAACTGACTTCGATTTAGCTGGAAAGGTTTTTAACCGAGATATTTTACAGGCATTATTGGCAGTAAAGGATTTTGTTAAAACAATCGAAAACGAGAAAATCCAGAATTTAGTATTTGTTGTGTGGCTTTCGATTATTGAAAAAGTTTCTAATATTAAAAAAGAGGGAAATGGCATTAAGTATAAGAATAGAAAAAGAACATCTTTAGGCTATACGGAGATTGATAAAGACGAATGGGAAAAAAACAATTTCCCTGAAAATAAATTTGAATTTGTTAAATACGCAGTCACTCAGCAATTAGAAATTGTTCTCGAGGACCTAAAATCTAAATATGGTCATAATGTGATAAAACCAGAGATATTTAGAGGAAATTGTCTCGAATTTGACGAATTTTTCAACAATGAAATTGAATTTACATTTTTTTCGCCGCCATATTGCAACTGTTTTGATTATTTTGAGATTCATAAGGTAGAATTGTGGCTTGGCGATTTTGTTACTTCATTCAGCGACCTTAAAGAATTGCGCACCCAGGGTTTTCGGTCCAATACCAATTCACTCGATCATAAGCCCGTAGCATATAAAAATGAATACGTTGAAAGGCTAATAGGTCTTTTTGATTCTGAAAATCTTTGGAGTAAAAAAATCCCGGATGTAGTTAGAGGGTACTTCGATGACTTTCATTCGCTGCTATTAAAGTTGTTCAAACAAACGAAAAGAACTGGAATAACAGGAATTGTGGTTGGTAATTCGGCATATTCAGGAGTGATAATTCCTACTGACATCCTGATAGCTCAGATGGCAAAGGAAATAGGGTACGAAATAAAAACCATATCGATTGCCAGACATTTAACCACAAGTTCTCAACAAAAAACAAAACTTGAGTCACTCAATTATTACTTAAGAGAAAGCATCGTACTACTGAAAAAAAATGAATAATTCTCTCGATTTTCTAACTGTTAAAGATGCAATACCCGAAAAAATTGAGAACGATACCATTTTTAATATCAAAACTCGTAGTGTTACGCAATACACGCATGGATTTCATAAGTATCCTGCCAAATTTATACCGCAGATACCGAATTGGGCAATACAAAAATATTTGTCAGACGAGAAGGGGAAATGGATATTAGATCCATTTTGCGGTTCTGGCACGACTTTGGTTGAAGGATTACTAGCAGGAAACAATGTTATTGGATTAGATATTGACCCACTTTCGATTTTAATTACTAAAGTGAAAACTACGCCCATCGATTACGTTTTATTCAACGCAATAAATGAATGGATGGCTGTTTGTCTTAAGGGAAATCAAGCTATTGCAAAATTTAAGCCGGATTGTTTATCAATATCTCACTGGTTTACCGAAGATGCAGTTGCAGATCTCTCGCGCATACGCAGCTTAATTGATCTAATACCACATGAGTTTGGCGATACTAAGGCCAGCCGGGACATCTATGATTTGCTGATGGTGTGTTTCTCTTCAATTATAAGGAGAGTTTCAAACGCAGATAATGAATCTCAAAAAACTTATGTATCGCACACGAATGTCAAAGCACCAGAAGATACTATTAGTCTTTTCTTAAATCAAATGTCATATTTTGGAAAAAGAATCCTGGAATTTTCCACAAGAATTAACTCGAATCTTAGTGCCCAAATAACTTGTGCTTCCAGCATTGAGAATTTGAGCTTTCAATTAAAGGGACGCCAAGTAGACTTGGCGATTACTTCACCTCCTTATATAAAAGCCATCGACTATATATACAACCAAATGGCGGAGCTTTTTTGGATAGGCGATTTATTCGATATGCAAACCCAAACGAAGCAGAATAAGAGAAAACAACTATATGTAGGAACGAAGCATTTACCTGTAAATACATATGCTAACTATAATCCACGTTGCCAAAAGTTAGACATTCGGACCCTTGATGAAAAAATTGAAAGCGTTTTTATCTTTGATAAGAAAAATGGACACAAACACTCATTTATTGTCTATAAATATTTCACAGATATGGAGAATCATTTTATAGAAATGAATCATTGTCTCAAATCACATGCCCATTACATTATGGTAGTTGGCGATTGTTCAGTGAGTGGGGTTGTTTTTGAAACGCCAAATTATTTATCCGAAATCGCTCAAAGAAATGGTTTTCTTTTAACCGGAAAATGGGGATACCAAATAAAAAACCGATTTATGAGATTTGATAGAAAAGGGCGAGGCGGGAAAATAGAAATAGATTGGGTTCTGGATTTAACAAAAATTTAGAATATGTATTCTAAAGTTTTATCATCCCGGGTTAAGTTTCAGATTTTTTCATTTTTCAAATACGCGAGTTTTCTGATTTGGATTTCATATTCCTTGGTCGAAAAAGTAATGCCGCTGGGAATAATATGGTGGTCCTTGCAAGTGCCAATAATCTATCAGCTCGGGTGTCGTGCAAACGGTAGTCAATTTCTCGCCCAGGCAATTTGGACTGCTGTAATATCTTTATCGTTAAATGTTTCGTCTTTGTATAAAACTTTTAAGTCTGAAATCTGCCCAGCGCGTACAATGCGAGTGGTTATAGGATTGACAGAATAAAATAAAATACGCTTCTGACGTGTTATCCACCAAAAAAGGAATGAACATGCGATACCTATTAAAATTCCTACCCATTGCCCTGCAAGTTGGTTTAGTATATTCGACATTTCTATGTTTGCCTTATGCTTTTTGAATCTAGCATATATGGTACGTTGAATTATTGCAAGTCTTGTTCAAAAATGCAAAGCTGACTATTGACATAAGACGATCCCACGATTAAAATGTAGACGACCAACTTGTTCTAGTTAAAAGCAAACTGGCCAACCGTGTTAAAAAGGAAATAGAAATGAAAAGTTTGAAGGGTTTTGCACTCGGATTATTGATAGCTGTGCTAATGGCTGCAATTGGGGGGTGTGTTTCTAACCCAACCGGCATTGTGGTTCCTCCCACGACTGTGACCGTGGTTAATACTGTGGTCGACACAGTCACTCAGTCGCCAGTTAACACTCAACCGGCTAATACGCAACCGAATATATTTCCGAGTACGAGTACACTACCAACTACAAGTGTTCCATCCGGGTTAGGGCCGAGCATCACGATCGATTATTCTGATGTGGTTCTGCCTCACTTAGTGTTAGCAGATAATTATATTGAATCACCAGATCCGGGCGATTCATACGTAATATTCAACTTTATTGTCACCAATAATGGCTACGCTAACGCCGTCGAAATAAACCCGTATTTCTTTTCGGCTGTATTTGCACAGGTGCAGTACACCGCAACCCCAACAGAAGTGCCGGATTCACTGAGTGATGTAAAAATTCTCAACGGTGGCACTACCAGTGGACTAGTGGAATTTGAAGTACCAACAAACGCCGCTAATCAGATGGGCTCAATCAGTTTTGGTAGTATTTTAACGGGAGCCCTCAATATCAAGTGGGTTAACAAAGGGACTACGGTATCACCGACACTAGTCGCCATCGATGTGAAACCGGATAATGAGATAACGCTGGCAGTCGGCGGAACACAACAGCTCACGGCAACTGGAATGTACTGGGATGGTTCCACCCAAGACCTTACCTCTCAGGTAACCTGGGTCAGCGATACTCCGAGCGTGATCACTGTTAGTTCTTCGGGACTAGCAACGTGTGTGGCAACCGGGGATGGGGCTAACATTACAGCTTCTCTGAATAACATAACCAGCACTCCTGTGCTCATTTGGGGACCTAATTTTTAGTTACTTCCGTATGTGGATAAATAAATGAGGAGATATTTATGGTAAATAAGATAGCAAAGTACGAGTACAAAATCGTCCACTTGCCAAAATACCTCAGCGGGAGTCAAGCTATTTTAGCGGAAATGGCTGAAGATATGTGGGAATTAGTTATTATATTCAATTCAGATCCTGATTTTGTTGATATTGAAGAGAGCGATAATCCTTACGCGGGTTCTTTAAAAGATTCAACTTTATTTGCTACTTTTAAGAGACTTTTGAACTAAAATAATTCCTTCTGCGATAAGTTGCAGGGCACTACCTATATACCTCTATCATCTTCTTCTAGGGAGTGTCCCCGCGCGAGTGTGTGCGCTGGTATTGTTTAATCTCTTCTTGCCATTGTTTTATCGGCATTAAAAAGAACCAACGCTGAAAATATTCGAGTCCCTTCAAAGAAATTGCATAATGATAAAATCCTTGAATCTTTTCACATTTAAGGTACTTCATCTTCCACTTCGGCATACTCCAGTGTTGCAACAGGACAAATAGCGATGCGCGACTTATCCCCGTGGTAGCGCTTAGCTCCATCGCAGTCGCCCAGACATTGGGATTAGTTGCCAGTGTAAGTAATATTTTGCCCTTGCTGACGTTGTAAAGGTCTGTCCCACCTTTCCCGAATCTCGCTACCTTCCCTACTAGTCTCATAGTCCCCTCCCTCATACTTATTTGCTGGCTAAATTAGCATTTAAGTCCTTATATATCCGGTTAAAACGACACCGCATCCGGGTAGTGCCACGCCCGAATATATTTTTTATTACTCTAGCTTTAAGTAGCCTCATTTCTTCTATTATTTTTTAATATTGTCAACATAATATTGAAGAAATACACTAAATTGTGCGTAAACATACACTATTTTAGTCCCTTAATTGTCACCAATTGCCTTGTAAACTTTGTAAACTGGCTGACACCCTTTAAGAACCTCGCCCAACAACCGTTTTTTCGACCTTCTGATGGGCTTTTTGTGCGTAAACAGCAGCCGCTTGGTTAAATTTTGCGACATAAAGACATGTATAATCGGTTAGCCAACCCGGGTCTTGTTTATCATAGAAGAGTTTGAAAGTCGGGAACCATTGATCAATGGTATTGACCGCCCATTCACTAACGCCCATGTTCCGGTGTGCTGCCGCGTTCTTTATTACAGCGGCCTCGTTAACGGATAGCCGGACGGAAAGAACTATCGTGTTGCCGATTGTGCGCTGTCTGCGGTTGCCGTCCCCGAATAGTTTACCCAGAAGGCCGCCCGTGCTTTCCGGTTGTTCCCAAGCGGCTTTAAGAAACATCATTTTTAATAACGCAGGTATGTGGCCGGATAGTTCGTCGCTGGCTGCCCTTAACCAAGTCTTAGTATTTGGGTGAATCCTGAATGATAGCGTGACTGTATTATTGTTCTGCATAATTCTACCTCTCATTAGTCCTCGATAAATTCACCGCTTTCCGGGTCAATGTGGCCGCCGCTTTCTTTGAGAAGGGCAGGATCGGAAATCTCGTCGTCGGGACCATTGTCCAGAATGTTGCCCAGATGAACGATTTTTACCCGCTCGGTTAATTTCTTGGGCTTAGTATATGTCCATTTTCCAGTAACAGGGTCTTTAAACCATTTACTCTTGCTTGTATTCTGTTTGTCCATTTGCCTTCCCCTTTTGAGCAGGCTACCAAGTGCCCCAACACCGGGCGGCCTGCTCTATTTATTCCCCGACTTTGAAATTCGACTTTGCCATTTACTTCCAAATATCCAACGATTTTTCGATGTTCATTGATTCCAAATGTGAAATTGTTTTCAAATATCTGAGAGTCATGCACGCGCTCTTATGCCGTAGCTGTTCTTGAGTGGACCGGGGATTGCCGGAAAGTGATAGCCGGTAGATTGCGCCGCTGTGCCGGATTGCGTGAACCGCGCCGGTGTGGTCCCGAAGTGTGGATGGTTGCCGGACGCCGGACTTTTGATAGACCGCTTCGATTTGTCGAAATGCCTGACTGCGGGAAATGTCGAAGATTAGATCGGTTTTGCTGATGTTGTACTCATAGCAATAAGAATTAAGCTGCGCTACGGTCTGCGGGGAAACTGCACATACTGAGACTTTGCCTTTGTTCCGGCCTTTGCCTAAAACTTGGACTAAATAAAATTCCCCATCCGGTTTTACGTCGCACGGCCGCAGACTTAAACATTCGCTAATTCTGAGACATGAATCAAATAGCGTCCTGAGTAAAAGCGCGTTTCGCTGGCCGCGGCGGCCCGGTGTCATGGTTTTGGCTGTTTCAATCATCAGTAAAATATCGGCCCTGGTTAAATGTGCCACGTAGTCGGTTTGTCCGGCCTCGCCTTTCATAATTGCGGGCAATTTAGATGTTTTGTTGTGTTTTTCGGTATCCTGATAAATTACTATCTGGGTGTTTGTATCTGTCATTTTTCTAAAATCCTCCCGAAATACATCAATCTCATATAGATTGGTGCGAGTTTGTTGAACATCCTTGTGGTATAATGGCACATGAAAATGAAAGTAACTAAAAAGAGTGTATTATACGCGGCTGCAGTTATTCTGCTCATAGTAATTATTGTTTTGGTGGCATATTTTGGTGATTTAGCGACCTTTATCAATTTGTGGGTTGCCATTGGAACCTTATCGCTGGCATTGATAACATTCTTTTCTCTAAAGCAAAATGAACGAATCAGGAAAGAAGAGCGTCGTGAAATAACATTAGAGACAATAACAAGTTGGGCAGCAAACAGCGTTGAAAGACTACTGCCATATTTACCAAATGGCTCTAGACAATTTGCATATTTAGAGATGCGACAGGTATTCAGTGAAGTGCGAGCTACAGGTCTTGCATTGGTACCTCTTGCAAAGTTTCTAAACGAGAATATGAAGGAACCGTTTGGAGATGCGATCAAAGAGATTGATGTTCTTTGTGACCGTGCCATGTATGAAAATCTTGATGGCGAAAAAACAAAACAGTTGAATGAAAGAGTAGCTGGCTTAAATAAAAGTCTCGAAAAGTTAATAAAGACTATCGCGTCAGAATAGGTTGTCATCGTAATTCGCCTTATATAGAATCAGATAAAAGGGGCTCCGTTTTTTTATCTCGTTCACGTTGAACAAAACTTGCCGCCGCTAAAATGCGAGAAAATGGCAGGTATAACCGGTCGGATTTTTCAGTCAAGGCAACTAGAATTCGATTGTAGCGAGCCGCCCTCTCAGTTTTTGATAGTTTTGTTGCCTGGGAAGGATGAACGGCCTTCCCAGGCATTAAAAAGGACATTGCATCGCTCGGTGACTGAACGGCACCGGTGATACCGTTATTGGATAATGTCTGTATCATTGGGATTTCCTCTTTTCAATAATTGTTTTATTCTTGTCTCTGCCAGTGTTCTGATTTCATTATCAGTTTCAATCTCTAACTTTTGCGCTCTGTTTTCTGCCCAGGAACGCCAAGAAGTGGCAGGTAGATTCTGCATGTACGTGGCAAGGTCATCACGGTGTCCTTCTGTTTTTGGTTTCGTAATACCATCAAGTATTTGCCGTGATAATTGTGAAAAATCGATTCCAAGTACATTTTCAATCATTTCTTTGACTACTATGTCTGCACGTTCTTGTAACCCAGCATTCAGGCTGATTGAAATTTCTTTAGATAATACGTCATCTGGAGGGACTACCTTCTTTGCTAATCCGAGTTTAGCCAGATTAGTTTCAATCCAGTCGAAAAGCTGACTCGAAGTCATCGCATTAAGCTCAATACGATATTTTTTGAAGAACTCTAATTCTTGTGTCGTCAATCGCGGCTTTAGTTTTGACGAAATCTCATGTTTGACATTGACAGGTTCTGGAGGCAGTCCCATTGCCAGCCCATCAGCGACCTTCAGTCCAATATCGATGACTTTGACAACCAACCCTTTAGTGGTGCGAGTTTCGTCAACCAGAGTTCTGGCTATGTCGTATCCGCTGATATCGGCGTCATGTACTGCCAGGATGATTATTTGTTTACTTGTGGCCCGAGCTAATAACTTCTTGGCAGCCCTGACAATGAATCCTTTGTCAGTCATAATGGCCATGTCATTACGTGGTCCCACTTGTGCCGCATCAAGAATAGGCTTAAAACCCTCTTTTTCGATAAAGAGGATTTTGTCATATTCATAGTCGGGTATTTGGTAGTTATTTACTTCTTTAGTGCCTAATTCAAATTCAATCGCCCGGTGCGGTTCCTGAAAATGGCCGCGCCCATCAAATAGAAGTCCAGGTATTTCCCCATGTTGTTCTTCGTATTCAGTTAGTAGTGGTGGCGAGAAGTAACTGAATGTGAGTTCTTTGTTGGTGTATTGAACAATTAAGGGACGGACCTGATAATAGAGCTGGCGGTCTTGAAATTCTAAATTACCATCCGATGCTTTTACTATTGCTTCTGGTAAGACTCTAAAGACAGCTTCTTTTAGACTCATTTGTTTCGGTCTAGCCGCTTCCTCCGCTTCCTGTTCATGCCTTTCTGCTGCCGCTGCCTGTTTGTCTGCTTTTTTCCTCAATGCGTAGTGTTCTTTCAGTACTGTGGCGACTGCCAATCCCGCGGCCTTTCGTAATTCTTCACCGGGATTTATATGGCCTTTCCCTTTATCATTGAAGGTAAGGCATGGATTCGTAACGTGGACGATCAGTCGTGCTTTGTCATCGTGGTTGAGTTCAAAACGTCCTGCTAGCCCATAAATACCATAACCTTTCTTATCTTTCCCATCACTTAGTTCCACGTTGGCGAATGGGTCAGAGAATGCAGGACTAAAATTGATTCCAAAAGAAAACTCTGGACCTTCAAGTTGTTCGTTATAACCGAATGCAGCTTCAACGACAAAGGGAACTTCCCCTTTGTGCTTGATGCAATGATATTTGATGGGGTCTTGAAAGAATCTCTGAAAGTGTCCTTCACCAATGACGCCTAACATTTCAGGTGGCACAGGTTTAGTTTCCTGCTTTAACAGAGAAAGAAGATAGGAAATCTTACTCACGTCTAGTTCGTGGTCGTTTACAACCAGATTACTTAACCGGCGCACGTCCGGGACATTATCTGTGATGTACTTCTGACGCTGAGTCGAAGATAATCCCCTGAATTCCTTAATAAATTCTCTGAGAGTTAAATCCGGTCCACCATCGCGCGATAAAGCAATGTGTGCACCTATTAAGTTTTTGAAATTCTCCAATGAGTACCAATAGGGTGAAGTGGGTTCGTGTGGTGTCCATTTCTGCCAATCCGGGATTGAAGCGTCGTGATCTAAGTCGTCAGGCAGACCATGAGTAGTTAATGACATATGGGGTGAAAAACGAAAGAAATCAAGCACGATTTGTAAAAATTCCGATTTATAGACTTCCAGTTCTATACCTGTATAAACCGTGATTTTAGTACCGTCAGTTTTTACAATTTCTGTCCGGTTGTGCTCGATTTTGGGTTTACGGGCAAAAACATCCAAACTAACGCGGATATCGTGACAGACGCCACGGGATTCAATAGCTACATGGCTATCTTTTTTCCCTGCTGATAGAACAAAGGGAATTGCCAAAATTGTTTTTAGTGCATTTCCCTGTTGTCCTCGAGATGGGCTGCAATAAATCGCTTTGTCAGAAGTCCTACTGGTAAAATCCAATATTTTAGTGACAACTTCCGGTGGTATGCCGGCGCCGTTATCTTCGATACAGATACAATCAGCAATAATACTAACTGAAATATCTGGTGACACGCCGGCGGTTTCACATCCGTCCAAAGCATTGTCTAAAAGTTCCTTGAGTATTACTGCAAGCCAATATTCAGATGGTAAGCCGATCTGTGTTGTTAATTCCTTCTCTGTAAAGAACTCTAATTCACGACTGAATGTGAAGGTCTGCCGATTCAATACCGCTGTCTGTGCCTTCGTGCCCTGAGTTTTATTCTTGCTTTCCGATTCTGTTTTGATTGTTGGCACCGGTACTTCGGATGTTGGGACCGACTCTTGAATTACTGGCGCTGCTACCTTTTCAGTTGGCGCCCTTTTTAACTCTTCTAGCCGCTGAAGTTCTGTGTTTATGATTGCCACTGAAGGATATTCGCCTTGCCTTGAGAATCTCTCAGCAAAGTTACCAATTGCACTTTTATGTTTGGCTAAGAGTCTGTAAAACTCAGCGTCATATTCAGGTTCTTGCCCCGAAGTAGTCTCTATCGTTGTGATTTTCCCAGGGATATATAATGATTTGTCCCATGCCTCTAGCCGTCGAATTTCTGCCTTTATCTGTGCCGTAGTGGGTGGTTCACCCCAATTCTCTGGATTTGCAATAAATTGTTTCCTAAAATCTTCTATTGCATCCCAATGTCTATTTACGAGTTGGCAATATTTAGCTTCTTCCTCGGTTATCCCGGCGTCAGCTAACATTTTTTTAAATCCTGTCGTTATCATTTCAATTCCACCCTCTTTAATTCTTTCTTTAACTGTTCGATTCGCTTCTTGGCAGTACTACTTTTGTGTCCTCGCGCTCCGATTTAATAACCATGAAACATTGCTGACAATATTTTTTATTTTTCGTACTTCTCTTTTCTACCGGAACGGCTCGAAGATGGCCGCAACAAAAGAAGTGCGAGCCTCGAGCTATCAATGCATTGTCTCGCTCTTCATCGAAGATTTTGTTTCCCTGGGGAGTTTTTACCGTCGTCATATTTCTTCCTCACTTTACTAGACATAATTCATCATTTACGCACGTAATGCACGGCGATTCGCCATGATTAACCAAGACACTGTCATTCGCAGGAGACCTATTCTCTATGTGTCGGACGTATTTTCTCTTCGTAGAAGGCCGTCCCGCACTTGTCTTTTTAATATATGGTTCCAATTCACTGGACCGAAAAAGCCGAATTAAGCCTTCGGATGCATTGTTAGTGCCAAGCAAATAATAACGACAGCCCTTCACATGGGTAATATCTGTGATAGTGCGACATCTGTTTAACCTCAATTCTTTACAGAACGATACTGGAGTACGTTGATTTCCCCTAATAATTCTTACCTTATCGCCTATCTCAAATTTGTGTGACCCCAAACGTCCTTTGCGCATACTTTTCGCAATACCTTCAATTATCAACCCCTCAGGCAATCGTCCGGAATGGCGTGCTATGAAGATTTGACTCGTCAAACGTCGATATCCCTTACTATTATTGGGAAGGATACCTCTAACTGCTAGTGCTTCAAATGTTTCTTTTATCGTTAATTTTATAGGTGAAGTGGCTGCTACTTGATATATTTCTTCCCACAACAATTTACTGTCGTCAGAGACCAGCCCTTTGTTCCATGGCGTGTTACCTAATCTATACCCATAGTTATTACCGATTTTGGCCTTGGCCATATTTTCTCTTGCTTGCGTAGTTCTTACGAACACACCTCTAGGCATTGTTCAGCCCTCCTCGTTTTGCCTTGCAGCAATCCGGACAGCGAACTTTTATCATGCCGTTGTCTTTTGTCGATAGTGCTGAGTGCTCGCGGCGTAATTTCAATAAGTATTTAGCACTACAATCAGGGCAGATTACCGTGACCGTTTGATATTCAACCATGTTGATCGCAAACTTACTGTCCATTACTACGATTCTTTATAGGCACTGCGGCCGATAAACAACTGCAATAACCTTTTGGCGTTCTATGGGGTGAATCTTGCCATTGCATTAGAGTTGTTTTTACAGTGCTCCACTTTGTTTTTCCGTCTGTAACTGCTTTGTCGATGGCCTCCAAAACCATATCAGGACCGTAAACGTTTACAGCGTCCGCAATGTTATTGCTTAACATTGGTGACACTAAACCTACCCGTTTTTCGTAATCCGTAATAATTAAAGAAGTAAAATCTAAACCATCAACAACACTGGTTGTCGTTGATGGTTTTCGTTCATGGTTATCGTTATTGATTTTGGTTAATACATGGTTATCGTTAGGGTGCATGTCATGGTATCCATGTGGTGCACTAGTCGGTTCATGTGGTGCACTACCCGGTGCATCGGATGCACTACCCAGTGCATGTGGTGAACTATCTGTAGGTTGTAACGGTTGTAACGTTACATTATTAGATTTTTGACTAGTCTCTGCGATGGACTGGTTATTGTCCTGCACTAGTTCACGTGATGCACCAGTCTTAATAAGGTCAAGTAGTTTATCTTTGTTGTAGGTGTAGGTATTTGCCTTAAAAGGTGTTTTCTCAATAGTTATTATTCCTAACTTCTCGATAGCTTTAACGCTTTGAATTGCACGGTTCCGGCACATAATACCCATAGTCAAATCTCTGTAGCTTGGAAAACTCGCGCCGGTTTGGTCGTCAGCTCTATCGAGTAACCGTGTTAATACAACAAATTCAAAAATATTAGCTACCACTTTTTCCATTCCCCTGGGTATTTGGTAAAAATCCCCTTTTTCGTACTTCATTTCAGGTCACCACCTTGGCCACTGGTGACTTGGTGTTGGCGCCTGGTCTGTCGGCATTCGGGACAGCGTTTAGGCATTGCAAGGCCTTTTCGGTACATGGCTTGTTGTTCCATATCCGTTAGTTGCCAGTCGCACCCGCAGTCCTTGCAAACCAAAATCATTGTGCGAAAGTGAGGGATTGTCTCTGCATTTGATTCCATTTAATTTTCTCCTTTCCTTTTCATTTCTTTGTTTTGTGCCTGTTTTGGACTATTAAGAGAATAAAAATACCGAATTTACAAAAGAATCTCTTGCCTTCTACCGGGATTTTTGCTCTAAATTCGGTTTAATTTTCTTTTATGCCACTCTTCACCGAAGTGACAACGGA
>Ga0326727_10012511_pt1 | contig 19286 bp, 19 predicted proteins | sample MB2enrmetagenome_FD_207643 | JGI IMG/M metagenome (GOLD analysis project Ga0326727, IMG submission 207643) | Lab enriched peat soil microbial communities from McLean, Ithaca, NY, United States - MB29MY | ecosystem: Environmental > Terrestrial > Soil > Wetlands > Peat | place: USA: New York...
ATGCCGTTATCAGAGTGATTAAGCGCCGAAAGATAATATTTGCCATTATTGCCCCCGATTGATCGATCTTTCTCCTGCGAGCTTATTCTCCAGATAAGTAGACCCTGTCAACACCGTTAACCACCACCACTACTTCTTCTCTCCGGAGAGTAGTTTTATTGCAGTCTGGAGTTGGGTATCTCTCGTTGCCTGAAGTTTCTGTTGCGTTAGATCCTTTTCCTCGTCGGGGAAAAGGGGGCTAACCCCCGCGGAAAGGCTCATGTCAAGGTCTGGAGTGATCCCCTTATGCCAAATTGAGTGACCCTTGGGCGTCAGCCACTCCTCCACGGCCAGCATCAATGCCGACCCGTCCGACAGGCTGAACTGATCAAGCACGGTTCCGGTGCCGAAGGTCTTATTCCCTACCAGTTTTGCTCTCCCGGCATCCTGGATTGCGCCGGCCATAATCTCGGCGGCGCTTGCCGTACCGCCGTTCACCAGGACAACGAGGGGGATCTGGGTTGCGTCTCCTCCATGCCTTACAGGTACCGGTTTGATTTCACCTGCTGCATTTTTCTCAAATAAAACATTGCCCCCTCTCAGAAACTGGCTTGTACAGCCAACCGCCTCTATAAGCAACCCACCGGGATCATCGCGCAAGTCGAGGATGATACCCCTTATTCCCTGCAGCCTGATCTTATTCAAGTCTTTGCGCAGGTCATCGGTCACCCCTTTGCTGAAACCGGCAATTCGGAGTTGGGCTATTCCGGTACCGGGGAGATGCTTCCAACGGACATTTACAATATTTATGGAAGCTCTGGTCAATAAGACGTCCCTTGATGAATCGTTCGCAGGATCGAAAATGGTGAGCCTAACGCGGGTTCCCGACAGTCCGGAAATGAGTTTCACGATCTGTATCAGGTCGAGTCCAATCAGACGCTTGCCGTCTACCCCGGTTATGAATTCGCCTGATCGAAGGCCTGCTTTCTGGGCGGGTGATCCGTCAAGTGGGGCAACAATGAGCACATGGCCATTCTCCATCCTTAGTTCAATGCCTACACCTTTGTACTGCCCTTCGGAAATCTTCCGTTGCTCCCTGATCATATCCGGTGTCAGAAAGGTGCTGTGCCCGTTGTCACCCAAAGACTCAACCATTCCGCCGATGGCTCCGTAGGCAAGAATACGGGGCTTCAACGCAGATCGATCGACATAAACCTTCTGGATCGTGTTCCAGGCCTCAGCCATGAGGGCAAAATCGGATTCCGCATTGGAGGGGATTTCCATTGACGGAATAGACGTGCTGAAACTTGTATGACTCAGGATGAATATCAGGGCCGATAAAGCAAGAACAGATGAAACTATTAACAGTTTTTTCCTTTTGCCCAATTTACTGAACATGCATTCCATCCTTTATTGTTAAGGAAGCCAGATGAAGGCTAATACCCCATCACCGCGGCAGTGCGCAATGGAGCCACAATGGGGCAACTATCAAGTTTTACTATTACTGCTCTTTGTCGTCGACTATCTCTCCCGATTACCGGCCGTCCCTCATCTCCATCACCATTGTCCTCATCATTAAGGTGGCCCAAACTAGATAGTTATCGCCGTAAAAGTTGAAGGGATATGGTGGATAGGGGTACCCCATGATTTATTCCATACATGCATTTCCGAAATGGATATGACCGGATAGGTATTTTCGGTTTCACTGAGGAGCAAGGCCTTTGCTTCTTTTCCCTGGCCGATGACGGCTATGGGGCGCCTGGTCCTGTAGATCTGTCGTCCAGAAAGAAGGGGCTGACCGCCAGAAACCTGCCGCCTGAGGGGTAGGATTCATCGGGCAGGTCGCCGCCTCCGAGCTTGAACTGGACAATCTCGATCTGCGATCCTTCCTTCATGTCTCTTGTCTTTACGATAATTCCACCGAGTTTCACATACTTGCCTGCAAAAGCCAGTAAGTCATTCTTAAGCCGTTCAAACGTAATTGTCGGGCCAACCATGCTTTCAGCCTGCTGGCTGAATTCATGGCGCATCCGGAGAGTAAGAGAAACATCGGAATAAAAAGGATTGATAATTTCATACGTCACCTCCGAACTTTAGCAGCTAACTGGTTATCTAGCCCATAGAAGTTTAATAATTATAACCCGCCGCTGGTTCGCATCTACCCTTGCCTAGGTTGGAAGAGGCCTTAGCAGCACCCGAAACCCGTCCCGAAATATATTCTGCCATTTTACTGAACAACTTCAATGACACCTTCCATTCCCTTGTCTCGATGGCTCTCGAAAAAAAGGAGTTTCTTGTCGCAATAAAAGGGAAATATGCCGACTTTGGTCGGCGTGAACCTGATTATCTTCGGATCGGTATCCAGTGACACCTTGAAATCCATCCCGGCTTCCGGCGACTTCATTACGATATTATGAGGGATAATTCCCGGCTCCTTTCGCACCTTCAATTCCACAGGTATATTCACCCTGACTTTAATATGATTTGGATCGAAGAAGTAGCTGCCGCTGACAATATCAGCGTGCTGAATGCCGTCCTTGGCGATGAAGGCCCTGAAAACATTCTCATCTGTGCTCTTTTCATCTCCCCTGACGGCATGAATGAGTAATTTCCCACGGAGAACCGGCCGTCGTGGGCGAGTCAGGGATAATTCGTCATTCCACCATCAGAAGAGATTGCGTGGTCGGTCACATGGAAGGCGGTATCCGGTACTGGCGTCAACGAAGTTTTCCTAGGCCGTTTTGCATCAGATCAGCCCTTCCTGATGAGGGAGTGAACCACAATACTGGCAAACACCTTGCTGGCGGAAACGGCGTTATCCGGGTCGGCTTTCTGGATGGTGTCTGCCCTCAGAAGCTTGCCACCTTGCCCATCGAAAAGATTGACCTGTATCTTTGCGATCTCCTAAATGGAAATATAAGGCGGCTCATAATATCTAACGCATGCAGCACTGACGGAGTTGTGTTCTGATAAATTCTATCACCGCTATTTGTGTCCGCAATCGAGCAAAATACTTAAGTCGGCAACATTCCGATACCATGGTATCGTGGTATTAATGTTTGGCATTGACTTTACGGACTTTGGAGTTGACGTCATGTAAAAGAACCTTTCTATTCTCGTTGTTGCGAAACCCGAAAGGAGAACTTTATGATCAGAATTGCCATATTGTTTGCAATAGTTACCCTTACGGCCGGGATCGTTGCGGCGGGCGTTACAGGAGTTGAAGCTCAGGAGGTAATGAGCAAGCTTGTTATGAAGGCGGGCCAGAAGGTGTGGCTCTTTCACAGCAGCACTCCCGACGTGAAGAAGGAGAACTGCCTGAACGACATAATCCCTGTCTATTGTGATGTGTAGGCCGGCAATATTTACAAGGTCGAAAAGGTGGAGAAGGTCAAGGTTCTCTCTTATGGGGGAAGGAACTATTTTGAGGCCAAGTCAGTCAGCGGTGAGGCCGGGCCGGAGATATCGCGAATAAAGGCTGCTTCCTGCAGGTTCACCCCCCAAGATGACCCAAAGCGGTTTTTGGTCAGCATGGCAAGTTTACGGATTCTTCACTGGAGCCCCATAATTTATCGCAAGTCCGTCAACTGCAATATTCATCGTCGGTATTCTTGTTTTGCCTGGAAAGATGAAATCATGCCTGATGGAAAAATCCGGATTGATTTATTTGCAAGGATACAGGCCGGCTTTGCCACGGGCTTTATGGTTACGCTAATTTTTCACCAACTGACGCATCCGATATTTAGGTATGCCAGTCTGGCGCCATTTGCCCCCTTTCCCATGGCTGCAACCAGGCCGTTTGGGTTGCCGGCGGTCTTCTCTCTGTCTCTTTGGGGTGGTATTGGGGGATACTGTTTTGCTTTCGCAGAGTGCCGGTTTCCTCCCCCGGCCGGTTACTGGGTTGCGGCGTTTCTTTTCGGGGCCGTGCTCCCTTAGCTGGTTGCGTTCCGGGTAGAGCTTCCCCTCAAGGGGCGCCCAATTGGTGGCGGCTGGGGGGTTCCCTTGCTTTTTAAGGCGTTTCTGATAAACGGAGCATGGGGAGCCGGAACCGCGCTTTTCCTAAGGATATTGTTCAGGCGAAAACCGCCCCACTGATTCAACTGTCATTCGTCATCCGAATATATCTTTGCCCAAATTCGGAGTTATCCCGCGCGGTTGAAAGATGCCCGCGAGTTGGAGTTTTATCCAGGGGAACAGAGTGCTGTGACGGTTTATCTTTTCACCCTTTTGATCTGGCTTGGTTCACTCTTTGCTGGTTTCCTTGGTTCGTTGACCGGGCTTGGCGGCGGGGTGGTGATCGTGCCGATGCTTGCTTTGGGATTCGGGGTCGATATCCGGTATGCGATCGGCGCTTCCCTTGTATCAGTAATTGCCACATCCTCTGCGGCAGCTGCAGCCTATGTCAGGGAGGGCTTCAGCAACATAAGAATCGGCATGTTCCTGGAGATTGCCACCACCCTCGGCGCCGTGGCAGGGGCATTTGTTGCGGCAAGATTGTCGACATCGGTGATTTCCATAATCTTCGGGGGAGTACCGCTCCATTCCGCCTATATATCTTTCCGTACTAGGCATTCCCATGGGGGTGCGGATCGTCCCGACCGGCTGTCGGTGCGCCTTCGGTTGGACGGGACCTATCCGGGCCCGACTGGATCAGTCTCTTATCATGTCAAGAGGGTGCCCCTCGGTTTTGCCCTCATGTTCGGTGCCGGCTGCCTTTCCGGGCTTTTAGGAATCGGATCCGGTGCGGTAAAAGTGCTAGCCATGGACAGGGCGATGCTGATTCCATTCAAGGTCTCCACCACCACGAGCAACTTCATGATTGGAGTGACCGTCGCCAGTGCGGGTGTATACCTGAACCGCGGCTACCTGGACCCCGGTCTGATAATGCCGGTGATGCTTGGGGTGCTGACCGGCGTTCTGTTCGGGTCACGATTTCTCGTAAGGAGCAGGAGCCGGACCTTACGTATTGTTTTCAGCGCGGTGACACTTCTATTAGCGGTCGAGATGATTTATAACGGCCTGACAGGAAGGCTTTGAAATGGAAAGATCAAGATATCCACTGACCGGTCGGGGTATGGAGACGATGATTGCCAACCTGCTGCGAGGCGGCGTTGCGCTCTCCACAACTATTGTCATTACGGGAAGGGGCCTCTATCTGTTACGCCACGGTGCGGATCGCCCCGATTACGGGGTCTTCCGTGGGGAACCGGCGGAGCTTCGCACCCTTGGTGGGATAATTGCCAACATTTTGTCGTTTCACAGCAAGAGAGTTATTGAACTCGGGGTTCTGCTGATGCTGGCGACCCCTGTGGCGCGGGTCGCGTTGTCGGTTCTCGGCTTTCTAAGGGAGGGGGATTATCAATATGTCGCGATATCCCTCATGGTGCTGATGATACTGCTCTTCACTATTTTCGGAGGCGTTGGCTAACTTCTTTACATCCCTGCGGAACTCATTTGCACAGGAGCCTGTATGTTGCTACATTGAGATCGTTATGATCCAGCGGATATTCCTTCGGCGAGTCATAACTGGGGTTCTCGGCAAGAAATTGCCCGTTGTGGTCATAAGGAACGGAGTCGATTTCAAACAGCCTGTGATTGGCGCAATTCGCGGTAAATTGAATCTTTCTGCCGCCGTACCTCGCTTTTTGGGATACATTGTGCCACCTGACCCATACCGACGGCTGATTACGGAAGGGGGCAAATGTCAAATAATCGAATGAAGCTATAACATTATTACCTTCGCGGTATACCTGCCAATCCGCCACCGCCTGAGCCGTTGTCGCGAGGACGATCAGTAATGCCAGTAATGCGAGTGCAAGACGTATCATATTAGTTCCACATTCAGCGCCATATATTAACCATCCTATAAGACATTATACCCCTTCCGTGATATTTTTCATCATGCCGGGTAAAGGTTGGTCTGAAAAATGGCGGACCACCGGCCGCGGGAGCTTACAAGGCTCCGCATGAAGGCTCCCACAACGTTAAGCCAAATAGTTAACGTGATGTGATATAATTGTAACAAAAGATAGCCTCTTGCAAACCCAAGGCATGTCCGTTCTGCATCTCTGCCGCTCGGTTAAAAGCCCAATGCACAAATGGTAGCCATGATTTCCCATTCGCTTTTGACCAGCATTGCGGAAGACCCGTGGCATTTTGCGGGTGGCTCAAAGAAAGATAAAACGGAGGATTAACAGATGAAATATGCAGTTATTTTGGGAAGAGTATTCTACTCGGCCATATTCATTATGGCTGTGCCGAATCATTTCAGCAATGTCACTATTGCCTATGCCGCCAGCCATGGTGTACCGCTGGCCAAGATTGCCGTTCCCCTGTCGGGAGTACTGGCCCTGTTGGGTGGCTTGAGCATCCTCTTGGGATACAGGGCCAGGATCGGCGCATGGCTGCTGTTTCTCTTTCTAGTGCCGGTCACTATCATGATGCACAACTTCTGGGCAGTTGCCGACCCGATGATGGCAATGACGCAGCGAATAATGTTCATGAAGAACCTCTCCATGATGGGGGCCGCCCTTCTGATCTCCCATTTTGGATCGGGACCCTTGAGCATTGACAAGGGAGAGATGTAAAACCGGGGAACTGCCACAAGCCATAACGGCAGCATAAACCCGTGCAGCTGAACGGCCTGTAGAACCGCTGTAGAATGGGATCCTGAGCGAAAGAACTCGGGTTCCCGGATTTACAATTGTGTCGATTCAAGCGAAAAAAACTATGTTCCGAATTGAACTCCGTTTGACAACAGCCTGAGTCGCTCTGAAAGTCATTGATTTCGGCCTTACCCTTCTTTGCAATCATCGCCCTGATAGGACGGCCTATTGTTTCCCTTCCACTTTGTTGCACATCCCCACCAGTTGTAACCATCCTATCAGTAATATCAAACCCAATCCGGTAGCACTCTCATTAAGTCAGTGATTCTTTGCAGAATAAGACTCGTTAGACGAGGAGTTCAGTGAAGGGCTAGACGATGGTGAAGTAGTGGATTCAGGTTGCGGACAACTATTACGACAAGAAATGAAGTCTTTACTACATTTCTGCAAACATTGAGGGCGAGTATCGTCATCGAATGCACCAGCTGGAGGACAAAAGTTATCACACGAGCTTTTGTTAAGTTCACAATTTGAAATGCAATCGTTTTTAACATCCGAGTTGGCTGCACAAGCAGTAAGTGCCAAGGTCATAAATAAGACAATAACAGATTTTATTCGCATGTTTGTCCTCCTGTTATTTTTAAAATCATCTTGGTTATTTGTTAATTCTTCACTCAGAAAGCCTACACCCAACCACCATAATATTGTCCTCAAAAGATTCATTTCATCCTACCACAATCATACCGCCACAATCCAAATAATTAAAGAAAGGAGATACCACAAGCATCATCGAAGCTCCATATTTGACCTACAAAGCCACTTCCTAGATTATGAAGGCAATAAATGTATCCAATCCACTAATTTTAATTAAAGGAGGAAGCGTGACAGCGATTAACCAATCATCTGAATTATGGCATGTGAATACAGTCTTAACAGGAAAGGAGGTGAACAGGATGTACTTTGACTCATAGCATATATTCTATTTAGATGATTCGTTAAACATTCCTTTGTCAGCGGTTGTTTCCGGATATGACTTGTTAGACGAGGAGTATGGTACAGGTGAAGTTGTGGATTCAGGTTGTGGACAACTATCACGACAATATTTGTAATCATTACTACAATTCTTCAAACATTGAGTACGATCATAGTTAGTTAATTGACCAGTTGGAGGACATCCATCGTCACACGAACGTTTGTTAAGGTCACAATTTTGAAGGCAATCACTTCTTAGATCTGCGTTGACTACACCAGCAGTAAGCGCCAAGCTCATAAATAAAACAGTAACCATTATTAATCTCATGCATGACCTCCCGGCTATGCTATCCAATGTTTCAACTCTCTCCTCACTTCCTTATCGACATAGGAAAAAATACGCTGGACGGTGTGGTGGGCGCAGGCTCGGGAGTGTCCTGCTACCTTGATCAGCTCGAACCCGAGTTCGTCATATGCTGCGTAAAATGCGCGATAGAGGTGGGCGTTTTTTAACGGTCGCCGTGAGCGCCTGGCAAGAAAATCGTTGCCCTCCAGGCTGGCTCTTCTTCCCAAAAGCCCGGCAACGCACTGGGAATCCGTATAAATCCTAATACTCCCCCGATTTGAACAGTTGAATTCCTCCCGAAAATTTTTCAGTGCCCACAAAACCGTCTGGATTTCAAGCTTTGTAGATGAAGTCTCCGTAAACCTCTTGAGTCGAAGCCGTGCGGAAATCTCGCCCCGAAAGATGTCATGCGGCAAGATTTCCAGGAATTCTGTAGGAACAACCAGATAGGCGCCGATGCCAAGCTTGCTCTGAGGATTCAGGCTTACATCGGTGAAAAGAGCAAAACTGTTCATGAAAGAACCGCTCCATATAGCAGAGGTTTTGTCGATAGAGTGAACCGATCGGCAGATCGAGGTCGATTTTAAGGGGGCATTCTTATATTCTATTTTGCCTTAACATACTATAGAAATAAAGAATAATTGCAAGCTAAGCATGACACCTGAGATTGTCTTTTGCAGGAGGTCTAGCGGTATTTTGCCACCCGTTCTCAGATAATTGCACTTATAGTCGGGGGAGTGTGGTAATGTATAACTTGATCGGCTATTTCACTGCAGAGGAAAGAAAGAACACATGACAATAGAATGGTATCCCGGGCACATGGGCAAGGCTCATCAACAGATTTCAGAGTTGATTCGGACGGTCCACGTGATCATTGAGGTCCTCGACGCCCGTCTGCCCGTCTCCAGTTCCAATCACCTGCTGGAGGAACTGCGCGGGAACAAGCCGTGTATCAAGGTGATGAACAAGAACGACCTCGCCGACCCCGCCGTCACCAAGGCATGGGTCCGCGCATTCGAAAAGCAGGCAGGGATTCGCGCCCTTCCGCTGTCAGCAAAGCAGCACCGTGAGGTGAACCAATTGAACAGGCTTTGCCTGCGACTGGCGCCCACCCGCGGTAAGCCGGGCAGACCTTTGCGCGCCATGGTCGTTGGTATTCCCAACGTCGGCAAGTCGACCTTGATCAACACCCTGGCCGGGAAATCCATGGCCAAGGTCGGAGACAAGCCTGCCATAACCAACTGCACCCAGCAGATCGACCTGCGCAACGGAATAATCCTCTCCGACACGCCGGGACTGCTCTGGCCTGACATGAGCGACCAGGTCGTGGCCTATCGGCTGGCAACCAGCGGCGCCATCGGGGCTGGCGCCCTTGACTACACCAAAGTGGGGCTCTTCGCGGTTGAGTTTATGATGCAGCGTTATCGGGAACCGCTCAGGAGCCGTTACAAATTCGCCGATGATTCCGATAGCGCCACCGCTGTTCTCGAACAGATTGGTCGTCGCCTCGGTTGCCTGGTCGCCGGCGGGGGGATTGATCTGCACCGGGCCTCCGAGGCTTTTCTGCGAGAGCTTCGAGCAGGGAAACTTGGACGGGTCAGTTTCGAAGAGCCGGAACTGGATGCTGGCGCGGCAGCCGGCGCCGGGGAGCGGCAAGGGAACCAGCCCATGTGATTACCGCAAAAAATGCAGGTACCAGACATCAACCAAAAGGATTGGCCATTCTCTTTGAGGACGATGACGTCATCGTCCTCGATAAGCCGGCTGGCTTACTTACTATGGGTACGGAGCGGAATAAATCCAGGACTGCCCACTCTATCCTGAATGACTACATCCGCAAAGGGAATTCCAAATCCCGAAACCGGCTGTACATCGTCCATCGGCTGGATCGTGATTCCTCCGGTATCCTCATATTCGCCAAAAACGAACAGGCAAAGCAGTACTTGCAGGAAAACTGGACAGAGACGGAATAGAAATATCTGACGGTTGTATATGGCCGGCTTAAACCGCAGTTCTGATCGGAGTAATGAAACTGCTCAACAAAGAGCAAGACATCAGGTTCAACTCCATTGCCTCCATGGCGGGAGCGGAAGCAACAAAAACGGCGCGAGCGTGATGAAGACCAGTTCGTTTTGGTTACTTTACGCAGCAGTAACAGGTGAGCACAGTGTAAGTAATACAACTAGTTTGACAATAAAATAAGTCCCCACTACAATTACTTGTGAAAAGGAGATGAAGCAATGGCTAGATTTTTAACACCGTACGCAAACTCTGTGCAACAATTTCGGCTGTAGCCATTCTTCTGTCGGGCTGCGGTTCAAAGCCATCCTCGCCGACGGCTGTAAACATCAGTCCCGTGGCATTGCTGGCCAGCGTCAACAACGGCCTTCAACAGCCCATTGCGCAGTCTTTGGGCGGCTGGGACTGGAGTAGTTTCATCAGCAGCTTCGGGACCCTCCTGACCAGCTTTAGGTATACCCTCCAGATGCAGAAGGTTACCTATCAATCCACCGGAGCGGATGGCCAGATACACTCCATGACCGGACTTTTGATCCTTCCTAGTTCGATCTCAGGCGCCAAGCCTTCTGTGCCTATCCTCATGTACCAGCACGGGACAGAAGTTTACCGTCCCTTTTCGCCGTCCCAGTTTCTAACTCATCTGGACAGCCCCACTGACTATCCGGAAGTGATGGTCGCAGCCGCAATCGCTTCCACCGGCTACGCCGTTGCCATGGCCGATTACGAGGGTATGGGGGACAACACCGATCCCCAACCCCATGTCGTTGGCGCAGCACTTGCGCAGCAGGTTATCGATCTGCTCAGGGCAAGCCGCGACATAATCGGTGGAACAGCGGGGAGCAGCAGTTCTCCCTGCTCATGGAACGGCCAGCTCTTTCTCATGGGATATTCCGAGGGAGGGTACGTGACCTTGACAGCAACGCGGGAACTGCAGCTAAATGATGCCGCCGAGTTCACCGTCACCGCCTCGGCTCCCCTTTCCGGTCCCCAAGACCTCTCCGGTACCATGCGCGAGTTAATACTTTCGAAAATTCCCTTCAAGGCACCTTACTTTATCCCTATGCTCCTCACCAGCTACAATTACGCCTATGGTGGGCAGACGACTTTCTTCAGCCCCGGATATGCCATGCTCTCCCCATACGATACTACCATTCCCCCGCTCTTCAACGGCAATTCACAATCGGACGCGATCAGCGAGGCGATGGGGATGACCTTCAGTCCGGTCAACCTGATCACGACGGAGAGCACCCTGACCCAGCAGTTCATTACCGAGCTCACAAGCGACACGAGCCCAGGCTCTGTGTTCGCCTTCCTGCAGGAGAATGATTCGTATCGGTTGCCCGGGCAATTGAGTTCCTCCTGGGTACCAACCGTACCGATAATGATGATCCACGATATGAACGACGACCTGGTTCCTTACGCCAACTCCCAGGTTGCCTTCAACGCCTTCAGCACTGCCGGTGCCAAGAATCACGTTCCGGGGGGCCCCGGGGTCGAACTGGTAGCAAATACCGTCACCATCAACATTTCTTCCGACCCGGTCCAGACGGTCCACTTCGCTGCCGCCTTCCCGGAGTTGAGCGACGGGTGGAACTGGCTCAACGGCTTCAAGCAATAGGCATGAAAAAGGAGTGATACGGAAGCAGGAATAACCGGGCATGCTGGTGGAGCGGTTCTCATGGTGATATAAGAGGAGATAAACGCTACATCTTGGGAATGCTTCCGTACAATAACAATGGTCTACAAACGAAATGAGAAAGCATCATGTCAAAAATGCATCGCATTATGAAATTCATGGTCTGCTTCCTACTGATGGCCTCATTCATGGGGTGCGCATTTACGCGGTAACATGAATCCTGCCCTACTAACAACTTCCAGCATCAAGCAGACTCTTTAGTTTTGCAATCTCCTCGCGCAGTTCCGTCTCCAGCTTCTTGGCCGCGGTGATCTCCGTAAAGGTGATCACCACACCGATGATTACATCCTCCATGGTGCGGTAGGGCATGATGCGCACCGAAAACCAGCGCCCGTCGTTGGTGGTGATCTGCTTCTCCGAAAAGACCAGAGTCCGCAGCACCTCCTTCGCTTCTTCAATCATCTCGGGATAGAGCATGACGTTCGCGATGTCGGAAAGCGGCCGCCCCACATCGACCGGGATCAGCTTGAAGAGTTTGTTCGCCCCGGTGGTAAATCGCCGTATTTGTAGATCGTTGTCCAGAAACACGGTGACTATTTCTGTGCTGTTGAGAAGGTTCCTCATATCATTGTTCATCCGCGCAAGCTCATCCATTTTGGACTGTTGCTCGGCGTTAACCGTCTGAAGCTCTTCGTTCAGGGACTGCATCTCTTCCCTTGAGGTGGTCAGTTCCTCGTTGGTGGACTGTAGTTCCTCGTTGGTGGACTGTAGTTCCTCGTTGGTAGATGTGAGCTCTTCCTGCGAGGATTGCATCTCTTCCCTGGTGGTCTGAAGTTCTTTGCGGCATTGCTGCAGTTTCTGCTCCAGTTCAAGAACCCTGGCGCTGCCTGCCGCGCCTGATTTGGCGCGGCTGGGCGCTTTCTCAATTGAGGGCATTGCCGCGTCCTGGAAAACGATCAGCACCATCTCCCGCAGCTCTTCCGGGTTTTCGATCGACTGGACGGTTATGTCCACGGCCTGCATCCCGCCGTTGATCCCAACCTTGCACCCTTTGACGGTGATCGTCTCCTTTTCCCGGACCGCCTTCTGAAAAGCGCCGCTAAGCTCAAAGCGCAGCCCCTCACGGGCCATTGCGAAGATGTTCAAGTTGGCCTTGCCAGCAGCCGGTTCCAGGTACTTGCCGGTCCGCCCGCTGATGTAGAGGATATCCCCCTGGTTGCTGACCAGCACGGCAGGTGGGGAGTAGGCCCGCACGAGGAGCTGGTCCACGAGCGACTGGAGATTGGCGGACGTTCTCGGCATCTTTAAATCCTTTGGCATTCCCGGCAGTATGGGGATGAATGTGGCTGGAAACCCCACCGGTTCGGCGTGCATGACCGATTCGCGCCTGTGGAAGATTCTTGACTTGGCGTGCAGTGGAGAGAATAGGTCGGTGAAGGTACCAACGGTCTCGGCGTTGCCCAGGAAAAGGACGCCGCCGGAATTGAGGCTGTAATGAAAGAGCGGCAGGAGTTTTTTCTGCAGTTCCGGTTCCAGGTATATCAAAAGGTTGCGGCAGATGAGGATGTCCAGCTTGGTAAACGGGGGGTCCATGATGACGTTCTGCGTGGCGAAGGTGACCATTTCCCGGATCTCCTTGCCGACCCGGTAGCCGTTATCTTCCTGGACAAAAAATCGGCGAAGACGCTCGGGAGAGACGTCCGCGGTAATGTTGGCCGGATAGAACCCTTGCCGGGCCTTGTCGATCGCATCCCGCTCCAGGTCGGTGGCAAAGATATGCAGTGTGTAATTTCTCGTTGGTTTCAGCTGTTCCAGCGTCTCCTTGAAGGCGATGGACAGGGAGTACGCCTCCTCTCCTGTCGAGCAGCCTACTGACCATGCCCGGATGACGCCGCCGGCAGGCCGTGCCACGATGAGCGCCGGGATGGCCTCCCCCTGTAACTGGTCCCATGCAGCCGGGTCGCGGAAAAAGCTTGTCACTCCGATCAAAAGTTCCTTGAAGAGTAGTTCCCCCTCCTGGGGATTCTCTTGCAGATAGCGGACATAGGTGGCGATCCTGCCGATCTGGTGGATCGCCATGCGCCGCTCTATCCGGCGGTACACGGTATTCTTCTTGTAGTCGGAAAAGTCGTGGCCGGTCTTTGCCCTGAGCAGGATGATAACCTTTTCCAGGGCGCTCTGTTCCTTTTCTTCCAAGGCTGGCGCGGGGCTGACAACGATGGGGACGTGCCGGAGATAGGCTACGATCTTGGCGGGCAGTTCCTCCGGCGGGGCCACTATATCGGCCAGTCCGGCATCAATGGCGCTGCGCGGCATGCTGTCGAATTTGGCCGAGGAGGGCTCCTGCACTACCGCGAGCCCCGACTTCTCTTTGATGGCCCGCAGACCCATCGTGCCGTCCGAGCCCATGCCGGAGAGGATGACACCGATGCTGCGCTCCTGTTGGTCCTCGGCCAGGGAGCGGAGAAAAAAATCGATAGGGAGACGCAGGCCGCGAGGCGCCGCTGGCTCGAACAGGTGCAGCACTCTGTGAAGGATGGACATGTCCTTGTTGGGGGGGATCACGTAGACGCAGTTAGGCAGGACCCGCATTCGATCCCTGACCTGGAAAACTTCCATCCCGGTGGCGCGCTGGAGAAGTTCCGGCATGATCCCCTTATGTGTCGGGTCAAGGTGCTGAATGATGACAAAGGCCATGCCGCTTTTTCCCGGCACCTGCCGCAGGAATTGCTCCAGGGCCTCCAGCCCACCGGCGGAGGCGCCTATGCCGGCGATGGGGAAAAGGTGGCTCTTCTTTCGTGACGGCTCGGTTAATTGTGGAATACTGGAAGCATTTTTAACGCTTCTCGCTGGTATAAGTTTCTTTTTCATTACTTTTATTTATATCATATATATACATGGCAGTACACTGTTGATATTGAGGATAGGTCGTTATCACACCGATCCCTATCGGAGAAATGTCTTTGTCCTGCCCAACGTAGAGAGCATCCATAAAGCTCCTATTTATGAATCTCTTGTTAGCCAGCCCTTGAAGCCGATGAACACAATCAGGCACAGAAAGAAACCAACACAAAACCCAGCCGAAACAAAAGAAACCGCGATCGGCGCAAGCTACATAAGTGGCCCAAAGCGAAGCTACATAGTGATTTGATCGACATCCTTAGGGTCGATGCTCCGCGCAATAAGCCAGCAGTTCTTTGCAGCATAATAACACAAGTCCTTGAACGCCAATGCGATTGAGACGAACGTGTTGGAATAAACCGCTCCCGCAACTTCCGCTTCGGGGTGTAGCAGGTGTTCCGACAGCACAGCTGTTGGCTATGGCAAAAACGTTACGAACATAATTGAGCACATAACACAACATAAATAAACACCTATCGAGGCACAACGCATACTTATTTCTCAACTCAAGAAAACCTCTATCAACATCTCCAGCCTATCAATGTTTGCAATTCGCAAATATGGCACAGACAAGAAAGAAATAAATGAAGATCCCGGCAAAAAAGTCCGCGTAAGCCTTTTCCTAGAAACAGAGGATTTCAAGAACCTGCGGGCCATGTCTCACTGGGAAGGGATTAAAAGTTCCGGAGATTTACGCCATCTACTCTCCAAATATCTTCGCGTGAATGAGAGCGTCCTGAATCAAATGATCGTATTTCCCATCCATTCACGATGACAAAACGAAAATATATATTTTCTAACTTGTTTTCGCCTCGCTCTTCATCTTGATCCGTGTAACGAAAAATTCTTAGAAAATCCAATAAAGTGCATTGATGGCGTTAATAAGAGTCCATGACAAAAAGCAAATACCAAAAAAATATATCCAGATTTGACAGAAGAATAAGAGGGGATAATATTCAATAATAAACCGTATTATTTTGATAGATATGAGCAGGAGTTGTACCGTCGACTGCAGTTTGTCGGTTTTTCGTAGTTCACTTTTGCTTGTTGGATGGAAAAGGAGGAAGTGTATGGGAAACATTGGACAGTATCAGCAACTTGTCGCAAGCTATGCCACGGAACTCGCAACCAAGGTCATCGCTATCATCTTGTTTTGGTTTGTCGGTCGCTGGCTGATCGGTTTAGTGAGGCGGATGCTGCAACAGGTTCTGGAAAGGCAGAAGGTCGACCCCACCCTGATGCGTTATATCGGCAATTTCGTTGCTGTGACGCTGAATATCGTGTTGGTAGTTGCGATCCTTGGCTACTGCGGGATACAGACCACTACCTTTGCCGCTTTGGTGGTCGGTATCAGCATCGCTATCGGTGCCGCCTGGGGCGGACTTCTTTCCAACCTGGCGGCAGGGATATTTCTTGTCGTGCTGCATCCCTTCAAGGTGGGCGATTTTGTGACGGCCGCCGGAGTGACCGGCACAATCAAGGAGATTGGACTGTTTGTTACCACCATCAATACCCCGGACAATATCATGACGCTGGTTGGCAACGCCAAGATATTTGGCGACTGCATCCAGAACTACACCATAAATGATTTCAGGAGGGTCGAGCTTAAGTGCCAGCTGGCTGGCAATGCCGATCATGTCGCTGCCATGCAGTTGCTTCGCGAGAAGCTGGCTTCCGTGCCCAACGTGTTGGCGGAACCGAAGGTCGAGGTTGAAATTCTCGAGTTCACGCTGGTCGGGCCGATACTCGCCGTGCGCCCTTTCTGTCACAACGATCACTACTGGCAGGTCTATTTCGATGGCAACCGGACTATCCGCGAGGCCTTGGCGGCAGCAGGTTTCCCGGCGCCAATGCCTGCCCAATTGGTCGTTGTACAAAAACCAGGAGCTTGACTCTGAACCTCCCCATGGCTAACGTCAGGAGGTTCTAAAAGCAGAATCCATCGGGGTCTCCCGGCTCTCGCGTTTCCGCTACAACATCCGGGCCATGACAGATGGCAAGCTTTCTTCGACGGACGACCCGCTCTAACGGATACACCGTGTTAAACACTTTCGCGTTCCCGCTCATATGATACGGCTCCATCCCGACCGTCGCAGCACAGGTTCCTGAGCCACCCAGACACGCCGAAGTTCTTCTGAAACGATTGTTATGAAAGCTTCTCGCTTTTGATGATGGCGCCATGGGAAAGAATCTTGTTAGTCGCTGGCTGTGACTGCGCTTGCGTTCAGCGGCCAGGCGTCTTTTCGCGTCGGCGAGTTTTGCCTTCAGCTTCACGTACCAAGTTGAAAAGACCGTCTGGCGCCTGCCCTTCTTCCAGGTGCCAAGATCATTGTAAGAATCCGGATTGGTGGCCCTACGGCTTCTGTTCAACGCCCTTTGGATCTTGCGTATCTTCTTCCATGGCTGTTTGATAGTTGGACAGAAGGCAACCAGTTCGGCCGTCTGCTCGGAGACCACGGCAATGGTGGAAGGGCCGACATCCAAGCCGACTTCATTCCCGCGGGCAATCTCGTGCCTTACTGGAGAATGTCCCTCCTGCACAAGTTGCACGTACCACCGGCGCTTGCCATTAAAGATCCTCCAGAGAAAGCGGCAGTATTTGGTGGGGTGGGTTAAAGCTTCAAGCTGGTAGTAATATTTACTTTCCGGAGCCAGCATGGTCGGAATAACCAGGCCGTTCCACTTGATACTGCCTGTACCGGCCTTCCACCTGATACCTGCGGCATTGGCCTTTGATACTATTGAGTGCAACGGCCGGCTAGCGCCATTAAAGCGGGGTCTCCCGCGTTTGCCACAGCAGTAAATTCCTACTGCGGCAAAGGCCCGATCGGCGATTTTCTGGGTTTCATGGGCGCCAAGCCGATTGCTCCAATCTGCCTCGGTTTTACAGATGGTGACGAAAGCGGAAAGGCTGGCACTGGTGAAGCGATGCTCGGCACAGATCTTCGTGAAGGTGGCCGCCCGCTCTTCCTTGTTTTTTGTCGATGGAAAATAGGAGAACGACCTTACCTGCACTGTATGCGTAACGAATGAATTCGGAAGCATGAATTGCGTCAGAATAGTTGAACTGGATACGTAAAATCCTGTCGCTTACCCTGGCGATGGCAAAGCGTCTTTAGCCGCTTTGCCCTTGATTACGACCTCCTCTTGGCTCTGAAACCCGTTCCCTGCCCCTTTACTGCATTATCAGAATTGCCGTAGAATGAGGCTTTTCTCTTGGATTCTGTTTGATCTATCAGATAAGATGTAAGGTATTAAGACGAAAGCGGTGTCAGCATTTACCACAGATCTGCAGCAACAGTCGATATGGCACGATTCTTGAGTTTGATCGCTTTCACTGTGCATACCGAGCGGCAGACCCCGCAACCATAGCACCACATCTGGTCGACGACCGTTTTCTCGTTTGAAGCACTATAGCTCAGGGCGCCAAACTGACAGAGGCGCATGCATTGCTGGCAGCCATTGCACAGTTCTGCTTCGATTTCGGCAACATATTCGGCACGGAAAATGATCGGGATCGCATGGGTGATGGTAGTGCGCATGGCAAGGCAGTCCGCACGGTCACAGTTGCAGATTGCGCCGATGAAAGGGGTATAGAATGTCCAGACGGTATGGCACAACCCTTCCCGTTCATGGCCGCGAAACGCGGTGAGGGCCTCCTCTTTCGTCAGTGTCTCATATTTTTCGTCTTCAATACCAATGGCATAGCTTTCGTCGAGATCACGGAAAATGTCGAAAAGCTTGCCGCCATTTGGCCCCATGCTGATTCCGTAGCAACAGCGCTTCTCTTTTCCCAAGGTGTTCTGCCTGCAGATGCAGGCAACACGGACGATAGAGGTAACGAACGCGAAAATTCGTTCTACCTCTTCGATGGGTACTACCTGTCCAAAATGCATCTTCTTCATCTTCCGTGAGAAAGCGCGGATAAATAGATTTCTTATAAACCAGGGCAACTTCTCGAAGCGGTTGATACCACGGAAGCCCTTTGCCACTTTCCGTTCGATTAATTGCTGGTCCGCGAACTGCGCGATGAACCTGCGCCGGCGGAGATCGCTCAGCATGTCTTCGGAATAGTTCTTCGCCTGCAGGTACCATTTTCCCCCTTCACCATGTTTCAGGCAGAACTCACACATTTGATTTCATCCCGGGACATTTTTCAGAATTCTCAATGAATAATTGCCGTTAGTAACAGTATATATTTAAATTTCAGATAATCACGTGAATTATTTCTTATTTTATTAACAACATAAGACAAACTTTGACAATCGCTCATCAGGGGTAGTAAATTTTTTGTACGTTCAGTAATTTTCAGTTTTTTCATGCAATCCATCTGCTATAATTCAATAAATTAAGGGATCCATTGGTATGGTCGAAAGGGAAAATCGTTAATGACGGCCATGCTTGACCGTATGATTGAAAGTGGCAAGCCGATCATTCCTTTTGCCAAACTGATCGGATTCAGCGTTAAATCGGCGCAGATCGGCCAGGCCGCGATCAAGATCGAGATGAGGGAACACCATGTCAACACCATAGGGAAACACCACGGGGGTATTTTGCATTATCGCCAATACCGCCATGGGCGTTGCTTTTGCAACCATGCTGGTGGAGGGGGAAGCTGATTATCCTGGGATTGAACAAATGCGAGTGCATTCCCCCTGCTAGGCGATAGCCAGGAGGTGGGTCTAACGAGCGGTTTTTGTATTAGGTTTTTCTTTGGTCCCTTGTTTCTCGATGTAGTTGCGGATCGTTTCAAGAGATACCGTTCCTACGCTGCCGACATAATAAGCCCGGTGCCAGAAATAGGGCATCCAGTAAAATTTAGCGACGT
>Ga0326727_10012513_pt1 | contig 19285 bp, 14 predicted proteins | sample MB2enrmetagenome_FD_207643 | JGI IMG/M metagenome (GOLD analysis project Ga0326727, IMG submission 207643) | Lab enriched peat soil microbial communities from McLean, Ithaca, NY, United States - MB29MY | ecosystem: Environmental > Terrestrial > Soil > Wetlands > Peat | place: USA: New York...
GAGAACTTGCCCGGGATCCTCGAGCGCGAAAACGTTGATCCCCGCATTCCTTGGCTCTACAACTTCAAGCTGGACTTCCACTTTCGATAGTGCAAGTCTAATCATCTGCCGCCCCGAAATCGCTGCCTGCGGGGTCGCAGGCGAGCTGAGGGGCTGGCATCTGGTCCGTAGGTTTTACCTACGGCTAATGATGTTAATGCCCTTCGGGCATTAAATATCCATCGTGTCCACCTTATCTTAACACCTATGTCCCCCCTCCCCCTCCCCCGCTTGGCGGGGGAGGGGGACTGAAAGGGAGTGGGGGCCATCATCCCCAGGGCTTGCGCCCTGGGCTACGTTCTTGCGCCCCTGACGGGGCTCTCAACGGCCTACCGGCAGCATGGTGAGTTGTGCTGCGAACCTCTGAGACACAACACTAGCAGGCTGCGGGCCCCCCTTCACGCGGTCATTTCGAGCCCTTCGCCTGTCATTCTAAGCGAAGATTCCATGATCCTTCGGCTCACCACTGTGGATGAAAATGCGCGAAGCGCCGTGGAGTGCGGCAGCGAGGCTGCCGCCTTCAATTTCAAACGAGAAGGCGGTAGCTGACGCTACCGCACTCCAAGGCGCCTTCGGCACAACCATCCAATCTGCAATTCTTCCCTCATTCAGCAGGGTGAGCAATATTGGGCAGACACGCGTGCGCTCACGAACTGACAATCGAGTCCTCCTCATTAGCGAGGTTTCTGTATTTCATGGTCGACAATACGCGCCGACAGTGGAGCTATACATGATGAAGAGACGAAGTCGCGCTTCGAGCTTGCAGCAGTTCCTCACAGAGATCGGCCCTCAAAAAACAACTCGGAAGTACCACGACTGGCAAACCATCTATTCACAAGGGGACCAGGCTGACGCGATGTTCTACATTCAGAGCGGCAACGTCAAGCTCACGGTGACATCGCGGGACGGCAAGAAAGCGGTCGTTGCCATTTTGGGACGAGGTGACCTCTTTGGAACGGGGTGCTTGGCCAAGCAATCTCTGCGGAGTACGGGAGCGGCGGCGCTCCCTCAAGCCTCGATCGCCCGCCTGGAAAGAGGAGTCTTCGTCCGCATGATCCATCAGGAGCCTGACTTCGCCCGGCTTTTCATCTCGTACTTGGCCTCACAGGTGGGCAGGATAGGAGAAGACTTGCTGGACCAACACTTCAGCTCCAGTGAACAGCGTCTGGCGCGGGTCCTATTGAGGCTGGCTCACTTCGGCGAAGGCCGCAAACCTGAGCCGGCAATCTCCGCCATCAGCCAGGAAACTCTGGCGCAAATGGTTGGAACAACCAGATCACGAATCAGCCACTTTATGAACAAATTTCGCAAGCTCGGCTACATTTCCTACAACGGCAGACTCAAGGTTCATGGTTCCTTGCATGGTATTGTCGTCCACGATTGGCGGTCGCCTCACCCCGGAGCCCCTGGCTTTCCGCCAGACGCGCACTTCTAACAGAAGTTCAAATGTGAGCACAATTGAACAGTTTTCCGCCACGGCTGGTGGCAACCTGTTAGAGAAGTCGTGGATGGTTGATCACTAAGTTTCAGGTCTGGGCACTAAATCCTTGGTCGATGCGATTTCATGATCATGTTGAAAGTGGCAAGCGCCAGGTCGAGCCGTTTTTGCCACCAACAGCTTGATCGGTGGGAGTAGTCTGAATGAACATACTGCTTTACAATCCCGATAACGAAATCACAAACAACTTCATGCCGCACCTTTGGATGTTTCTCCTGAGATCTCTGACTCCTCCAGGCCATCAAGTCTACCTCGTGGACGGCAACGCACAACGCTTGAACGCAGGCGAGCTGGCGCACTACGTAAAAGAGAAACGCATCGGGCTGGTCGGAATCGGCGCCATGACGCGCATGATTCGCAAAGCCTACCTGATGGCCGATGCGGTGCGCGCAGTGGGAGTGCCGGTCGTAATGGGGGGCCCGCATGTTACCGAGGTCCCCGACGAGCCGCTGGGGCGCGACGGGGGGCCGCGCCACGCTGACGCGGTAGCTCTTGGCGAGGCAGATTACACCTGGCCGCGAATTGTGGCCGATGCGGAACGTGGAGCGTTGCAGGAGAGTTATGCCCCTGTCGACGAAGCGGGCAAAGAGGTGAAGCCCTCTCTCGCAGACTATCCCGAGATTCCTTGGGATCGCATGGACTTGGACCAGTTTAATCTCATTAAGCACTTTCCCAAGTGGGCGCGCCGGTTACTTTCTCTTGCGGGTATGACTTGGCAGAGCTTCCACATGGTACCGATTGAATCCGGCCGTGGCTGTCCTTACGGCTGCGAGTTCTGCACGGTAACGGGTTTCTTCGGGGATTCCATCCGCTTTCGTTCGAACGCCAGCGTGGTGGACGAGCTTCTGAAATTGAAGCAACTGGAAAAGCGGCAGAAGGGGAAAATCGCCGTCTTCTTCATCGACGACAACTTCGCCATCAATCCCCGGCGCACCAAGTCATTGCTGCGCGAAATCATCGCGCGTGACGCCCAGGTGCCCTGGGTGGCGCAAATCAGCATGAATCTGTTGCGCGACGAGGAGCTCGTTTCGCTCATCGCCGAAAGCGGCGGCAAATGGATCTTCATGGGACTCGAGTCCATTGACCCGGAGAACCTGAAGAGTGTGCGCAAGGGATTCAACAAGCCGCAAGAGTACAAGGCGATTCTGGAATGCCTCGCGCGTTACGGTCTTTACGCGATGACTTCCTTCATCTTCGGTATGGACAGCGATTCCCCCGGGGTGGCACAGCGCACTCTCGATGTCATCCGCACCTGGCCGCCGGGGCTCCCCGTGTTCGGACTTCTGACGCCTTACCCCTCGACGCCACTCTATGACAAGCTCGCGGCGGCCGGCCGCCTTACCCGCCCCAAACACTGGTTGGAATTCAAGCCCTTTACGATGGATTTCTCGCCACTGGGGATCTCTCCGAAAGAAGCGGAGGAAGAACTCCGGCAGGCATGGGATTCATCCTATAGGCCGGCAACGATCGCCGCGGCGATCGCCAAGTTGGAATCGAGACCTCTCGCGGACCGGATCATTCATTTGCTGGGCCGCCTGGCGTTCCGCGGAATTTACTTCCCGCAAATGACGCGCAGACAATGGACGCGCGTGCTTTTTGAAAATCGACATTCCATCCTGCAGGTTATTCTCGAGGCGTTAAGATTCAGGTATCAGCCTCGATCCACAGAGCCACTCTCGATCGAAGTGCCGGAAGCTGCCGAGCCGTCCGCTTGAGAGGAAGTCAGTAAACTCGTTTGAATGGTAGGCATGGAGGGATTCGAACCCCCGACCCACGGTTTAGGAATGTGGGCGAGTATGGGTATCTCGTTGACTTTGCGCCACGGTTGGCCACCCTAAGTTCCTAAGAAGCTCGCGGAGAGTAACTGAGATAGGCCAGACAGAAAAAGAGATGGGCTTCAGCGGGGGAGGTATTGGCTGAAGGCTCTTGGCGCCCCGGGTGCAGGGCTGGCTGCACATCAACACAATATTGAATATTCTTCAAAAAAGATCGAGCAGCTAAAGGCCCTCCTCGTTTATGTGACGCGCTGCCTTTGATAATAAATGTAAAGGTATGGTAGGTTTGTATTGTGTTTATTTCGCGCATCCCGCGGCACATGAGGATGCCTATCAAGACGGCACGAACTTGGATTTGGGTGGGGACGGCCGACCGAATCCTTCATGAGAGACACGTCGATGAGAATATCGGGAACTAACTTTAGTACGGCCTCGGGACAAGGAGCATCACCGGGTATCGGGCTGGGCGCGGCAAGCGGAGTTTCTAGGGGTCATGCGGTGGAGTTGTTGCCGCTAATACGCGGGCTGTTGCCCACTTTTCAACGCGCGCAACGGCGGATTGCCGAAGTCGTGCTCAATGATCCCGAGCGGTTCATTTCCCAGTCAATCTCGCAGTTAGCCGAGGATTGCGGAGTCAGTCCGGGCTCAATTGTGCTTTTCTGCAAATCCCTTAGGTTGGCTGGACTTCCTGCGTTGAAGATTGCTCTGGCGCGGGAATTGGCCGCGCCCGTCCTCCCTTTCTTTGACAAGAAGTTCGAGCGCCAGGACGGCGCTTCTGCTGTTCTTCAGCGGGTATTAGAGGAACATGTCGAAAGCCTGCATCAGACTCTGAAGTTGAACGCCGGTAGTGCCTTGGCTGAGGCCGCCGGGGCGATGCTTAAAGCAAAGCGCATCGTGTTGTTTTCGATCGGGCTCTCGTATCCGGTAGCTTATTCAGTTTATGCGCGCTTACGCTTTCTCGGGTTGCCAGCCTTCATTGAGTTTGATTCCCACTTGCAGTTGGCCGCTGCGGCCGAGATCGGAGGAAGCGAGGTCGCGCTGGGGGTCTCTGTTTCTGGAACTACCAGCGAGACGGTCGAGTGCCTCCGCTTGTGCAAGGCGCGCGGCGCGAAGACGATCTGTATTACCAACTCGATAAACTCGCCTTTGGCCCAGACGGCCGATATTCGGCTCTATGCGGCTCCCAGCGAAGTGAAGTATTTTCAAGCCCCGCTGGCTTCGCGGGTTACCCAGTTGGCTCTTGCCGATGCTCTTTTGGTCCTGGTTGGTCTGGGGCGAAAACGGAAGGCCCTGGTTCACTTGCGGCGTGCGGAGGAGCAATTGCTCAAGCGGCGCCTCAACGGGTCGCGGCTCGTCAAAAATCCAGCCAAAAAGCGGCTTCCCCGCCCCCCAAAACCTACTGCTGCAGCCTTGGCCTGAGCCTCCGCCTGAGGGTATGTGGCAAGCAATCTCTCACGGCGAGGCGGGCGAGCCTGGATTTTCATACGCCTACCTACTTTCGAATCTGAGGCTATCCCACTCATCCGATTACGTGAGGAGTGGCGCCGACCCAACGTGTGCCCGGATGCGTTTTGACGCCGGTATCCTCGTGCGCACCACTGGCCAACGTTCAGAGCGTAGCTTCTCGCCGAGGCCCAATAGCCTGAGGCAATGCCGCTCACCTTGGGAAGGCCCGGTGGTTTAGCGCGCTGACGCTTGAGGAGCGCTTGTCTGGAGGTCGCACCCTCGCCTCGACATTCCGAAGAGCCCATGATGTTCTGTGCCGGCAGATGAAAGGTTCCCGATAGGTCACCGGCACAGATCTGGCAACACCCCGCCCCAGTCAACTGCGTGCCGGGCGCGTGGAGCGTTCGGCCGCACTCCACGATCATTTTCGAATTCCGAGCTGTCACCTCGAACATGAATTTCTTTCAGTCAGCTTAACATATTGTGAATATTCTGCAGAATTTCCTTGACAGGGCTATTCTTCTGTACGACCATAGGTGCTCGTTGGTCGGAGAGGCAGTTGTGACGATACGAGCAAACACGATACGCCCGGCGCGTCAGTCGGCCAATCGCCTCTCACTTATGCAGGCTTCGGGGCGCTTGCCAAGCCGAGGTTCGCGCCGCGGGCAGCGCGGGTCGGCAGGCAGGCGGAATTGCTACCCGATGTATGAGGCCGGTGGCTTGCCGGCCGGGGTCCCGGGCGGAGCGCGCGTCATCCGGCGGGGGTTCGCGTGGCGGGTTCGGGTTGATGAGTGAACTACCCGAACGCCGAACGCGGACTTGCGCCAAGCGAAGCCGCCTGTCCAAGAAGGGAAAGTGGTCAACCGGAGAGAGAAAAGGAGGATGCTATGCTGAGGTTTTTGAGAAAGAAAACGTCGCCTTTGTTTTTGGCCGTTTGGTTTGTTTTTTCCCTGTTGTCGACCCAGCGACTTCTCGCCCAAATCGACACGGGAAGGGTTGTGGGGACGATTCTCGATGTATCGGGAGGCGTCGTTCCCGGGGCCAAGGTCACTTTAACCAATGAGGGCACAGGACTGGTCGAGATCACCACCTCGGGGCCCACAGGAAACTACGTTTTCACCCCGGTGAAGGTCGGGGTATACACCGTAGCGGTGGAACTCAAAGGGTTCCAGCAAGTAAGCACAACTCATCTTTCACTACATGTCCAGGAGAACCTGGAAGTGGACTTCAAGCTCAAACCCGGCCGGTTAACTCAGACCACGGAGGTAGTAGCGGCTGCACAGGTCTTGCAGACCCAGGAAGCGTCCGTAGGCCAGACAGTTGGCACCGCGGTGGTAAATGACCTACCCTTGAATGGAAGGAACTGGACGCAGCTGGCGCAACTCAGTGCGGGGGTTACGGTCTCACAGAACCATGCGCCTCAAGACGGCTACTTCTCGGCGAATGGTGTATCGGTGCTTCAGAACGACTATCGCTTGAACGGGATTAACGACAACAACGAGATGTACTTCTATCTGACCCCCTATGCCGCCCTTCCACCTCCTGACGCTATCCAGGAATTCAAGGTTCAGACAGGCAACTACAATGCGGAATTCGGGCACTCCGCCGGTGGGGTGGTGAACGCGACAACGAAGTCAGGCACCAACCGGTTTCACGGAGACACCTGGGAGTTCCTGCGGAACAGCAACCTGGACGCTGCCCAGTTCTTTGAGAACGCCTCGGGTATTGCTAAGGGCGCTTTCCGCATGAATCAGTTTGGCGCTACCTTGGGCGGGCCTGTATGGATACCCCACGTCTACAACGGGAAGAACAAGACCTTCTTTTTCGTGGATTATCAGGGCACTCGCATCCGCCAGGCCACGTCCTTCACGAGCACCGTACCCACGGCCTCCATGCGCAGCAGCGGCTACACCGACTTGCAGGACCTGATTACCTACCAGGGTGGAACCAGGACGGATGACCTGGGACGGACGTTCCCTCTGGGCACAGTTTTTGATCCTGCGACAACCCGTGCTGTGACGGCCGGCGCGGTAGATCCCGTGACCGATCTCACCGCTACGGCGGACGGCATCGTGCGTGATCCTTTCTACCAAGGAAGCGCGGTGAAAGTCACTAATTACACGTCGGCGAGCGCTGAGGCGCTTCTCAACCTGCTTCCTAGCGCACGGTTGGACCAGAATGCGATCAAACTCCTCAACCTTTATCCGGCTCCCGTGTTGAGCAACGTCTTATACAACAACTACACGCGCAATCCGTCGGTTCAGGACGATACCAATCAATTCGACATACGAATCGACCACAACTTCAGCGCGAAGAATCAGCTCTTCGGCTCCATGAGTTGGAGCCACGAGGCCAATGTGAACCCCGGCCCACTGCCGGGATTGGCCGATGGGGACTACTACTACCAAGGCGCGCAGACGAAGCGTCGCCAAGCCTATGCCTTGAGCGACACTCATTCTTTTTCCTCGACTCTCGTCAACGAGGCTCGTTTCGGTTACAACCGCGCTCCGGGGTCGCAGCTCAACACCGAAGCCAACACCCTGGGGATTCCGGCCCAGTTTGGCATTCAGGGCATTCCCCAGGTGGCGAACAACGGAGGTCTACCGGAGATTGATATTGCGGGGATGACGTCTCTGGGTACCTCGGGCTGGGTGCCTACCGCATTAATCACTCAGGTCTATGAGGTCAGCGACAACCTGGCAAAGGTATATGGCGGGCATACCTTCAAGGGTGGCTTTCAGTTCAGCCATGTCCGCGGTGGAATTGCCCAGCCCGCTTTCGGCCACGGGGACTTCGATTTCGGCGGGGTATATACCGGGATTCCCAACGTCAGCGGCGGCGATACAGGGCCTGCCCAGTTGCTGCTGACACCCATCGCGAGCTCAGTAGCGAACGGCTTTAACGACGTGGGCGGTGTGGACTATCTCGAGGCCTCACGGTTTGCCAGCACCGACGATTCCCGCAATTACACGGCCGCCTATTTCCAGGACGACTGGATGGTGACGAAGAAGCTGACCCTGAATCTGGGAATGCGGTGGGATTACTACACGCCCTACCGGGAGGTTTATGGCGCCCAGGGCAACTTTATTCCCGCCAGTCCTGGAAACGGGGCCGCCTACGTTATCACGCCGCGCCACTGCCATGACACCTTCTCCACCTCGTTCACGGCGCTGACCGCGACGGACGGAATTGATGTCCGGTGCGGCGACATGACTTTGGGCAACGCCCAATCGACGAACTTCGGGCCGCGCCTCGGCTTCGCCTACCGGGCCACCTCACGCGCCGTCGTACGCGGGGGCTACGGGATATTCTACGGGGCGTTGGGCAACATTGGCTATGGTCCCAACCTCGGCAACAATTATCCCTTCGTATTCAATCTCAGTTACAACTACCCTGACGCGGCCCACCCCCTAACGCTCCCCAACGGCGAGAACGCCACGTTGGAGGCTGGCTTGAGCGGCGTCAACCTCAGCCCCGTCGCCGTGAATGCCCAGGGCCTCGGCTTGAACGGTCGACAGATCAACTACCAGACCCCCTACTCCCAGAGTTACAACCTGACCGTCCAGTACCAGCTTAGCCCGAACCAGACGCTTCAATTGGGTTACGTGGGAACATTAGGTCGCCACTTGGACATCAGCGCGCAAACGAATTCTACGGACCTTATCCTGCCGCCGGGTAACAACCCCCAAAACTACGTTCCTTTCCCCGATTTTGCGCGCGACACGACTTACGAAACCACCAACGCCAATTCATTTTACAACGGCCTTCAAGCGACGCTGGAACGCCGCTTCAGCGGCGGCCTAAGCCTTCTCGCCAACTATACGTACTCGAAGTGCCGGAGCGATTACGAGAACTTGGCGGCAGAAGGGCACGCGGCAAGCTATCGGGCTCCGTACCTCCCAGGCTTTGGAATCCAAGCCGACTACGAACTTTGTGAAGCGGACGTGCGAGAGATCGCGCACATTGCCGGTTCATACCAGCTACCCTTTGGGGCCGGCAAGAAGTTCTTAGGCGGGAGTAAGGGAGTGGTGAATCAAATCATCGGCGGCTGGGCCACCAACTGGATCCTTTCAGAACAAGATGGGCAACCCTTCACCGTCGGGTGCCCCGTCGCCACGACGGCAGAATTCGGGTGCAACGCCTTGCTGGTTCCGGGTCAGAACGTTTATGCAGGGCCTCACAATGTGAACCAGTGGCTGAACCCCGATGCCTTCGCACAACCCCCGGTCGCCACCGCCATTGGGCAGAAGGATTATTCACCCCTGGGCGGTGCGCCCACCCAGGCGAATGGCCCGGGCATCCACCGCTTGGATCTCTCGCTTTTCAAACAGTTCCCGATTAGCGAGAGTACTCGCCTGGAGTTCCGGGCCGAGGTCTTCAATCTCACGAACACCCCGATGTTCGGGTACCCGGGCCAACTCGACTTCCTAAATCCTGTCCAGTTCAGCAGCATCACATCTGTAAGGGACGGGGCGTATGACCCACGCCAAATCCAGTTCGCGCTTAAGTTATACTGGTAATCTTGGTGGAATCACGAACGACTTCAAGCCAAAGGGGACGAGCTGGCGCTGGGCGCAATGCTCAGCGTCAGCCGTCCAGATGCTGCTCCGCGGTCCAATGCTGACGAAGGGCCAACTTCAATTTGGACGAAGTCTCTGCTTTGCCAAAATATTGATCAGCCTTCTCCTTGCTGTCTGCTGGTCCCCAAATGTCAACGCCTTACCTATGCAGGCGCAGCCAGCTTCGCAGTCTACGGATGCGCGGGAAGTGCAAGCCTTTACGAAAAACCGCATGCTTGCGAAACGGTACCTCGCCCAGAAGAAGGTCGCCCAGGCAATCCCGTTCCTCGAAAAGTCGCGGTCGCTCAACGACTCTGATTTTGAAAATGGCTACGATCTGGCCATTGCCTACACGCAGACTGGGCAAATAGCGAGAGCCCGAGCCGAGGCCATTCACTTGGTTACCATCCGAGATTGTCCTGACGTCCATAGCCTGCTGGGTGGCATTGAAGATGCGGCGCACGATACGAAGGCCGCAGCAGCGCAATATCAGATCGCCGCCCAAATGGACCCCAGCGAAGTACGAATCTTCGATTTCGGCCAGTCACTCTTGGCCTTTGACTCGGATGCGGCCATCAAAATATTTACTTACGGCGTCGAGAAATATCCCAATTCAGCCCGCTTGCGCGTCGGCTTGGGAGTCGCTTTCTACCTCTACCGCAAGTTTGACCGGGCAGCCGAGACGCTTTGCCAAGCGGTGGATATGAATCCATCGGACCCCAGGCCGATTGAGTTTCTCGGAAAGCTGCAGAATTTCTCACCGCAAATGTCCCAGCAAGTCATCCGGAGGCTTTCCGACTTCTTGAAATTACATCCCGACAGTGGAGCGGCAAATTACTACCTGGCGCGCAACGTGTTGAGAGAGCCTTCCCAAGCGGACATGGCCCGGGCTGAACGGTTGCTGAGAAACGCGATCCGATTGAGCCCGAAGCTAGCCGATGCTTATTTTGAGCTTGGAAGGCTCTACGAAATGGAGGGCAAGAAAAGCGACGCGGTGCTCTACTACCAGTACGCCATCAGGCTGAATCCGTCGCAAAGCAGATACCACTATCGTTTGTCAGTAGCTCTCCAGGCAACTGGACAAACCGCCAAGGCAAAACAGGAAGCGGAGGAGTTCCGACGGTTACACTCGGCCGAGGATGCGCTGGATGAACGCGATGTACGGGAAGTGGGACGCCAATCCCGGCGGCCTTAAGCCTGGCTGTCGGAACCGTCCACCTGCATCCGCCATCAGCCTTCCGAGGAGCGAACTTCTCAATTTCGAAAGCGCTTGCCGCCCCGCACCTTGCCTGTTATTGGTCGGGTTGGATAACCACGGAGGACGCGCGACGGCCATCGAGGATTGTCGGCAAGAGCAGAAAGACTAAAGGTTAGTCCACGCTTATTTTGTGAGGAATGACTCCGCGCATTTCACTGGAGGCTCGACATGAAAATGAAGACGATGACGCGCAGGAACTTCGTGAAGCTTGGCCTGGTAGGCAGCGCCGGGGCGGCTCTGCTGGCGCCGGCCGGCAGTTTGTCGGCCAAGGCAACTGAGAGCAGTGGGGGCATATGCGTCACGCTCTGCAACCACTGGAGCTACACGGGAATTGGCTGGCAGTTGGGCCTCGAGTCGTGCGTGCTGTCGGCGACCGACGCGATGGAAATGGCCGATCGAGCGCCGCACGTCAAAACCTGCCTCGAACTGGACGCGCTCGCCTATAAGTTGATGGCCGAGAAGTTTCCGGAGGTCGCCGCCCGGCTGAAGAGGTACCTTGACGCCGACAAGGTTGAACTGATCGGGGGCACCTATGGGCAGCCGATGGGGACGATGTTCAGTGGGGAATCGAACATCCGTCAGCTTGTGTATGGGCGGGAGACCATTCGCAAGGCGCTGGATTATGAGGTAGCAACCTTCCTCGATGAGGAAGAATTCTCTCATCCGCAGATCCCGCAAATCGCCCTGGGAGCGGGCTACCGCTATGCCAGCCTGGCGCAGGTGGACACTTGGGGCCGCGCGGGAATACCCCACTTGGAAGTCAACGCGTTCAGGTGGAGAGGGATGGACGGCAGCGAAATTCTGAGCACGCCCAAAAACTCGCTCTTCGGTTATTCTCCCGACCTGAAGCAACTGGCAAGCTCGGAGGCCTTCAAGAAACTGCAAGCCCTGGGCAAGCCTCTCATTTTCACCTGGGAAGAGTTCGGGTGGGAACCGCCGGAGGAGCCCGCCTACTTGAAGACTCCTGAGAAATACAGGAAGTTTGCCGAGGAATCTCCAGTTGAGTTCGTCACCTTGAAGGACTACCTCGACGAATACGGGAGGAGTGCCAAAGAATCCATCTACCTGAACATGGACGCCTGGACCAAGCTGCTGACCTGGGGATTGGGCGGCGACCAATTGCGAGTGATGGACCGCAAGGTGGAGGGAACGTTGCTGGCTGCGGAGCGCTTCGACGCCATCGCCACCAGCTTGGGCGCGAAGAACAAGGCGCGGGCGCTCGAACAAGCCTGGAAACACTTGCTGACCTCACAAAGCCACGACGTGGGGCTCTGCGAGTACTCGCGCTGGCAAGGGGACCGGATGGCGCCGCTGGATCGCCTCGAGGACTACCACAATTTCACCTGGGGCGCGATCGGTTACAACCACCTGGAGGCCGCTGAGAAGCAAGGCCAGGAGGTGCTGGGGGCCTCACTCGGCCAAGTGGTTAGCCAGATCGGTTCGGAGGCGGGAAAGCACGGCCAACTCGCGATTACGGTGTTTAATCCCTGCGCCTGGGAGCGGACCGACTTGGCCACTACGGGGCGCATCTACCCAATTCGAGAGAAGGCCAAGGACATCGTGGTGAAGGACCGTTCAGGCCGCGCGGTGCCCTCCCAAATCATCAAGAGTGAAAAGGACAAGCAGGGAAACTTAGTGGTTGCCAACCTGGCCTTCCTGGCCGAGAAAGTTCCGAGCGTGGGGTACGACACCTACTACCTGGAACTCACGCCCGAGACTGCCAAGTCCGCCGCCACAGATTTGCGAATCGCCGAACAGCAACTGGAGCTCGAGAACGAACACTTGAAAGTCAAACTCAGCTCGAAGCACGGAGCCATCGTCAGTTTGGTGGACAAACGGACGGGACGCGAAATGCTAGATGCGGCGAAGAGCGCTTTCCCGGTTTTCAAGGGCACACCTAATCAGGATTACTGCTTGCGCAGCGTCTTCATCCAGGAGAAGTATCACCGGCAAGGGTCGGCGATCCCTGCGTTGTTCGACAGCTCGACCTCGGAAGCGGCTTATGAGGGCGCGGAGAAGATAACAGCCCCTTCCGGCGAAGCGGATTGGCGTGCCATATCCGAATCCGCAATTCGCTGGATCGAGAAAGGTCCTCTGCGCGCCACGGTCAAGACGAGCCACCAATGGCCGCTGCTGAAATTCGAGACCTACGTCACCCTTTGTGCGGGTTTGCCCTGGGTAGAAGTCACCAGCCGGGTGTTGGCGGAAATCCCGCCCGCTCCCGACGCGCTGGGCCCCGACGATCGCTTCCCCGCCGAGATCAAGCAGGGTTACTGGCTGACTTTCGCGCCAAGTTTTCAACTGGCCTCGCTGGTCCGCGATTTCCCGCTCGGTATCGAGCCCACGGAGCGCCAATTCTTCCAAGCCCGCACCTTCGTCGATCTGGTAGGAAAGGATGCCGGCCTCCTGGTGCTGCATCCCGGAACGCAGTATTTTAAACGCGACAGTGACGGGGTGTTTTCGAATCTGGTCGTGCGAGAGTGGGAATCGTATTTCACGGGCGAGTACGGTTGGCCTCGCTACTCGGAGTACCGCCACGCGTTGTTGCCCCATGGTTCAAACATCACGAATGCCGAGCGGGTGCGGGCGGCGGAGGGGTTCAGCCAGAAGCTCATCACGGTGGTCGGCAAGCCGCAAAGCGGAAGCCTGCCGCAGCGCAAGGGCTTCATCACCGTGGAGCCGCCGAGCGCTCATCTGATGGTTTTGCGCGCCAAGGAGCGCCAGGGGTTCGAGCTCCGATTTGTGGAGGTTGAAGGCAAGAAAGGGAGCGCTGCCGTCGAACTGGCTCTTCCGATGACAGGAACGTCGGAAACCAACCTTCTGGGCAAGAAGGCGGCGGAAGCTTCTGCAAGCGCCGGCAAGCTGAACTTCGAGCTTCAGTCTTGGAGGCTCCGAACCTTCGAGGTGGTTTGAATGCCGAGCTAAGACGGGAAAACATGCGACGCATTGTGGACAAGGAGGCAGGATGCCTTTAGTATCGCTGGGGCAAATGTTGGAGCATGCACGGTCGGCTGGCTACGCGATATGTTACTGCGAGGCGTGGAATCTGGAATCATTGCAAGCCGTCGTAGCGGCGGCCGAGGAATTACAGTCGCCGATTATCACGGGGTTTAATGGTGGCTTCCTAAGCCATGCTGACAGGGTGCAGTCAGAGGATCTGGCCCTTTACGCAAGCCTGGGCTTGGCGGCGCTCCGTCGCAGCAGTGTTCCCGCGGCTCTTCTGTTAAACGAAACGGATAATCTTGCCCAAATCGAGGAGGGGATAGACTTAGGGTTCAACGGCGTCATGGTTGAGAGTGAGCACCTACCGCTGGAGGACTATCGACAACTCGTCAAGCATGTTGTAAGTCTCGCCCACGCTCACAATGTTTGGGTGGAGGGTCAAATCGGACGGTTGCCGGACGGGTCGGGCCATTCAGAGGCCGAGCCCACCGATCCGGCCACCGCACGGGGGTTTGTGGAGGAAACGGGGATAGATGCTTTAGGTGTGGCGGTTGGGAATACGCACATCCTCACGACGGGCAAGGCTCCAGTTGACTTTGACCGGTTGAGTAGAATCCACGATGAGGTAAAAGTTCCTCTGGTCTTACATGGGGGAACTGGGATTCCCCTCGAGCTCGCGCAAAGTTGCATCCGCTTGGGCGTCGCTAAGATCAACTTTGGAACCGTGCTCAAGCAAGCTTACCTGGCCGCGATCCGCGACAAGCTGATGAATTATCGAGAGCCGATGAATCCCCACCCCTTCCTCGGCATGGGCGGGAGAGAGGATGTGCTGGTGGCGGGGAGAGAGGCGGTAAAGGGCAAGGTAAGAGAATTGCTGGAAGCGTTTGGTTCTGCTTGGGAATCGCAGCAGCTCTTTGAGCCGTACTGCCAGGCGACGTCACGTATGGGAGAGACTTCTAAGAATCGAGGAGATTGCGAATGATTTCCCGGCAACAATATGAATCTGTTGTAGAACGCTCCGCACAAATGCTCGAACGAGCCGGAATTGTGCTCGCGCCTGGGGAGCGAGCCCGCATCGAGGTGGCGGATTTCGGCTTGGGAGAATTGGAAAGGACCGGCCTCGAGATCATCATCTATGTAAACACGGATCGTGTCTGTGCCAAGGAACTCGTGATGTTGCCACATCAGACCTGCCCGGAGCACTGGCATCCCACAGTGGGCAGCAGGCTGGGCAAGGAGGAGACGTTCCGCTGTCGCTGGGGAACAGTCTATCTGTATGTGCCCGGCGCTCCGGCGGGCCAACCGGCTTGCCATCCGCCGCAAGGTTCCGAGGCTTATTACACGGTAGGCCACGAAGTCTGCCTGAAACCTGGCGAGCAATACACCCTCTTTCCCGACACGCGGCACTGGTTCCAGGCGGGGCCGGAAGGAGCCATCGTCTCTGAATTCTCGACTCACAGCACGGACGATCAAGATATCTTTACCGACCCGCGTATCAAGCGAATGCCGGAGATCTCGAAGGTTTGAGAGGTAGTTTGCCCGGTTGGGCGTTAGTGTCATTTGGGATGGGATCGCCTTCGAGACGGCAGTCATTCCCGCGAAAGCGGGAATCCAGCTCCTTCTGGACTGACGCGGACCCCCGCCTACGCGGGGGTGACGACAGGAGGTAATTGTGAAATGGTGGATGTAGTTTGCCTCGGAATCTTAATTGCCGACATCTTCGGGAATCCCATCGCTTCCCTTCCAGCCGCGGGCGAACTGGCGCTGCTCGACCGCTATCTGCTGAGTGTCGGGGGATGTGCTGCCAACACGGCGGCTGATTTGGGGCGTCTGGGCCGCACCACGAGGGTACTGGGCAAAATCGGCAATGATCTTTTCGGGGAGTTTGTTCTGCAAGACTTGAGACGATTGGGCATTGACACTTCTTTCATTCGACGCAGCCGGACCCATCCCACATCCTGCACTTTCATTGTTAACGTCTGGGGCGAGGACCGCCGGTACATTCACTGTTTTGGCGCCAACGCCGATTTTTCGATCGCCGACATTGATGCGAAGGTTCTTGACGGCGCACGCGCACTATACGTGGGAGGCTACCTTGCCATGCCGGCTTTTCGACCCGACCACCTCGTGGGGCTATTCAGGGAGGCGAAGCAGCGCGGTTTGATGACAGCTCTGGACGTCGTAATTCCCGCAGGCTCCCCATCCCCTTTAGACGACATTCGGCAGGCTCTTCTTTACACAGACCTGTTCTTGCCCAATAAGGATGAGGCCCGCGCCTTGACGGGTTGCATTGACCCGCTCGAGCAGGCAGAAATCCTGGCCCGCTTCAATCCCGACGGAACTATTGTGATTACTGAAGGCAGCGCAGGAGCGCTGGCCAGACGAGGCAGGGAGAAGCTGCGCGCGGCTGCCTTCCGGGTCGACTCGATTGACGAATCGGGAAGCGGAGATGCTTTTGACGCAGGCTTTCTGGTGGGGATGCTCGAGGGTTGGTCACTCGAGGACTCGTTGCGCTTCGCGAGTGCAGTGGGCGCCTCCTGCACTCGGGCCTTGGGATGCCACGATGGGGTTTTCGAGTTCGAAGAGGCCATGGCTTTTGTGGCGCAAAATCACCTCGAAATCGCGCCAGTTGCCTGACTCTTCACGGACCTGGCGACAGTTAGTCCCGAGAAAGCGAATCCCTGCCGTGCGTGGTCCCCCGTTTGTGTGGACGTGACGGCTGAAAGCTGATAGCTGACAGCTTGTTTTAGCAGGAGGAGCTGATGACCCACAAAGAGCGGCTGCTGACGGCGATTAACCATGAGGAACCCGACCGGGTTCCCCTCTGCGCATGGTATACACCCGAAGCGGAGAAGACCGTGTTACGCCATCTGGGGGTGGAATCGGATCAGACTGAGACCTACAAGGCTGCCGGTGGTCCGCTTCCCATCCTCATGGACCACGACTTTCTCATTTCCTGGGTCGGCCCGTGTACAGGCTATTACGCGGATCCCGCCGAGCAATATACCGACGAGTGGGGAATTGGCTGGAAATGGTTCAGGAACGCCGCTGGTGGCTCGTACACGGAAATGGTGAGGCACCCCCTCGCAGACATCGTGGATCCGTCCGAATTTTCCATGCCGGACTTCAGTGAAGAAGACCGCTATGGCGGCGCGCGCCGGCTGGTGGCCCAATACGGGAACGAGTACGGGATCATGGGCGGGTGCGCATGCACTCTATTTGAGCTGGCGTGGTATCTGCGCGGCATGGAAAGAGTCCTGATGGACATGGTGACGAACAAAGACTTCATGAACGCCTATCTCGACAAACTGGTGACCTGGATCGACCAGGCTGGGACCAGAATGGTGGGGCTGGGCGTGGACATCATCTGGATCGGGGATGACTTCGGCACGCAGGATCGCATGCTGATTTCCCCGCAGCTCTTCCGAGAGTTCTTCAAGCCGCGTTACGCGCAACTTTTTGGCAAGTGGAAGGCTATCAATCCCCAAGTGAAGATCGCCTTCCACTCGGACGGCAACATCTATCCTATCATTCCCGATCTCATCGAAGTAGGCCTTGATATCCTGAATCCTGTCCAACCGAAAGCGATGGATCCTGCCCGACTGAAAAAGGCCTACGGGGACAACCTTACATTTTGGGGGACAGTGGATATTCAGGAAGTCCTGCCCTTCGGAACACCCCAGGATGTGGCCCATGAAGTCAAATTGCGATTGCGAACCGTAGGGAAGGGCGGAGGACTGATCATCTCGCCGGCGCACAATATCCAGTCGGAGGTGCCGCTCCGGAACATCCTGGCTTTTTACGAGACGGCGAAGACTTACGGACGCTATCCCATCCGTGACCAGTGAATCCCCAGCCCCACTCAAACGTGGAGCAATGGCTCTTCAAATTCAGTTACGAGGAGTTTTCCGTTCGTGAGGTGGGTTTCTATAGTGATTTTGTAACCAACTGCAAGGCAGGATTGGAAACAGGAGGAAGGCAGCAATGGCCCTGGCAATCAAACTACCTGACATGGGTACGAATGTGGAGGAGTGCAAAGTCTTATCCTGGCGGATCAAGCCCGGTGAAGCGGTCAAGCGCGGCGATGTTCTGGCTGATATCGAAACCGACAAGGCGGTGGCTGAGTTGGAATCGACTGGGGAGGGAGTCCTGCTACAGGTCGCAGTGAAGGAGGGAGATCTGGCCCGCACCGGAGATATCCTCGCCTATGTCGGTAAGCCAGGCGAGTCCGTGGCTGGTGAAGCTAAGGCTGTGGCAGCCCCTGCGGGCGCTCACCCTCACGGAACAGCGTCTCCACTGGCGCCGCCCTCCCACCTCGAGGGCGGCCCATCCCTCCGCGTCGCGCCTATCGTGCGGAACCTCGCCGCGAAGCTCGGCGTTGATCTTGGTCAAGTGAAGGGGACGGGCGCGGGAGGAGTCATCACGCGCGAGGACGTGCAGCGCGCCAGCCGTGAACAGGACACATCGGCGCTCGAAACAACTCTTCCCGGGGAGCCGCTGCCGCGCGCTCAAGTCGCGGTAGCGCGTGCTGTGCAGAAGAGCTGGAAGGAGATTCCTCACCTCAGCATCACCGCGTCAATTGACATGACTTCGGCGCAGGAGATGCGGGCAAGGAGTGATGTGAACGGCGCACGCCTTAGCTACGACGCGATTTTTCTGAAGGCCATGGCGCGGGCGGCGGGAAGGATGCCCCTGGTTGCGGCGAAGTTGGAGGGGGAGCGAATCATACGGCCGCAGGGCATCCATATCGCGCTGGCCATCGGACTTGAGAATGAACTCTTCCTGCCCGTGGTGAGGGATGTGGGGAAGAAAGATCTGGCTAGCTTGGGGAAGGAGGTTGCCGACCTGGTTGCAAAGGTCAAGGCGCGCACCCTGAAGGCTGACGAGATGAGCGGTGGAAGCATGGCCCTCAGCAATCTGGGCATGTACCCGATCGAAGCTTTCGACGGCATCATCTTCCCCGAACATAGCACTATCCTGACGGTGGGCGCGATTCAACTGAAGCCTGTGATTCTGGAGGGCGAGGTAAAAGCTCGCCCCCTCGTTACCGTAAAACTTGCCGCCGATCATCGCCTCATCAATGGGCGTACGGCCGCGGCGTTTCTGAGCAAAGTCAAAGAGGTGATCGAGTCGGGTCTGTCATTCTGAGCGAAGCGAAGAATCTCTGCATCAGTGTTCTCTGTGCCTCAAAAAGCTCAACACAGAAAGCACGGAGGGTCTCGGTGGCCTCTGTGTTTGAATCTTTTCCGGCCAGGGAGAACACGGAGATGTTACAGGTGAAAGGAGAAATCTTCGAGGCGCCACAACGTACTGGAGAACAATTGGAGGACAACCGTCATGGGGTATGACAGGAACTTTCTGCTTTCTCTATACCGAAAGATGCTGCTGATTCGGCAGTTCGAGGAACGGGTCAAATACCTGTTTCTGGAGGGGGTGATGCCGGGCACCATTCACCAATACCAGGGGCAGGAGGCGATTGCCGTGGGCGTGTGCAGTGCGCTCAACTCCAACGATGTCATCACCAGCACTCATCGTCCGCATGGGCACGCGCTGGCCAAAGGACTGACAATGGAGTCCCTGATGCACGAGTTGTTCGGAAAGACCACAGGTTGTTGTCGCGGCAAAGGGGGCTCGATGCACGTGGGAGATCTGGAGAAGGGGATGGTGCCGGCGGTTGCGATCGTGGCGGGCGGAGTCCCGATTGCTACGGGGATTGCTTTGGCCTTCAAGCACAGGAAGGAGCCGCGCGTGGCAGTCTCTTTCATGG
>Ga0326727_10012515_pt1 | contig 19284 bp, 19 predicted proteins | sample MB2enrmetagenome_FD_207643 | JGI IMG/M metagenome (GOLD analysis project Ga0326727, IMG submission 207643) | Lab enriched peat soil microbial communities from McLean, Ithaca, NY, United States - MB29MY | ecosystem: Environmental > Terrestrial > Soil > Wetlands > Peat | place: USA: New York...
TCGACATCGACGCCGAAATCGTCCTGGTGGCCGATGACTTCTACGATGCGTCCGCGGGGGTTGCTGGTGGTGGTGGGCCAGCCGGTAATCTCGCAGTCGACGACCAGGCCTTCGAGGTCCTCCCATGAGTGGCGGACGGCCTCGGCACCGAGGACGCGATCCTCGTCGGTCGAGCCCTCGACAGCGGCTGGCGGCAACTCGTCGCCCGGAGGGATCACGATGTCCATCTTGATACGGTCGTCGATGGGACGAACGCAGTTGTGGCGATGGCCGTAGTGAAAGGTGCCGACGACGGTCGCGTGGGCGCGCTCCATCACGCGGACGATGCGGCCTTCGCGGCGCTCCTGGCGGGAGTGCGGGGAGAGCTCGACCAGCACCTGGTCGCCGTGCATGGCATCGGCGAGATCGAAGGGCGGGATGAAGACGTCTCCGGCGAGCCGCTCGCGGGCCTCGCGCTCCAGAGGCCGCACGAAGCCGAAGCCCTCGCGATGGACACTGAGGTTGCCGACGACCAGGTTGCGGTTGATGGCCGCCAAGGCCAGGGCGTAACGATCGCGGCCGACGAGGATCAGCTTGCCTCGCACGACCAGATCGGCCAGCATCGACTCCAGCTCCTGGCGCTCGCGTCCGCGCAGGGAAAGTTCCCGGATCAGCTGCTTGTATCCGGCGGCGCGCTGCGGCTGGGCTTCGATGTGACGGAGCAGATCGCTGGCAGAGATCATGGCCGTACAGGAATGTTAACCCGCCCGCGCGGGAGATGCGAATCCGAAGGAATGTAGCAGGTTAGGAACCTGACGGGAAAAATAGGGAGGAAAGTCCGGAGAATTGAGGTGCCATGCCCGTGCAGATTTTTCCCGGTTGGTGCAATATAGTGCCAACAGGGAACCAACAGCACGCCTTGAATTCAGCTCAGACAACCCCAGAAGCCGTTGTGCAGTTCACATTTACGAACAGGACGGTGAATGGTGATGCAGGTGCAGTACCTGCAAGAGGAAAGGACTACGTAACATCATGTGGAAGCCTTCGACACAGCCCGGTAGCAATCATCCTGCGCCTGCGGACCAGCAGCGCCAGCCCTCCACCCCGACTTCGGCGCCGGAGAACAACACACCGAAGCCAATGAGTTCGGCGATCATGACCACCGACCAGGCCACCATCGGCAAATCGCTGGTCATCAAGGGCGAGGTCACAGGATCGGAATCGCTCTACATCGATGGACGGGTGGAAGGCTCGATCCACCTGCCGGGAAACCGCGTGACCATCGGCCGAAACGGCGTGGTAGCTGCCAACATCACGGCTCGCGAGACGGTGATCCTGGGCAAGGTGCGCGGCAATGTCTCCGCCACTGACCGGGTGGACATCCGCAATGAAGGTTCGCTGACCGGCGACGTGGTCGCCCAGCGCATCAGCATCGAAGACGGAGCCTTCTTTAAGGGCGGCATCGACATCCGCAAGCCCAACGCCAACGAGAAGCAGGAGAACTCCAAGCCGCAGGCGGTGGAAACACCGACAGCCGCAGAGAAGACTGCGGTTCGCGCATAGGCAAGCCGGAGCGCGGAGACGGTTGTAGCGGCCCGGTAGCCAGACTGCCGGGCTCCTGCCTTCCACCCCAGGGCGCAGGCGCGCTGGGGAGTCCGATGGCACGAGCAGGCTCGCCGGTTAGATTTCCTGAGGCTGAGGCGGGCGAGGTGTGTTTTGCTTGAGAAGATGTTGAAGTGGTTTTCGCTGGGCTGCCGGCATACGCATCTGTCGGTTCCGTTTTCGATGGATGTGGCGCGTCAGCACCAGGCCCACCTGGACTGGGCAGAAGAGCTGCCTCCCGGCTGCTCGCACTACGTCGTCTGCCTGGATTGCGGCCTCCGCTACGGCTACGACTGGGACGCGATGAAGGTGATCAAGACCAGGCTGCGACACGCAGGATAGAGCTCATCCCCCAGCGCTGGAACCAACTCTGGGCCACCCAGATTACGTTTGTTCAGGCGGCGCTGGAGCGCTGCTCTTCATGTCGCGTGCGGAGATAATCCTGCGCGGCGTGATAGCCCTCGATGGTTCCTACATCCATGTAATGCTCGCCAATGGCAGAGGCGAGGACGGAGTTGCCGGCGTCGATGTAGGCATTGAGAAGATGGCCGAGGTATTGATCCTCGCGCTGTCGCGACTCCCACAGCCTGCGTAGTTCGTGGTAGGCGGCTCCGGAGGCAGTGACGGCTCCCCATATCCAGTTGGTTCCGGGGTCAGGCTGCTTGACGATGACGCGCTCGATGCGCCCGCACTCGTCACAGAGAACGGCATCGAAGGCGCTGGGGTTCGAGACGGGAAAGAGCACAAGGCGAATCTCCGGCCCCTGCTCGGCGGCGGTGCGAAGTGCGGTTTCCGGGAACCAGATGGTGTCGGGCAGTCCGATGAGGACCGGGTCCTGCGGGGAGACGAAGGGAGCGGCGCGAAAGATGGCGTCGCAGAGTCCGAGCGGGCGGCGCTGCACGGCATAGAAGATCTCGGCGGCGTAGTCGCGCTCGGCGTAGTAGCGGACGATGTCGCTCTTTTCTGCCGAGATCACCATGCAGATGCTATCGGCCCCGGCGGCGATCATGCGCTCGACGAGATATTCGGAGACGGCCTTGGGACGCCGGCTGCCATCGGCTTCACGTGAGCCCACGGGAAGCAGTTCTTTGCTGCAGCCGAGCGGCTGTATGCGCGATCCGGCACCGGCGGCAGGAATGATGCCGATCAAGCCGCCACCCTCGCCCTTTCGGGATGGCGGGCCTCTTCGAATGCGGAAAGCAGGGTGCGCGCGCGCTGCATCCCGGTATGCTCGTCCAAAGTGTGCTGGCGGGCGCGCAGGGCCATCAGCAGCAGCTCGGAGTCGGAGCATCGCATGGCGCGCAAAACGTCCTGCATGCCGGTGGCGACCATCAGCTCTTCGCCGGGAGTGAAGAACGAATCCAGCCCTTCAAACCAGTCGGTGACGATGGCGGTGCCGCAGGCCGAGGCTTCGAAGAAGCGTCCGGAGGGGCAATAGCCGCAGGCGGCCATCGCCTCGCGCGTCAGGTTCAGCGTGAGCCGCGATGAGCTGTACAGCATGGGGTGATCTTCCGGCGAAACATGTTCGACCCGGCGAACGTTTGCGGGCCAATTCCACTCTGGCGGATAGAGCGATCCTGCGAGCAGGAAGGGCGAGTTCGGCCGCCGCCGCGCCGGTTCCAGGAACATCGATTCCAGCTTCGCCTGACGGTCGGAGGCGTAGGTGCCCATGTAACTGAGCTCCGAGCGCCAGGCCCGCCGCGGATGCACGGGACGGTAGACATCGGGATCGACGCAGCCAAAGAGCGGGCGAGCAAGACGGACCCGGAACTCGCGCTCCAGCGAAGTGAGCGCCTTGCCTGCTGTCCAGGAGAGCACCAGATCAAAATCGGCGAGCTGGCTGGCGCGGATGTAATCGAGATCGCCGGACCGTAGCGCCCGCAGCGTGATGGGAGTATCCAGGTCGTAGTAAACCCGCAAGGGACGATCGAGTGAGAGCAGCGCATCGGCGATCTTCGCGCCTTCGGGCACGTAGCTGGAAGTGATGACCACATCGGAGTGCGCCGCCTCGGCCAGGGCCTGCGGTCGAACCGCCTCCCAGGACGGATAGAGCTTGAGAGAGCAGTAGTCGCAGTGGTCGAAGTCGCGGTGACGAGCGTAGTAGGGAACGTCTCGCTCGTAAAAAGTGACGCGGTGCCCAAGCCGGTGCAGTGCCTTGAGTATGGCTCGATACGGAGTGGCGTGACCGTTGCCCCACGATGAAGACAAGGTCAGACCGAAGAGTGTGATTTTCACTTGGCACCATCCGGAGAAATGCACGAAAAGCAGCGGACGCCTTTCTGCTCGGGTTGGATGAGGAGGATGGCGGGGATGTTTGCTGGCTCTAAGGTGGGAAGCGGGCTGCGTCCGGAGCGAGCGCAGCCCGGATAGTCTTTGCCGAGCTAGACCAGCTTGGCGTCCAGCGTGATCTCGGCCTTCAGCACGCGGGAGACCGGGCACCCGGCCTTGGCGTCGGCGGCCGCCTTCTGGAACTGCTCCTGGGTGGCGTTGGGCACCTTGGCCTTCAGGTCGAGGTGGACGCGGGTGATGGTGAAGCCAGCGTCGGTTTTCTCGAAGGTCAATTTCGCGGTAGTGTCGATGGCCTCGGCCTTCAGGCCGGCGCCGTCGAGCTGCGCCGAGAACGCCATCGAGAAGCAGCCGGCGTGGGCGGCGGCGATCAGCTCCTCGGGATTGGTGCCGATGCCGTTTTCAAACCGGGTCTTGAAGGAGTATTGGGTGTTCGAGAGGACGCCGCTTGCGGTGCTGACGGTGCCCTGTCCATCTTTCAATCCGCCCTGCCAGTGGGCGCTTGCCGTGCGTTCCATGCTTGTCGCTCCTGCGCGCCGGAAGCGGCGCGACCCGCCATGCTACACCGAAGTTCCCCCTGGAAGAAAGCCACGACCGTCCGCTTAGAAGCCCCGTGCCGGTTGGCGGCTGGCAGAGCCGGTATACCGTTCGGGGCGCCTGAATTATACTTTCCGGCATCATGAAGAACCTCTCCTGGCTGCGCTTTTGGCTTGTGGTTGTGGCGCTGCTGCTCGGCGTCTCATGTAAACATTCGAGCGAGAAGAGCCTGAAGCCGAGTCCGCTGGCCGGTAAGCTGTTCAGCGGTCAGAGCCTGGAAAACGTGGAAACCGTGCTTGGCCTGGCACCGGGCGAGTTCGATGTCGAGATGGAGCGAACTCCGCTGCCGAGCGATCCGCGCCCGCCGTACCGGCTGCTGGTGATTTCGGAGAAGCACGCGAGTGTCTCCGGACAGCCCGGCCAGCTGGTGATGACGTTTCTTAACGGCCGGCTGATGACCACGCAGTTTTATCCCGCGGATATGATCGCGACGCGCGGGGCAGTGGAGCGGAGCCAGCAGATATCGCTGGGCAGCGGCGAGGCGCATATTGCGCCTTCCACCCGCGTCTGGATCGGCAAGGACGAGAAGCGCAAGTCCTACATCGGCTGGATCGACAAGACCTTGCAGGCCGAACAGGAAGCATGGCTGAAGCAATACGGACAGTGAGAGGTGCCGGATGGAGACCAACGTGGCTGACTTGAACGCTCTTCGCGCCGAGATCGACCGCATCGACGAGAAGCTGGTGGAGCTCTTCAATCAGCGCGCCCGCCGCGTGTTGGAGATCGGCCGCTACAAGCAGGCCCATCACCTGGCGGTCTATGAGCCCAAGCGCGAGGCGGTGGTGATGGCCAATGTTGCGCGCTGCAATGAAGGTCCCATGCCGGACGAGGAGTTGGCGACGATCTATACGGCGATCCTGGCGGCGATGCGCCGGCTGCAATCGCCGGACGTGCTGGAGCGCTCGTGAGCTTCCGCCGGGTGGCAATCATCGGCCTGGGTCTGATGGGCGGCTCGCTGGCGCTGGCGCTGCGCCGGGCATCGCTTGCCGCCCAGATTGTGGGCTGCGGGCGCCGGGTGCGGCTGGATCAGGCGCTGGCGCTGGGCGCCATCGATGGCGGTGATGAAAGCGCCGCCGAGGCGGTCCGCGATTGCGATCTCATCGTGCTCTGCACGCCGGTGGAGACCAGCATCCGGCTGATGGGCGAGATTGCTTCTAGCGTGGCGCCGGAGGCGCTGATTACCGATGTTGGCAGCACCAAGCTGGCCTTCGCCGAGGCCGCCCGCCAGCTCTTCGGAGCCGCGGCGGCCGAGCGGGTTCTGCCGGCCCATCCGCTGGCCGGCAGCGAGCGCTCGGGCCTGGAGAACGCTTCGGCCGAGCTTTACCGCGGATGCATCTGGGCGCTGACGCCGCTGGCTGCGGAGCTCACCGGCGCGCAGCGTAAGCTGCAGGCGATGATCGAGGCGCTGGGAGCGCGCACCCTGGCGATTTCTCCGCAGGAACACGACCGCGTTCTGGCGCTCACCAGCCATCTCCCGCAGATGCTCTCAACGGCGCTGGCGCTGGTGCTGGAACGGGCGCTGGGCGAGGGGAATCCGGCGTTGCAGCTGCATGGCAGCGGGCTGAACTCGATGCTGCGGCTGGCTACCAGCGACCCGGTGATGTGGGAGCAGATCGCGACCAGCAATCGCGAGCAGATTGCCGCCGCCCTGGAGGCGATGGAAGTCGAGCTCCGCCAGCTTCGCCACAAGCTCGGCAAAGCAGAGTTCCGCGCTGAATTCGAAGCAGCCCGGCGGTTGGCGCGTTCACTGCGGGATTGATTGGATTCTCAGTCCTGCTGGCAAGGCAGTATGGGACCCCGCTCATCATCGATTCCCACACCCGCCAACACAAGGCGGATTTGGTCACCTGTGATCTAGCCGAGCATCTGGCCGAGCAGGAAGCGAACCAACAGGAAGCCGATGCCGAGCAGTACGAGGCAGACGCCGAGCAGAAGCGCGCCGTAGAAGTACTCCTGCCCCGGCGCCGGCGGGGTGACGCCGAGATAGAGCGCGAAGAAGTTGTGCACTGCGGTCTGAAAGAAATTCTGCTTGGGCTGGGTGGAAGTCATGTCCGTTGTCTTCATCCATCATGATAGCCGGAATGCAACTGCATCCGGCTCTTCTCGAAAGCAGCCAGGCGGCGATCCTGTCAAAGGTTAGAGGTTAGCTGAATTCGGAAACGTGCGCCAGCAGGCGGCGGGCGGCTGATCCCGCAATACCGCCGCCGGCGAGTGGACGAGCAGAGGCGAGGGACTTCGTATTACGATTGCAGACACCGGCCAGCTATTTCCGCCGAGACCGGGCCCCGCTTCCTGGAACAACAGGGAGCGGCAAGGGTGCAAGCGTTTGACGGACATCTTACGAGAGCTGTTTGAGCGCCGTTTCCAGACTCCGGCGACGGAAGTACGGCCACTGCAGGGAGAGCTGGGCGGATCGGGGCGGAACATCGTCCGACTGAGCGGCGATGGGCGGAGCGCCATCGGCGTAGTGTATGGCGTGCACGAAGAGAACGCGGCATTTGTTGGCTTCTCGCGCCACTTTCGCCGCTACGGGCTGCCGGTTCCGGAGATCTATGCCGAGGCGCCGGAGCAGGGCGCTTATCTCGAAGAAGATCTCGGTGACAGCACGCTCTACGAATTTCTCAGCGTGCATCGCGCGGGGAGCTCGATTGCTCCCGAGGCGGTTGCCGCCTATCGGCGCGCGGTTGAGCTGCTGCCGAGATTCCAGGTCGAGGCCGGGCGCGGTCTTGACTACAGCCTCTGCTATCCGCGCGCGAGCTTCGACCGGCAATCGATCGCCTGGGACTTGAACTATTTCAAGTATTACTTCCTGCGCCTTGCGGGGATTCCTTTCCACGAGCAGGCGCTGGAGGAGGATTTCGAGCGGCTAACGGCATTGCTGCTCGGCGCCGGGAGCGACTACTTTCTCTATCGTGACTTTCAATCGCGCAACATCATGATGCGTGCGGGCGAGCCCTGGTTTATCGACTACCAGGGCGGCCGCCGCGGCGCGCTGCAATACGACATCGCCTCGATACTCTTCGACGGCAAAGCCGATCTTCCACCAGCGGTGCGTGCCGAGCTGCTGGAGCATTATCTCGACGCACTGGGAGAGCAGATCAAGCTCGATCGCACGGAGTTCCTTCGCTACTACTACGCCTACGTCCATGTGCGCCTGATGCAGGCGATGGGCGCCTACGGCTTCCGCGGCTTTTATGAGCACAAGGCGCATTTTCTGCAGAGCGTTCCTTACGCCGTGCGCAACCTGCGCTGGCTGCTCCACAACGTTACGCTTCCGGTGGAGCTGCCGGCGCTGATGGAGGCCTTCACCGCCATCGTGGGCTCGGAGAAGCTGATGCGCATCGCTCCCGAGCCCAAGCAGCTGACGGTGGTGGTCACCAGCTTTTCGTTTCATCGCGGGCCGCTGGAAGACGAGAGCGGCAACGGCGGAGGCTTCGTCTTCGATGCGCGCAGCCTGCCCAATCCCGGCCGCGAAGAGCGCTTCAGGAAGCTGAGCGGGCGGGATGCCGAGGTGATCGAATACCTGGGCGCCGAGGAGAGCGTGCGGAAGTTTCTTGCTGGCGCCGTGGCGATGGTCGAGGCCAGCGTGGCCGAGTATCAGCGGCGGGGCTTCAAGCACCTGATGGTCTCCTTTGGATGCACCGGCGGACAACATCGCTCGGTGTATCTGGCCGAGCAGGCTGCAGCGCGGCTGCGCCGGATCGCCGGCATTGACGTCGAGGTGCGGCATCGCGAGGCCGAGAGGTGGGTACGATGAGGGCGATGATTCTGGCCGCGGGGCTGGGTACGCGGCTGCGTCCGCTCACCGACCATCTGCCCAAGGCGCTGGCTCCGCTGGCCGGACGAACCCTGCTGGAGATCACGCTGACGCGGCTGCGCAGCTTCGGAGTCGGCGAGGTGATCGTCAACGTGCACCACATGGCCGGGATGGTCGAGGAGTATCTTCGCGTCCACGACGACTTCGGCATGAAGGTTGAAATCTCGCGCGAGGAGGCGCTGCTCGATACCGGCGGCGGGCTGAAGAAGGCAGCGCACTTCTTTCTCCGCGATGGCCGTGACGAACCCTTCTTCGTTCACAACGTCGATGTGCTGAGCGACATCGATCTGGCGGCGATGCTGCGCTCTCACCGCGAGCGCGATGCCCTGGCCACGCTGGCGGTGCGGCGGCGCGTGGGTTCGCGACGGCTGCTCTTCGATGCGCAGCATCAGCTCTGCGGAAGGCGCACCGGCGATGCCGAGGCCGAGATGGCGCGCCCGGCGGAGCATTTTCCACCCCAACAAACCCCGGAGTTCGAGGAACTGACCTTCGCCGGCATTCACGTGCTCTCGCCGCGCATCTTCCCACTGATGCACGAGGAGGGGTGCTTTCCAATCGTTCCGGTCTACCTGCGGCTGGCGGCTGCGGGCGAGAATATTGTTGGCTTCCGCACCGATCAGAGTTACTGGCGCGACCTCGGCACGGCGGCCAGCCTGCAAGCGGCAGCGGACGATCTGGCGCAGGCTGTGGTGAGCGTCTAAGAGCTTGCAAGGTCGAAGCCCGGCTCCTACAATCTCCCGGTGCGAGCCGCCGCCATAGCGCATTCCTACCTTGCTGACCGCCTGATCGTGCCCTTTGCCGACCAGCGCGTCAATCTCTTTCGCGGCAACACCCTGGAGCCCAGAGATCTTCCCGACGCCGTGCTGGTCTTCGGCGGAGACGGAGCCGTGCATCGGTTGCTGCCCGTGCTGGCCAACAGCGGCGCACCTCTGCTGGTGGTTCCCTGCGGCAGCGCCAACGATTTTGCGCATTGCCTCGGCATCAGGAACCACAGCCATGCCCTGGAGGCCTGGAAGCGCTACCTTGATCACGGCGACAACGTGCGCTCGGTGGATCTGGGGATGGTTCGGCCGCTGGCGCCGGAAGCCCGCGGCGAGTCCGAACAGGTTGAATCCCGCACCTATGCGGATGCCGATGGCCGCATTGCGCGTCCATCCGATCCGTTGGCACCGGCGATCATGCGGCATCATCTGCGTCACGCGCAGGCGAACGCCGATCTTCAGAGCGCAATTTATTTCAGCGGCATCGCGGGATTCGGAATGGATGCAGCGACCAACCAGATCGCCTCGCGGATGCCGGGATGGCTTCGCCGCAGCGCCGGATATCCGCTGGCTGCCGCAGCGGCCTATCTTCGCTATCGCCCGCTGAAGGTGAAACTGCACAGCTTCGATTCCGCCGGTCGCGAGACGGTTCTGGCAGACCCTATCCTCTTTGCCGCAGTCGGCAACACCCCGGTGTACGGCAGCGGAATGCGGATGCTGCCGCAGGCACGCCTTGACGACGGCGAACTCGATCTCTGCTACGTTCCTGCGATGCCGGCCTTGCGGGTGCTGATGAATTTCCATCGCGTGTACTCCGGCACGCATCTCTCGATTCAGGGAGTTCGCTATCTGCAATGCCGCCAGCTTTTTGTGGAAAGCGAAGAACCGGCGCCGATCTGGGGAGATGGCGAATACCTGTGCCGCACCCCGGTCGAAATTTCGGTGACAAAGGAAGCGTTGCGCGTGATATTTCCCTAAGGCAGAACGGAACCGCCGGAGTTGCGGCGCGTCTGTGGATTCCAGATTGCGTAATTACACCCGATGTGCTTGTAAGGGCGAAACCTCTCCGCCCGTAAAGTGTTTTTGTTCGGCGGCAGTGCAGCTCCGGGATTTATACTTTTGCTAGTGCATGTCCAACGTTGAAGTGACAAACCCGGTCTCCCCCAAACCTCCTGCTGAGGTGAAGCACGACGTTCTGCCCACGCTCTTCGGCGATGGATACGGCATCTACGAAGTCCGCAAGGGCTCATTTGTCGCCTCATTCCTTATCAATACCGTCATGGTGGCATTGCTGGTCTGGGCCGGAACCTGGACGGTATCGCATACTCCCCAGATCAAGCAGGCGATGGGAGAGGCGATTGAAATAAGCCCGTATGTGCTTCAGCAGTCAGACAAAGCGGCGGGCGGTGGTGGCGGAGGCGGAGCTCATGAGAAGCTGCAGGCTTCGGCTGGCGCGCTTCCCAAACTCTCCGACAAGCAAATTACCCCACCCTCGGTGACGCCTCCGGCGAATCCGAAGCTGGTCGTACCGCCAGAGGTGGTGGTTCCTCCGCAGATCAAACTGCCGCAGGGTGACCAGATGGGCGACCCGCTCTCCAAGTTGCTGACAGCTTCAAATGGTACCGGCATCGGCGGCGGCATCGGCAGCGGCACCGGAACCGGAGTCGGCTCCGGCAGCGGCCCTGGCGTTGGCCCGGGACACGGTGGCGGCATCGGCGGCGGAGCCTACCACGTGGGCGGCGGCGTGCGCCCTCCCAAGGTCCTCTACCAGCCCCAACCCGAGTTCAGCGATGAGGCGCGCAAGAACAAGTATCAGGGCAACGTAGTGCTGAAGGTGATCGTTGGCACCGATGGCCGCACCCATGAGATCTCGGTGCTGCGCTCGCTGGGAATGGGACTCGACGAGAAGGCGATCGAAGCCGTCCGCCAGTGGCGCTTTGAGCCCGGCACCAAGGATGGCGTACCCGTGCCGGTTGAGGTCGCGGTCGAGGTCAACTTCCACCTGTACTGATTTTCGGTAAGTTTCAGAGAAAGAGCGGCTAGCGCCGCTCTTTTCTGTTGCAATCGTTACCGGCGCTATGCCCGGCGGAAGCGGCGTGCGACCGGCTCGGCGCGGCGGCGGGCAGCTTCGGCCCACTCCTGGCTGCGCTCCCAGATATCTCCGGCGCGCTCGCCCAGGTCGCTCACGACATCGCGAGTATCTTCGTAGCGGCGGCGCATCTCCTTGCGCAGCTGCCTGCCGGTTTTGGGAGTCAAAAGCAGGGCGCCGATAGTGCCGATGCCAAGGCCGAGCATCAAAAAGCCCAGTGCGGTTCTGTAGCCGTTGCGATGACGTGAGAACTCGTAATTACCCAAACGAAAATCTGCCATGGAAGATTCCTCTAATCGGGAAGCGGGGAGACGCGAACGCTCCATGCTTCCGGGGATGTAATCAGTTAGAGGGATCAGTCCACGGAGCCGTTGCCTTCACCGGCAGAACGCGCCGGCCTTCAATGTGGTACTCTCCCGAGGCCACCAGGGCGATGGCTTCGCTGTAGGCGAGATGTTCCTGCACCAGAATTCGGTCGGCCAGGGTGTGCTCGTCGTCCGTGGGCAGTACGGGAACCGTCTTCTGCAGGATGATGGCGCCGTGATCCAGATGCTCGTCGACAAAATGCACGGTGCAGCCGCTCACCTGCACGCCGTATTCGAGCGCCTGCCGTTGCGCTTCAAGGCCGGGAAAGGCGGGCAGCAGCGAGGGATGGATGTTGAGGATCTTTCCCGCGAACTGAGCGATGAACCAGGGCGAGAGCAGCCGCATATATCCGGCGAGGATGACGAGCTCGGCTCCGGCTTCGCGCAGAGTTTCGGCCACTGCGCGGTCGTGCTCTTCCCGCTTGAGACCGCGGCTAGGCAGAACCACGGTTTTCAGTCCGCGCTCGCGTGCAGCGGCCACTCCGGCGGCATCCGGCTGATTGCTGATTACTACGGCGATCTGGGCCGAAAGCCTGCCGTGGGCGATGTTGTCGGCGATGGCAAGAAAGTTCGAGCCGCGTCCTGAGATCAGAATGCCAAGCTGGATCATGGATACTCAGGATATAGCGGCGGTGTCCCGGTTCTCAAGGCGTGCGCGCGGCATTGTGCGTAAAACCAAGCATCGTCCCGGCGTTAAGGCCAATCTATCGCGTAGGAGCTGAGTATGAAAGGCACGATGAAAGAGTTGGATCAGGCGCTTCGCGAGCAGTTGGTGACGGCGCTGGAGGGTGGCAACGCACACGCCACTTTCGACGAGGTGGTCGACAAGTTTCCGGCGCATCTCCGCGGACAGAAGGCGGGATTGCCGTACTCGGCATGGCAGTTGGTCGAGCATATTCGCATCGCGCAGGAAGACATCCTGCAATTCAGCGACAACCGCGAAGGGAAGTACAAGCCGAAGAAATGGCCGGAGGCTTACTGGCCGAAAGAATCAGCTCCTCCAAGCGAGAGCGCGTGGGAGCGATCGATCGCGGCGATCCAGCGCGATCGCGATGCGATGATCGCGCTGATTCGCGATGCCCGGAGCGATCTGGCTGAGCCGTTTTCGTGGGGCGATGGCCAAAACCTGATCCGCGAGGCCATCCTGATCGTCGATCACAACGCAAATCACATCGGCGAACTGCTGACGCTGCGGAGGTTGCTGGGAATTTGGCCTCCACACTAGCGACCTGAGGTTTGCACGGGCTTTTCGCAGATGGCATGAAGCGCTTCTTTTGCTTCCATCAGGACGGGGATGCTTCTCCAAAAGAGGGCTCAGCATGACCCTTCGCTTACTTGCCCGCAGCAAAATCGCGAGCCCGTAGGCTCGCGATCCGGTCTCTGTGTGGAAATGCGCGCTAGGCGTACTGCACCTTGCGGTCGCCCTTGACGGTGCGTCCGATGACGTAGCCTTTTTCGCCGGCGCGGTCGAGGATGCTCTGTGCCTTCTTGAACTTCTTTGCCGGGACGACCAGGATCATGCCGACGCCCATGTTGAAGGTGCGCATCATCTCGGCCTGCTCGACGTTTCCGATCTTCTGCATGTGCTCGAAGATCGGCAGCACCGGCCAGCTTCCCATCTCGACCAGCGCGCCTACGCCCTTGGGCAGCACGCGCGGGAGATTTTCCGTGATGCCGCCGCCGGTGATGTGCGCCATGGCGCTGACGGCTTCGGCGTCGACCATGCGGCGCATGATCGGCCAGTAGCTCTTGTGCTGCTTCATCAACTCGGAGCCGACCTTGCCTTTGATCTCGCTGACATAACTTTCCGCCGTATATCCGGCGACGTTGAAGAGCAGCTTACGGGCCAGCGAATAGCCGTTGGTGTGCAATCCGGTGGAAGGCAGGCCGACCAGCACGTCGCCCACCTGTACGTCTTTGCCGGTGAGAATCTTCTCGCGTTCGACGGCGCCGACGATGAATCCCGCCAGGTCATATTCGCCATCGGGATAGAAGCCGGGCATCTCGGCGGTTTCGCCACCGATCAGTGCGCAGCCGTTGTGCTTGCAGGCCTCGGCCAGGCCGCTGATGACTTTTTCAGCAACCTCCATCTCCAGTTTGCCGACCGCGAGGTAATCCATAAAAAACAACGGAGTTGCGCCCTGCACGCCGATATCATTGACGCAGTGATTGACCAGATCGCCGCCGACCGTATGGTGAACGCCCATCTCAAAGGCCAGCTTGAGTTTAGTGCCGACGCCATCGACGCTGCTGACCAGCACCGGATCGGTAAACTTCTTCTTGTCCACTTGAAACAGACCGCCGAAGCCGCCAATCTCACTGAGGACACACTTGTTAAAGGTGCGGTGCGCCAGATACTTGATGCGCTGCTTAGTACGATTTGCCTGTTCGATGTCGACGCCTGCATCGGCGTAGGTCAGGCTTCTGGATTCGGTTTCTTCGGCCAAAGTGGTCACGTCCGTGGGAGAAAGTTGTCGAAGGGGGCTCCGCAACGCCAAATTGTACCATTGGCGGGGCGGCAATCACTGTGATGCACAGGCATTTCCACACTCTGCACCACAGGTCCATGTACCGGCGGTCATTGTCTATGTAGTGCGCCGGGCTCGATACTCGAACTGCGGTGCGGGCTCCTCGGGCCACGCAATCCTCATGCCGCGGCATTTCTCAGCCGGATATGAACTATCTCGATTGGCTGCTGGTACTTTTCGGCGCCGCCGTCGCTGTCTGCGGAGGCCGCCTGCAACTTCGTCCCGAGCGCATTTTCCCCGGCAAGAAGCGAGCCGAGCTCGGGCAGAGGGCGCTGGGACAGCTTCGCCTCCTCGGCGGGAGCTTCCTGTTCATGGGAGTCTTTTTTTCGCTGCAGATGGCTGTAGACCTGATCCGGCTGCCCTGGTGGACGGGTACGCTGAGCGGTCTGGCCGTCGCCATCGCCGCGGTCCATCAGGTAACGGTGCGAAGCCTGCGCCAGGGCCAGACGATCACCGAGGCGCTGCCGGGCGACTGAACCGTTCCAAGAAACTGCCATCTTCGTCTGTCGCACGATTTCATTTGCCCTGCGCGGCAGGTGTACGATATCTGCGATTCTTCTACCCACTTGGAAGGAATCTCCGATGAGCCCAATTGGCAAACTTCCGGTCTCGAATGTCAGCCCGGCCCACGATGTGCTGCGTGCCGATACTCATCCTCTTGATCCAATTTTCAAGCCCACCAGTGTCGCGCTGATCGGCGCCAGCGAGCGCGCAGGCTCGGTGGGACGCAACGTACTTTGGAATCTGCTCAGCAGTCCGTTTGGCGGCACTATTTATCCAGTCAATCCCAAGCGCAGCAACGTGCTGGGAATTCGCACCTACAGTTCGCTGCAAGCTCTACCTGAAATTCCCGACCTGGTTGTGATCTGCACTCCGGCCGAAGGTGTTCCGGCGCTGATGAAAGAGTGCGTGGAGATCGGCATTCCCGGCGGCATCGTCATCTCGGCCGGCTTCAAGGAAACCGGCGAGGCCGGACAGAAGCTAGAGCAGGAGATCATGGAGACGATTCGGGGCCGGATGCGCATCATCGGCCCGAACTGCCTGGGTGTGATGAATCCGGTGCTGGGGCTGAATGCGACCTTTGCCAACTCGATGGCTCGCGCCGGAAACGTCGCTTTCATCAGCCAGAGCGGTGCGCTTTGCACGGCGGTGCTTGACTGGTCGATGCGTGAAAATGTCGGCTTCAGCTCGTTTGTCTCCATCGGCTCCATGCTCGACATCAACTGGGGCGACCTGATCGACTACTTTGGCAGCGACACGCGCACGCACTCCATCGTGATTTATATGGAGTCGATCGGCGATGCCCGCTCGTTCCTCTCGGCGGCGCGCGAGGTCTCGCTGACCAAACCGATCATCGTCATCAAGGCCGGACGCACGGCGGCAGCGGCGAAGGCGGCGGCTTCGCACACCGGCTCGCTCACCGGCTCCGACGATGTGCTGGAGGCGGCATTCCGGCGTGTCGGCGTGCTGCGCGTCAACTCCATCGCCGAAATCTTCTTTATGACCGATGTTCTGGCCAAGCAGCCGCGTCCGCGCGGCAACCGGCTGTGCATCGTTACCAACGCCGGCGGCCCGGGCGTGCTGGCCACGGATGCGCTGGGCCAGGGCGGCGGCGAGTTGGCGGAGCTTTCGCCGGAGAGCATGTCGGCTTTCAACGAAATCCTGCCCTCGGCCTGGAGCCATAACAACCCGGTCGACATCCTCGGCGACGCTGAGCCGGAGCGTTACGCCAAGAGCCTGCAGATCGCCGCCAAGGATTCCCACATCGACGGCATGCTGGTCATCATGACCCCGCAGGGAATGACCAATCCGACGGCGATCGCCGAGCAGTTGAAGCCCTACGCAAAAGGGCTGGGCAAACCGGTGCTGGCCAGCTGGATGGGCGGCGAGTCAGTGATGCACGGCGAAGAGATTCTGAATAAAGCCGGCATTCCGACCTTCAACTATCCCGATACCGCGGTGCGCGCCTTCAATTACATGTGGCGCTACTCCTACAACCTGCGTGGGCTTTATGAGACGCCCTCGCCGGCCGCGGCCCACTTGCATCCCGATCGCGCGCGCGCAGCACAGATTCTCACCGAGGTGCGCGGCAGCGGACGCACGATCCTGACCGAGTACGAATCCAAGAAGCTGCTGGAAGCCTACGGTATTCCCAGCGTGCCCACGGAAATTGCCACAACGGAAGCTGAGGCCGAGCAGGCCGCGGCGAAGATCGGCTATCCGGTGGTGCTCAAGCTGCACTCCTTCACCATCACGCACAAGACCGATGTCGGCGGCGTCATCCTGAATCTTCCCGACGCGGCCAGCGTGCGCAAGGCCTTCCACAAGATTCACGAAAACGTGGAGGCCAAGGCTGGTCCGGGCCACTTCCAGGGCGTGACCGTACAGCCCTTCGCCAAGCAGGAGGGCTACGAGCTGATTCTCGGCGCCTCGCTGGACGTGCAGTTCGGCCCGGTGCTGCTCTTTGGTACCGGCGGACAGCTGGTTGAGGTCTTCGAGGACCGCTCACTGGCGCTTCCTCCGCTGAACACCACGCTGGCGCGCCGCATGATGGAGCAGACGCGCATCTACAAGGCGCTGAAAGGCGTGCGCGGACGCAAGTCGGTGGACCTGGCGGCGCTGGAAGAGCTGATGGTGCGCTTCAGCGATCTGGTGATTGAAAACACCGCAATCAAGGAGATCGACATCAATCCGGTGCTGGCCTCGCCGGAGCGGCTGCTGGCGCTGGATGCGCGCGTGGTTGTCCACGGGAAGGATGTGCCGGACGAGAAGCTTCCGCATTCGGCAATTCGTCCGTATCCGGTGCGCTACATCGGCGACTGGACGATGAAGGACGGTGAGAAGGTGACCATCCGACCGATTCGGCCGGAAGACGAGCCGCTGATGATCGAGTTTCACAAGCGGCTCAGCGAGCGCACGGTTTATCTGCGCTACTTCCAGCCGCTGAAGCTGACTCAGCGCACAGCGCACGAGAGGCTGACGCGAATCTGCTTTATCGATTACGACCGCGAGATGGCGCTGGTGGTGGAGCGAACCAATTCCGAGGGCGCGCCGGAGATCATCGCCGTGGGCCGGTTGAGCAAAATCCACGGCCGTTCCGAGGCGGAGATGGCCGCCCTTGTGCAGGATGAGTTCCAGGGTAAGGGGCTGGGCACGGAGCTCTATCACCGGCTGATCGAGGTGGCCAAGAACGACAGGCTGCACAAGGTTCACTCCAACATGCTGGGAGAGAACAAGGAGATGCAGCATCTATGCAAGAAGATCGGCTTCAAGCTGACGGCTCCGGACCTGGAAGACAACCTGGTGCTGGCCGAGCTGCAGCTGTAGCCGACGCCGATTCGATTCTCTTGAAGGCGCTTCGCAACGAGGCGCCTTTTCTTTTCCTCATCGCGATACATGCTTCGGGTATGCTAGGCGTGAGCTGCGGAAATGAAACCTCATTGCTCCCTCTTCGTGTGCATCGTGCTCGGCTCCATGCTCTGGGCGCAGTCTGCGCCCGCGCCGGAGGCAAGGCGTCCGCGAGTGGCGCTGGCGCTCTCCGGCGGAGGCAGCCTGGGCATCGCGCACATCGGCGTGCTGAAGTACTTCGAGGAGCACCACATTCCCGTTGATGCTATCGCCGGCAGCAGTATCGGCGGCATCGTGGGAGGGCTGTACGCCTCCGGGCGCAGCCCGCAGGAGATCGAGGAGATTCTCGAAAAGGCGGAGTGGGATGAGATTACGCGGTTGCAGCCGCGCTACCAGGATCTGCCGATGGAGCAGCGCGAGCTGCAGGTTGAGTATCCCGGAAGCTTTACGGTGCGGCTGGGCCGAGACCTTTCACTGCCTGCGGGATTGAGCAGCGCCGAGCGGCTGGATCTGTTGCTCTCGCGGCTGCTGCTCAACTATTCGACGGTGGATGATTTTTCGCATCTGCCCACGCCGTTTCGTTGCGTGGCCACGCAGCTTGAGACCGGCCAGCCTTTCGTGCTGAGCCACGGCAACCTGGCGCGCGCACTGCGGGCGACGATGTCCGTGCCGGGAGTCTTTACGCCGGTCGAGTGGGAGGGCCACGTGCTCGTCGATGGCGGACTGACCGACAACCTGCCGACCGACGTGGCGCGTGAAATGGGTGCGGACGTCGTGGTGGCCGTGCACTTCAGCACTCCGCTGCCGCCGGCGAAGCAGCTGCAATCGTTGAGTAATGTGCTGACGCAGGCGGTTTCGGTGGCCGTAGCCGTCACCGAGCGTGAGAATCTGCGCACCGCCGACTTGGTGCTGGCTCCGTCGCTGGTGGGAATCGGCGGAATCGATTATCAGCATGCGCGCGAGCTGATCGAGCGCGGTTACAAGGCGGCGGTGCAGAAGGAGCGCTTTCTGGCCACGCTGGCGCTGAACGATGCCGACTGGGCTGCCTATCAGTCCGAGCGCCGCAAACGGATGCGCGGACCGGCGGCGAGCTCCGGGAAGTGGCTGGCGCACTCGCAGGACCCCGCGCTGCAAGATCACGCGCGGATCGAGCTGAAGCTGGCCGGGGGCGCGGGCTCGCTCGACAAACTCGAAGAGGAGCTCTCGCGGCTGGCGACCAGCTCGGCGCTGCCGGCTGCGTTCTATCGGCTGGCGCCGGAGGCGCAGCCGCCCGCGCTGGTAGCCGAGCTCGATCCGCGGAGGCAGAGCCAGTTCTTCGTGCGTCCTTCGGTGGAGCTGGCAGTGGCCAATGGCGAGCCAACGCGCGGAGCGTTGCGCGGCTTCGTCACCTGGCTTCCGCAGAACGAGTATCGCGCCAGCTACCGCGCGCAGTTCACCGCAGGATACAGCCCGCAGCTGACGGCGGCGTACGAGCAGGCTATCGGCGCATCGCGCTGGTTCATGATGCCGTCGTTCAACCTGCAGCGAGTGAACAGCGCAACGTATTCCGGAGGCAGGAACTTCACCCACTGGCAGGATACATATTCGGCGAGCTTCGATCTGGGCGACCATCCCGGCGAACACCTGCGCGTGCGCCTGGGAGCCGAGGCCGGGTACGAACAGCTCTCGCCGGTGAGCTTCAGCGGAGCACTGCCGGTGCGTAATGGAGCCTACCTGCAGCCGCATCTTATCGCCGAATGGAACAGCCTTGATGCTCCTTCGCTGCCCGCGCATGGCACGTTATTCTCAGGCTCCATCGCGGGCCGCTACCGGCAGTGGGATGGCAGCGCGGTTCCACTGGGGCGCGCGCTCTTCCAACAGCATCTTCCTGCGTTTGCGGGGACTGTGACGGCTTCGCTGAATGTGGCTTCCA
>Ga0326727_10012519_pt1 | contig 19274 bp, 24 predicted proteins | sample MB2enrmetagenome_FD_207643 | JGI IMG/M metagenome (GOLD analysis project Ga0326727, IMG submission 207643) | Lab enriched peat soil microbial communities from McLean, Ithaca, NY, United States - MB29MY | ecosystem: Environmental > Terrestrial > Soil > Wetlands > Peat | place: USA: New York...
GGCGAGCTAGCTCCAACTTCCTCGCTCAATTCAGAAAGCGTCATTTTCTTGCCATTGCGGAGTGTTTGGGCGAGATTGTTTCGCAAATCAGAACACGCTAGGAGGCGTACGATTTGTTCAGCTTCTTGGCTCTCTGTTTTAGAGTCAGGCTCGGTCATTTTCCGCTCCTTTTGATTCCGTTGGATGTCGGCTCTGTGGATAAAACTTGTACATGTTAGTCTCTACCAGAAGTTAAAGTTAACCGCTATTATTTTGTTTATGCCTAGTGCTTCCGTTTCGTTTTTCTTAACAGAATACAAATATTCGGCGAAGAGCGTGAGTTTTTGGAAGTTTGACTTTTAAGATAATCCTCGCAATAAGCATAAAAACAGCGTAAATCGAAGTTAGGGCACAAACCAATCAAAAAAAGAACATAGTAGGAAGTTTAGATCAAGAAATAGATTCGCAAGATAAGATGCTTAGCTAGAACCGACCCGAAGCGTTTAAGCCTCGCCTCGCCATCCAAACCGATGAATTCGTGACATGGGGAACGATCCCATTGACGGCTAAGTGATATAAGAGCGAAAGCTAACAAGAGGCCGACCTAGACGAATAACGCGGCCGCGGAAGCGGAATTGTGGATAAATCGCCGAATCGCTTGTGATAATCTCACCTTGCGAGTTCGACATCTCCCCAATATTTCATCAAGCGGATGTCTACAGAACCGCCAATCCACCCCTGAAACGCCGTGTGTGAGTATGTAGTTCTTGTTTGACTGATCCCACTGCAAAATGTCGCCCTGCTCACAGTATGTCTAAGGTTGCTAGCGATGAAATGCCTTGGTAATTATAGATCGGACATTGCTGTTTTCCGACCAACAAGCCTGCTCTGAAAGAAGAAAAATGAGGAAGCTGAGAACGACGAAAAGTAAAATCGACCAAGCAGCATTTTGAGCCGAAATGTTGAAATGTGCTTGAGCTTCAATCTAAACAAAACTCTTCATCGTCGCCATCAATTATGTTCAAAATCCTGAACGCAACATCCCTCGAATCTTTGGTGTAGTCTAGATTAGGTTCAAGTATTGTCTTACAAACATCCCGAATTTTGTTGAGCTTCTTTTTGCACGTCATAACTATCAATTCCCAGCTTTATGCTGAACAATTTGGGAAGACTCTTCGAAACTGCCTAGCTAAGGTGCTTGAAAATGTGAACCCAGAGATTGATCGCAATGGGTACCATCGTTACAACAATGACCAAGATAACGAACAATGGCGTTATTTGTGCTTTTCCACGCCAGATAACATAAAAAACAATAGCATCTGTGACAGCAACGATGATGGTAGTGATGATAAGCGCTCTCACAAAGAGGTTGACCACGGTTTTACTCCTTGTATTTCGGCTTTGATGGCTGATTCAACAACTGTTGGCAACATCTAGTTGCTTATCCGCGTATTTTGCCGCTGCATTAAATACGTGTTACATGTGTGCTCGAGCAGCGAAATTTGTAATCGCTCGACGAAAATCTTGAAACGCCGAGCTTGGGAATATAGTTTTTATGTGTTTCATCCAAGAAGACGTCTCAAAAACCACTTATAGCAACACAACTATCAGATCGAAAGACAAAAGTCAGCCAAATTGGAAATGGCGAACAAAGCTAGATACAGCCTAAGAACGTGTTGCGGAGGTGAAATATTGCCAAGCGATGAAGAGCTGATGAGGTTAGCTCGAAAACGCGCTGAAGAGAAGGTCGGATTCTATATACACTTCACCATTTATGTCATCATGAACCTTTTCCTCGTCGCCGTATGGTGGTTTACAGGTGCCGGGTTCCCGTGGTTCGTCTTTGTGCTCGGTTTCTGGGGAATCGGATTAGTCGCCCACGGCGCGAGCGTCTTTATGGGGAGTGGAATGACAGATAGCATCACTGAACGAGAATATCAGAAACTTAAACGAGGCAAGGAATAGCGAGCGGCCTTTTTAACTGAGCTAAGCGTCGAGTCTCACATCTTTCCAGTATTTCATATAGATGTCATACACCTGCTCAGGCAGCGGATTTCGATAGTGGCTCCATAAAACTCCGGAAACACCGTGCGTTAGGATGTAACACCGATTTGACTGATCCCAACCGATAGCGTCGCCATGCGGTCTGCTCGTCCTTTGACCAACGTTTTTTCGACCTAGTAGTGTTTGGATGGCGCCATAGTAACTTCTTGGCTTTGCGGAAGTGGGTGGGCAGTTCTATTGCGTTCTGCTTCTTTGAGGAGTGTGCAGATGAATTCAGCATCTTCTCGATGCTTAAAGAGGGTTGGGCTACTACGCAAGAAGAACTTGTAGGCTGGCCGATCTGATGGCCCCTCAAAGAAAGAGACGTGTTCTTCTAACTTAGCCAGCGGCACTCCGTCCTCAGGATCAAGCATGATGAGCGCTCGTACCTCAAGACGAGACGGATACGTTTCATCTCTCCAGATTGGGCGATCGTCACTGCTAGGCCCAATGACTTCTAGTGCCCCTACCCACCGACTTATCCTAGTCACATAGCAGAGGAGGATATCACCGGGCTGCACCTTTTTGACAGTATTTCGACGTCTTTCTGCCCCCCGCTTGTATGCGCTCCCGCGTCGCGGAACTCTTTCAACGACGCATCTGTAAAAGTATCAAGCCAGTAGTTTGTCATATGCGCCCTCGCTTAGTGGCAGTTGCAGAGTATCCCGCTCATAATATCTTAAGCGTTGTCTTTTACCGCTAAGGCTAACGACCGCGTATCCGAGTCAAAATGCTCTTTCTCAGGATTCGCTTCAGCATTGACGCTGTAACGCCTCACACTCGCGCCAAAGACGTTAAGTTCCCAAAGAAGAGGTTTCCTATGCCAACGCCGAGCAGCGTCAACACAACTGCAAACACGATGAGAATGATAACTAGGACTACAAGTGCGATAATTTCAGCGATTGCGAGAACGAATCCAAACCGTATGCCAAATCCGATGAGTTCCCCAAAGCTGAGGTGCATCAATTCATCGAGTGCGTTACGGGGCGGCTCAGGCAGTTCGATGCTTGTACTGTACAACGAGGTATCTGACTTCTGAGGCGTTGGCATCTGCACATCCTGCTCTAGTGGTTCGCCACACCGTCTGCAAAATTCAGCATTTGCGTCGTTAATGGCCATACATTTTTCACACATCGTGCGGTCAGCTTCTTCCATGTTACCAGATCCTGCGGATTATTTTTACGACGGTAAAGTCGCTTTTGTTTGATAAAAAATCAATCAAAAAAATAAAAAACGGCGTGATAGCTTAAGCGTTGTCGTTTAGCTGCGGCACGTTTGCACACAGAAGGGGTTGTGCATAGAGCGACCTGCTTGCACAACCGACTTGCGAAGCTATGCACGCACAATAATATTCCGAACCGTTTTAGGCTACCACTGGCCGCCATTCGTCGGTCCGCTATACTACGCGCGCCGTGACTAAAAAGCATATCAGATAGGTTTTACGCCCTATCCACTAGGTTTTTATAGCTTTTTACCCTTCGCGTGGGGATCTAAACAAGTTGGAAACTAGTTTCTCACTCAATAGCTATGAGCTAATAACCAGTTGTGTTGTATAGGAGGTGAGAAAAGAATGATCGTTGAAACTGTACAAACCTTGGCCTTAGCGGCGGCGCACGGGGCGCACCACGGATGGCATCATATCTGGCAGAATCATCGGTGGTATTGGAGGTGGTACTAGTTAGACATAGCCGCTGCATATAGTGGCTATCTTCTTTTTTTTATTTTTTTGCACATGGGTAGTGTGTCTAAAGGTTCCCTTGTTCATACGCGGTTTGCTATCTTATGAACCGTCCTGCCGTCCCATGTGCCGCCCCGCTTCGTTGGCACCCCCTCATCATTTAGCTGCGCGGCAATCGCGCGATACGGATTCCCATCCTCTCGCAATCTTTTTATGCGTTCTATGATGGCCTGCTCATGCTCGTTCTCACGCAGCGGCGGGGCCAGTTACGATTTAGCCACTAAATCTGTAAAAGAAGCGTTTTTTTTTTGGCTTCTTTAAAACCCGTCACTTGCGCCTCCTCTGATATGGTAGGGTAAAAACAACTAAAAAGGTGGGATATATGGTGTAAAAACCATGCCGAAATTCTTGTCGTGCTTGTGATGGGTGCAATCAAATAAAGGGATGCTAGGAGCTACCGAGAGGCGAAAAAAAACATGTTGCGCTATCCCTGTGACCTTTACTAACTCACCTTCACCGTACTGTCATCATGAACCGCGGCGCTTTTTTTCGCCAATTGAACGTGATCTTTTAAGCGCTTCTGATATGAGTCGTACGTAGGCATCATGCAAGTCCGGGTCGGTTTCTATAATCTCGTCGAACGCCTCATCAAACGCCGTCTTCTCGATCTCTTTTGTGCCCTGATCGAGTAAGACCTGCTTTCGCGCAGAGGCGTTTCGCACCGCCATCTCATACCCCCACGTCATGAGTCTGATCTTATCGTTGACGGTAAAGTTGTTCTTCTTCACGTACGGCGTCCGGTTCTGTTCGCCGGAGGGGTCGTCCTTTGTAGGTTCGCCGGGCGACCAGCCTTCGAATTGACATTGTAAGTCTGTGCCCACGTTTTTAAAGAAATATCTGCCACACATAAGTCCATCGGCATAGATTCTCAGTTTTTCTTTCTCCGCTTCTTCCCGCTCTTTTTCGAGCCGTGCGGCATCAAAGGCCTGGCAGCGAGCACGCCACTGATACTTGCTGGCCCACTGACGCAGAGCTGCCTCGTAATTTCGCTGTTTTCCGAGCTTTTCCGCGGCCGCAACATACGTTCTATGGCCCATCCCGAGGTTTAAGTATGTTTGAAAGGCGCCATAGGCTTTGTCGGATTCGTCGTTTAACTGCTCTCAAGGCTCCGGCCAACAAAGCTCTTTCTCAAGATTCATCGGCTTTACGGTATCTTTGGGCTTTTTCATGCGTTTACCTCGTCAAATTTGTGGGCCCTGTCCTTGTCCTTGTATGGCAGGTTGGTCTTCACTTCTGAGTTCTGTTAGTGCAAGCGGGGTTCGCGTTCTGCGGCGTCCTGCTGGGACGGCAGAAGCCCCGTTTGCCTTATAAAACGTGCCAAGAACCGCCATATATACCTAACCTCGCGGTATCGTCAAAAAGGGCTCCATTTCTTTTTTTTTGCAAAATTGTAAAACTACAAACGCCCATAGCTGGCATTAATGATTTTTGATGTTGTGTTTAATTGTTCGGTGAGATGAAATGAAAACTGCAAAGCAAACGGACTGGAAAACGGAGGCATTTCCATAAAAGCGCACGAAAATTGCTCCCAATCGACGTTTCTCGTCAATCGATATTCGTAAAATACGTATGGGGCTTGTACCTGAACAGATGGAAGACAAGTGGTTCATCTTAGGAAACGTAACGCATTATATTTCCATCGCAGCTGGACCGGTTACTGCATATGTGTCGCACGGTTCAGAAATGATGGTGACCTATATGTGATGATTATGGCAAAACTGCACCATTCACGCTGGCGAGTGCTGCAGGTATCCAGCAACCGTATGATCGACCGGCAAAATCACGGCAGTATTGATATATTCTGAATACCACTTCTGGCCGAACTCCGCCATGAACGTCAGCACCCAGCAGCCCTACTGCTTTGACGTATCGATACTTCCTGGCAGAGAATCGGGGCGGAAGCTCATCATCGGTACAGGGTATTCCGGTCTAGGGGGCGATTCGCGATTAGCCTTTTGTCGCGCAATCTGCTCTTCGGTGTCAATCCGCTGCCCGGGAAAATCCTCTGTAAGCCTAGTGCTGTACTTTAAGACCAACTCAAAGAGTTTAGGCGTAGGAACGTCTGAGAGATCGCGCTTTTCCAACTCCTCCTTCAGGCGCGTGAACTGCGTCCCGAGGAGTTCCAGCTGCGCCTGGTTGGTCAGCAAGTACTTCTCGCGCATAGCGTCACGTTCGATAGCCTTTAGATTCGTAAGCTCTTCCCTATATTCTTGCTCCCATTTTGCCAACGTGCCCCTACTTGTACCGATTTCGATTTCAATCGCTCGAAGCGACTTCCCCTGAGCCCGTAGCTCCAGGAATTTCTGCTTTGTCTGTTCTCCTTTCATGGTTTCGTCTCCCGTCAAACGACGGCAACTGCGCTCGAAGCGAAGGATCACACAAAGAACGACGCAGACCAACATCCAAAACTATATACAATAGTCCAGTCAGTTTGTATACGCTTACTTTGTGTGAGAGCAGGCCGAACTTGATTCCAGTCAAATGCGCGGCCTGCTTTCACTTCTAAGCTTTAATCTCACTTTAACGCCTCTCATACATGAAGTTTGGTACGGTTGCGCACTGTCATGTCTTTGAATAGTGCGGCCGTCCGAGTTGAACGAAGTATCAGGTGCCCGCTCGACGAGCACTCGTAAAATAATATTTTATCTAAATTATAATAAAAGGAAAATAATAATATTTTTGAGGTGCTGTGGCCTTGCGCACCACGTTAGCCAATAGATAATTCGACTAACGAATGACGGTGTTTGGTTTCGCGTGCGAAATTGTGGCACATTTTTGGCTTAGTTTTGGCTTACTTCCGCATGCAAAGCGTCACATTTAACGTCGCAAGCCCCTGCTTTACAGTCTCACCTCTGGCCGAGCCGATGCGACAAGCCGTTCTTCGGCAAGCTCCAACGAGGTAATGGCTAAGAGGCAGATAAATAAATAGTAATCAACGACCATAAGTGCACTGACAATGACCGACTTGGAGCACGCTGTTTTCGGTATCATCGCCGCCGAAATGAATAGGCTGACGCCTGAAGAGCTAATCGCTGCCCTGCAGCGTAATGCGCTAGATGGTCCGAAAATGGGAGTGATGGTTCCAGGAAGCGGATGCAAGTTCTACCTGCCACAGCACGACGACCTGCGCCGCGAGACGGAGTCGGAATTTGAGTGCGATCTCAAGGCGTGTATGATTCATTCCCTTGTGTCACACACGCTCGGCATCCTTCAAGACGCTGACCTTAGGGTCGACATGGCAAACGTCGCAACCGCCCGCAACCGGCTCACCAGCGTGCTGCAAACAATTTTCAGTGAGCAAAAAAGCACGGAAATTGCAGCGCGTTTGATGAAGGCTTTGGAAACAACGGATTACACCCCTATCAATAATGGCTGGGCAGATTGAACGCGGTTCAAGCATGACGTCCGGACTTGGCAGTTTATGAATGCTGAAGAAGAAGCCGCATAGCGTCCTCATTTCGGGGAGCTAAAGCGCAGACAATTTTAAGCAGGCAGCGACGTTCACACAGTTCGAACTACTACCTAGGCCAGCGGTAACAGAGAGTACATATAACACGGCACCAAGTCTTTTCTAACAGCCAAAGGAGGGTGAGCTCGTGCCTACGTGCAAAGAATGTAAGTTCTATGAGCCAATCGACGACAGCAAAGGCAGTTGCTTTGGCCACGAGGTGCCAGGCGACCGAGAGACAACTCAGTGTCCCACACGTACTTTCATACCTAAATAATCCACGTCGTTGTTCCCGCGTTTTCTAGAAGCTGCGACGCGTCCGGAGCGCAACGGCCGAAGTGGTCGACGCGCATCAAAACGGAAGGATTGAAATGTCCGACGTTAAGGTATGCAAAGAAGCACGATTGCAAGCATAGCGCCCTTAGTGGAGACCGCCAAGCTCTCAAGTGCAACACTTCCTTTGCACCTACCGACCGCGTCACCGCAGAATCTGATTCTCAGCGCCTAACACGCTCGGCGGAACTCAGCTGCGACTACAAAAATAAAAAAAGTGGCACTCCTGTGTCAGCGGCCGGAATTTCCAGTTGTTCGCTGCTTTTTTGTGAAAAGCTCCTTTTCCAGACACCTAGGGCTTAAAGCGCCGGGGCACGGGCATGTGCGCGTGCATTCTTCCATGCCTCCCCATCTTTCCCTTGCACATTTTTTTCTTCACGAAAAACAGCGCGAACATAACAGCCGGCACGACGGTGAACACGACGAACGCGGCAGCAATGAACAGCATTACCATCAGTTGCACGAACAGCAGCATCACCGTCGCGAAACGCAACGCCATCTTGAAAGGCATCATCATCGTGCGGATCGGCGCCGTCATGGGCCACATCATCATTCGTAGTGGCAAACTCATCAATTTAAAAAGACCCATTCTTTTGCCTCGCTTTGATTCTGTTATAGCTCGACGCCTCAAACTCTCTGGTTCTGGGCTTAGCCAACTACCGACATGCAAACACTGAACCTTGTACGTGCCTGGAGGCGCCATAGGCTCTACGGCGGACTTCAGCTCGTTAGAGCGTTTGATTTGCCAACTAATTTGATAGGCTTTCGTGTCTTTATAATCCTTTCCCTGCCTAACAGAGCACATTGGCGTCGTGCGCCGTCTTGTTGCAGCCAGCAACTGCTAATAGGGACGCGAAACTCGACGCATTCCCTCTATTTGCTTAGCAGCAGGTATACCGCGACCACCAACAGCGCTACACCAAAAACCTTTTGCAACACAACATTCGGGACATTTGTTGCGACTTTCGCCCCGAGAAAAGCTCCGAAAAAGAACCCAATGCCAAGAATCGCCGCAATCTTCAAGTCAGCGTAGCCGCTTTGGTAGTACGTCAAAGCAGCTAGCAACCCAAAAGGTGCGGTGAGCAAGATTAGCGTGGTGCCTTGCGCCTGTTGCTGGGTGAGCCCGACGAGTAGCACGAGCATCGGGACCAGGATAATGCCACCACCAATTCCTAACAAGCCGCTGAAAACTCCGGCAGTCGCCCCAAGGAGCACGTAAAGAATTATGCTGTCCACGGCATGGTCACCTCCCACTCCTGCTCGACGCCTCTTGATTCGTCTCGAAGGTTTTAACCATGTTGGGTCGAGCAGGTGCCGCCAACAATCAATGTCAAAAAAGACGTGTTCGTATTTGAACTGGACGATAACGCGTTACGACCCGCGATGGGCGTCGTGCGGATTCGCCGTCAGTGTATCCTTTTGCACGCTTAGATCTGAATGCCGCTCGGCTAGTTCTTCCTCTTTCTTTTCTAAAGCTGCGATCAGGCCGGCAATGACGCTGTCCAAGAACACCATCACATTGATCTCAAAGAGCGTTCCAAGTGGCGTGAGTGAGATCGATACGCCAGTGACCTGACGCTCTAAGAAGCTCGTTTCATCGGCTTCCGTTCGCCCGCGGATGGTCACGGTGTTGGTCGCAATCTCGCCGAGGGATGAGTCCGTATTCGAGGTGACAACGGCAATTCTAGCTCCGTGACGCTTGGCGATCTTCGCTGTCTCGTTAACCGGACCTGTTTCGCCCGTACCGGAAACGGCGATCACGAGATCGTTTGGTTTGACGGCAGGGGTGACTACCTCGCCAAAGACGTAAACGTCGAAGCCTAGATGCATCAAGCGCATAGCAAAGGAGCGGGCGACCAACCCCGACCGGCCCTCGCCAAGAAGGAATATGCGATGGCGACTTTCATGCGTCGCAATGATCTCAGCGACAAACGCGTTCACCTCTGAACGATCGAGCGAGCCTGCCTCTTGTCGCACTCGTCCTGAAATAGATTCCATTGTGCGCTTGATGCGCTTGTAAGGTTCGCCAGTTGCAGGGTCTGCCGTCACTTGACCTCCGGGTTTGTACTACTCCTTTCAACGCCGCCAGAGCCAAGTACCTTTCGGTTCAAGGCGGCAGGGTCATCACTTCACGCCGGGTCACGCCGATCGCACCATCTTTTGCGGGGAGACTCTTTCAGCGCTTTGCAAAAAACGTCTGCGCTATGTGGCTCAATACAGATCCAGTGAACGCACGTACCCGCTCATAACCGATAGCATATTATACAGGCGCACGAATCGGGGGTGCAGCAGTGTTAGTCTCTCCAATAAGACGCTGAGGAGGACTCGACTATGGCAAAAAAGAAAAAGCTCACCTACACTTCGCTTCTCGATAACAAAGACATTCATAGCGGATACGAACGGGCGCTGGAAACGGTCCGAGGAGAGTTTGGGCAGCATCACCCCATGTATATCGGGGGTCGGCGCGTCGCAGCTATCGAGGATTTTGAGACCCGATCCCCCATCGATAACGATCTCGTCATCGGCACGTTTCAAAAAGGTGGGGAGGCGGAGACCCGGTCCGCGGTCGCCGAGGCGACCGAGTCATTTCCCGCGTGGAGTCAAACTGACTGGAAAGAACGCGCGCGGATCATTCGCGCCGCCGCAGACATCATCGAGAAGCAGAGCTTCCTCCTTGCCGCTCTCATGACCTATGAGGCGGGAAAAAACAGATTTGAAGCTCTCGCTGAGGTGTGCGAAGCGATCGAAATGCTCAGGTACAACTGCGCTATCTATGAGGAGGAGAGGGGTTTCGCAGTTCCCATGTCCGAGGTCACCGGAGAGCGAAGCATCAGCACTATGCAGCCGTATGGCGTGTGGGCGGTCATCTCTCCTTTCAACTTCCCGCTCGTGCTCGCCGCAGGCATGGTTTCAGCCGCGCTCCTCACTGGGAATACCGCGGTGTTTAAACCGACGAGCAACGCGCCGCTGACCGGCCTGAAGCTGTACGCAGCATTTGTGCAAGCAGGGGTTCCCGGAGGCGCGCTGAATGTGATTACCGGTCCGGGAGCGCCATTTGGAACGGTCGTGGCGGCCCATCCCGATGTCGCCGGTATCGCTTTTACGGGGTCACGGGACGCAGGAATCTGGTTGCAGCGCAACTTTTCGGTACGCCAGCCTTATCCGAAGCCATTTGTCGCAGAAATGGGCAGCAAGAATCCTGCCATCGTCACAGCTTCTGCAGACCTCAGCAAAGCGGTCGAAGGCGTCGTCAAAGGAGCCTTCGGCTACAGCGGGCAGAAGTGCAGCGCCACTTCACGCGTCTACGTTGAGCCAGCAGTGGCGCCTGAATTCCTCGAGCAGCTCCGTGCAGCGACCGAAAAGATCGTTGTGGGCGACCCCCGCAAGAGCGACGTTTTTGTGGGCCCGCTCATCGATCGCGCCGCGCTTGCGAAGTTCACCGACGCGGTCAAAGACGGTCTTCGAGACGGAGGGACAGTTGTGGCAGGTGGGAAGGTGCTGCGCGACGGTGTGTTGAACCGCGGCTGTTACGTGCGCCCCACCATCATGACGGGACTGCCACGAGGGCATCGCCTGTTCGAAGAAGAGCTCTTCGTGCCGTTTCTGCTCGTCGACACCATCACATCACTCGAGGAGGGCTTGCGAGAGGCAAACGCGACTGAATATGGTCTCACCGCGGGCATTTTTTCTGAGAATGAAGATGAGATAGAGCGCTTCTTCGCTTCTATGCAGTGTGGCGTGTGTTACGCGAACCGGCGCGGCGGTGCAACGACGGGGGCGTGGCCCGGCGTCCAGCCGTTTGGTGGATGGAAGGCGAGCGGGGTTACTGGCAAAGGAGTTGGGGGGCCGTACTATCTACTCTCGTACGTCCGAGAGCAGACGCGAACGAGAGCGTAAACGGTCATCGCCGGTACCACCCTGCGTCGCAAGGTTCTAGTGCGGGGAATTCAGGGCACTGTTTGAACATTTCCGTTTGCTAAACGCTCGCACGCCAGCGACTTCAGCGGCACAAGAAACGCCGTCGGCCTAACTTTAATACGATAGTCGCCATTCTGAGTATTGATCTTGGTATAAGCATTCGGAGAACGCTGCTAAGCGTTTGCCAAATAACGACAGAGTGACTATGGACGCAACCGGATACGTGGCCGAGTGGACCTATCGCCCCAACAACGGGTGCAGAGCTGACCGATTCGGACCGTGCATGCTGCAAGCAGAACTCGTGCGATCGTATTTCGACTCTCACGGCCAGCAACGCAAAGACAAAGTCCAGCTCGGCGTCGTCAGTCTCGAATGCATTACCGAAGTGTCGCATCGCCACGCGTTTTGGGTCATCACCGAAGCCGCACTGGAATCGCTTGAGCTGGACACTCAAACACGCGAACGCATCAGTGCGGAGTTATCGAAGGTCGTGCCGTTGCCAAGCGAGGGAGAGATCACGGATTATAGAAACACGCTCGACGCACTCTCTCGGGCGTTGCGAAAGCGGAGTTCTTTCAGCGAGACTAAGCCAGCATAATGGACGAGCCATACTGGTTGATGCAGGAGCAACGCCCTTCGCAGGAGCGGCGAGGCGCGTACACGTAGTCACGACTAATGGTCGTCCCGAGTGCGCACTAAATTCAAAAAAAAATTCCAGCCGCGGCGTCTCATAGAAACCTTTACGCGTTCTCACGCGAAACGTCCGAGTATAGGGAGGACCACAATCATGAGAATGGAAAGGACAATAACCTATTTTGACACTCCTGGGGAAGACAACACTGCCGATGTACTCGACTGCGCAAAAAAGCGCGCCGGCGAACTCGGGATTACGCACATCCTAATCCCTTCGGTGCGGGGAGCTTCTGCAGAAAAAGCGCTCGACTTCTTCGCGACTGACAACCTCACGCTCTTTTTCGTCGGCACCGATCCCGCGCGTTTTTCGCCCGAAACCAAAAAGCGTATTGAAGCTGCGGGCTTTAAACACGTGTTTTACAAAGAAGTTGACTACCAGTACTCCGATGAAGTAAAGAACGCCTTTCGCAGGTTCGGGCAAGGCACCAAAGTGGCCGTTGAACTCACGCTGATCGCAGCGCAGCTAGAGATCGTCGAACCAGGTACCGAGGTCGTGGCGCTAGGTGGGAGTGCGAAAGGGCTCGACACAGCGCTCGTGATTAAGGCGGCGACAAGCGACGAGTTCTATGAGCTTGAAATCCGCGAAATCCTGTGCAAGCCGCGCAAAACAAAAACGTGAGGTTAACGGTCGCGATATTAGCGTGTGCTGGGGTGCGGCAGTGAGCAAGCCGCAAATGTGTGAGCCATGTGCAAGACGCGGCGATGCGACCGATTATGATGACTTGCTAAGCAGTACGCGGCCAAGCCTGGATAGACCTCTAGATCATAGAGACGGGCAATAGAGGCCGCTGAAACGGCGACCCGCCGACCGAGGTGCCAAGCCTACACTTCCCAAAAGGCCACAATTTTTCCGACGTTGATAAAGTCTCGGCGCTGATCGTGCTCGAGCACAACAACTCCATCGGCGCTTCCCACTACCTTGCCGGTTATGGTTTCGTTCGGCCTGCCGCCGAAGTACACTTCTATCCTTTTGTCGATGAAGTGCTCAGAAATCGTCTTGTCTAGCATAAAACCACTCCCTAATTGCTTGTAGTTTACTCACACGCATATATTATTGTAGCGTCGTAGCAAAGTCACTGCACCACCACTGCAAACGCTGCTAACGCAGCACTGAGCCGCAGGCTTACTAGTCGGATCTTTTCCCCACCACTTGATATCGATTCATACTGAGCCACAGAACCTCGAAGGCTTTGCTACGCTAAAGCAGTCCGAGCTAATGCGTATGAAAAAAGGCGCCCAATAGATTTCTTCCAAGCAGATAACCGCTGCGCTCGCCTGTAGGCGAACCTATCAGAGATAAAAACGTCGAGTAAAAAAGTTGTGGAGGGAAACTGCCCCCCTTACATCGGCTCTTTCAGGAACTTCTCGAGGGCCTCTTTGTGTCCGTATTCTTCGCTTGTGATGTCCTCGATGGACTTCCTGAGGTCTACGTCGTCCAGCTCGTCTGCCATCGCAGCAATAGCCTTGTAGTGCTCGATCGCCATGTTTTCAGCGGCGAGATCGGCTTCAAGCATATCACGCCACTTCGCGGGCGTGTTGATCGCGGCAGGCTTTGTCGTCGGTACGCCTCCAAGAGCGACGATCTTCTTCGAGACGTATTCCATGTGCTCCATCTCGTCCTTTGCGAAGCTCTCCAGCTCTTCGGTGAGGGCGCCACGCCACGGACCCATAATCATGTACGAGTTGTGCGAGTATTGCACGATCGCGGCGATTTCCATGCCCACTGCCACGTTAAGTTCATCAATAACTTTCTGCTTGTCGACCATACTAGTCACCATGCCGATTATAGCCCCCCCTCTTTTAAACCTTTTTTTCGCGGAAACCGCACTATGATTCGTTATTTCACCGGCTTCCGTTATTCGCAGCTGTCAGTGCTGCGTGGGCGCACGCCAGTTTGTCACCGAATGTCGCTGCTCGAAATGCACGTTTGTCCCGCGCTAGTCTTCGATCGTGATGCGCGTGCCTGCATTATTAAAGAAGAAACGGCCCCCAAACGCTTTGGAGAGTTTCACCGCGGCAGGCAAACCGGTGCAGTGAGAGACGCCTACGCGCGCAACGTCGAGAGCTTTAAGCCCTTTTATCGTCGCTTTAAGCTGCCCTTCCGACGCCTTCATCAAGTGCGTCCCCCCGATGACTGTGTGAATACGATCCTCGTTCGCCACGCTCTGTGCCTGGAGCAACGTATTGACAATACCGCGATGCGCGCAGCCCAATACGACCACAAGACCGAGATCTGTCGTGATGATGAGCGCAAGATCATCTGCCATCGGATCAGGCCGGATGCCTTCTTCGTCACGAACGTACAACTCTGGATCGACGGCCTCATAAGCCGTCTCCAGCGGGATTTCGCCTGTTGTAAGGATTCGATTGCTTATTCGTGCCGGCTCGCTCGTGCTTACAAACGCGGCCCCAAGGCTCTCTAACGCCTCTCGCACGTGCGGTATCCCGGCGTAGATATTCTTACGAACGGGTCCTGAGTACTTTGGTATCCAGATGTCTGGATGCGCCACAACGTTGACTGCACGCGCCCCTTCGTGAAGGGCATGGTCTTTTCGTATCGCGCTGAGCACCGGCCACAAACCGCCCGTGTGATCGCGGTGCCCGTGGCTGAGCACGATGGTGTGAAGCGCCGATAGGTCTACATCCAAGACCGCCGCGTTGAAGGTCGCCGCGGTGTCTTGACCCGTGTCGAGCAATACAGCGACGTCGTCAGTCTCGACAAGAATGCTTAATCCCCATTCGGCGCGCAGGCCGACTTGCGCGGCGGTATTCTCACAAAGCGTGGTGAGTGTAATTGTCATGCCCGGGCCCCTCCAGAACAGTGCCGTCAATGTTTACGAACATTTGTGATTACCACTCCATCGAAATGCTGCTGTACTTAAAAACTCTCCCCTCTTTTTGTTTCAATCATTTTTTGAAGTCCGGCCTGCGCCTTCGAGCGATTCATCTACAGCGCGACGGCTTGTTCGGTGCTCCTAGCGGCTCTTACTGACCAACGTCAACAAAACGACAGCTTAAAACCTGCGCACGACGAGAGAGCAAGCATCGACGTGGCGAAAAAAGTCCTGTGGTCAATCGTGCGGCAGAATACTGGCCTTACGGATTGATCGGTGTCGCGATCATTGCGGCCATCCGCAATATCGCCCTATATGCCACGGGCGTCGTCGAGTCGTTTCTCCTCTGGTTCCTTGTCATTGTGGTAGGCTTCGGTTCGCTCTACGCTTTCATGGGACACGCGTTTGTCGCTGACGACGTTGCACGAAGTATCGGATGGCCCATCGGAAGCCCGTTTCAATTTGAAATAGCCCTGCACAACCTCACCGTTGGAGTCTTAGGGGTGCTCTGCTTTTGGGCGCGCGGTGACTTCTGGAGCGCGACGGTAATCGCGTTTGCGGTGTTTGGGATCGGAGCGGCGTACGGCCACATACGCGACATCCGGCTTCGGCACAACTACGAGCCCGGCAATGCAGGGCCGGTTCTGTATGTCAACGATATCCTGTTGCCGTTGCTGTTCATCGTTCTCCTGATTGCGTACCGCGTCTAGTCAAAATAAGCCACAGCTCGCGCTTTTCTACAATGGAGTGAGTGAAGGTATCTAATAGCTAATAACGCGGCAAATAGAAAGTGCTTTATTCAACGCGAATCGTGTTCACGCTGTAACTAGCCTACCGGAGGTGAAACACATGGTGAGCCGAGTGGAGTACTTAAAAGTGATGGCTGGTCTGATCACGACTGCTTTCGCGTTCATCGCAGGCCTTGCGTGGAATCAAGCAATCCAGTCTATTTTTATCTATTTTTTGGGAACGTCCAACAGCATTCCAGGAAACCTCGCATACGCAATTATCATAACCATCGTCGCAGTGATCGCCACAGTATATATCGCCGGTGCCGCCGCGAAAGCGGCAGGTGAAGAGAGCAAACCATAGACAAAAAGGGGCGCGCTTACCGCGCCTTTACTTTCTTTTTTGCCAGTCCGCAGCAATCGCACTTTGTCCGCCACCGCCAAGCGCCTAAAGGCTCCCGAAATCATAAAAACAAGGGGTTCATACTGGTAAGCGTCAGGCCGCGAGCGCGCCGCAGGAGACGATTTATGGCTCAGAAGAAGTATGACATCATGATCCACCTCTGGTGGGAAAAGCAGATACGTAAGATTACGATCGTATCGGAAGAAACGCGCATAGAGATGTGGTTTCGCAATTTCGGACACATCACCTTAGAAGAGAGACGAACGCGTGACGTCTTCAGCGGCATTATTGAGGGGCTCACAGGGGTCGCGGAAGGCGACCTACCTGAGATTTTTGCAAACGTAATCAAAAGTGGGAAGACCAAGACACGCGAGCGCGTACGAACGCGAGAAGAGCTGCTTGCGTTGGTAAAGCAAGCGGTTCAATGAGTACGGGCCAACGGTAAATATGCCTTCGACAGTGTCAAAGCCGCTTCAGCAAGGCATCGAGCTTGTAAGCGAAAGGCGAGGCGTCAGTTTTTCACGATGCAGTGTGTAATGCGCGTCGCGCCCTGCATGCGCCGTATCAGTTTTCTCGCTTCGAGGTCGAGTTTCAGAGTTTTGGCCCACCAAGCAATTGGACCTTAAAACATGCCCGACTTTTTGCTCAACGCACGCATTCAGTTGAGCGTGTGTTAATTCACCGCCGTCGAAACACGCGAGCACGGCTTCGCGCATCGTTTCATATTTTGTTTTGTCGATGCTCCGCCCCTGCTTTCCTTGCGTGTACAATGTCTCTATTTTTTCGCCCATAGCATCACTTACGCTTGCCCAAGGATAAATCGCGCTGCTTGTGACGCCGGGCCCCGACCACGTCACAACGGAGCTTATCTAGTTGTTTTGGCGCAGTAGCCCGCGACGCGCGTTAGATAGTGTTAAAACGTTTAGGGTTCATGCACGTAGGCACGACCACGAGCCAGCAGGAGGGATTCACTAATTAAGACACGCGTTATGACGCTAACGTCTCGGCAGTTCAAATTATTGCAACGATCGACTTTTTCAAAGTGGCAAGCACGCGACGAGGGCCGTGCCACGACTATAAAGGAGCTCCTTGCGAAATATTCCGCGTTCGTTATCCGCAGCGACGGAGCCCTTTTCGGCGTCGCAACGGATTCGATGGGCAGGTCCACGCGACACACTCTTGACGCGCGATTTGTTGACGAAAAGGGATTTAAAGGGTTACAGTTTCAGTTTCCGAGCGTTGAAGAAGAGACTTAGTGGCCCGTTGACGCTGTGCCTAATCCGCTTTCTGCGGGCACCTTCACTAAAAATGGGCGATCTCACACGTTCGCTCAAAACCTCGCGCACGGCAGGGTAGCCAGTTTATCAGTTCCTGCTTACTCAGTTGTTGACTAAACTACCCAATCCAACACCCAGAGTCGGTCTCTTGCGTGTCCTCCACGCGTAACCCCAGTCGCTTAGCTCGGACGAGTATCTCGTTCGTCCATAGTCCGAAGCTCGGGTCGAGTATGACGCTATATCCGCCCTCATACCCTTGTAGTGATCCGTCCTCGTACCAGGCGAGATAGTCAAACAAGTCTAACGTCGGGGTGACCCGCTCGCTTACCCAGCTATCGTAGTCCTTTCCTGTCTCTTTCCACTCAAGAAACGTCGTGCCGTACAGTTGCCAATCTGCCACGTTTGCGTGCGTGAGCTCCATGAAAGACTTTGCTCCGGTGATTCGAATGTACCGCATAGGTCTCACCTGATAGTTTGCGCGGGGATCGTGCCCACGTGATTGAAAAACCGCAAAACACACCGTTCCTTCTGCCCGCTGACGTCATCAATATGGGAGAGGAGGGTAGAAGTAAGTTCTTCTACACCCGCGCCACACGGCGCCTCGTGCCATGACCAGCGCACCGGTGATAATCTCGAATATGCTTCCTATCAGCCCTAACAAGAATGTAGGGCCTGCCAGAGTGTGCGACTTCATTCCGTCTGTGTGAGCATACCTCTCAAGTCGCCCGCATAAGCTCTGTATAACAAGGTAGACCTTTCTTTATGAACATTGCGCACTGAGGATTGATATTGCTCACACGAGCGCAATCCTATAAAAGGCGTGCTCGTCGGCACAATTTCTTTGTTTATGGGGTACTCACGGAGCTTTTAGTCAAAGCGTGTACAAAACCAACAATTGCACAAAAAAACCGCGTCCTTAATACGAAATAGCACGAACAGGCGCTTCGATCTGCGAGCCCAAGCACAGGTCGCCGCTACGACATTCGCTTAGTGCACCGCCATTTGTCAACCCTTTTTTAGCGACATCGCTTGCGACATAAACTTTAAACAGAGGCCCGCTACTTAGCTAGTGTGTCCTCTTATAGAAGCTTCGTTACACTCTTAGCAGCTGCGCGCAATGATGGGGCAGGCCTCGTAAATCCCGGCGTTGTCGGTGGCTTTGCAGGCGGCGCACTCGGCGTCGTCGTAAGCGTCCTTGCCAACATATGGTCTGGGATCACTATCGGCGTTATCGTCGGCGCGTTAGTCGGCGCTTGGGCTGGCAGGCACCGTGGTGCGGTAATAGGGGACTTGATTGGCGGCCTGGTTGGTTCATTCGTCGGGGTTTTGCTTGGCGTCGTCATAGGCATTCCGCTGGGGGGCATATTGACTGCGGCGATCGGCTTGCTGCTTGGCGTCATCGTCGGTGGAGCACTAGGCGCGTTCATCGGCCAGCAAATCCTTGGAGGGGTTGGAGCGCTGGCGGGAGCCGTCATCGGAGCGGTTCTTGGACTCGCGGTTGGCGTAGTCTTGGGAGCTCTTCTCGCGCCGCTAGCCGGAATATTAATTGGAGGACTTGTCGGCGCCGTAATCGGCGCAATACTGTGAGCGCCCACGATTTTTTTCGTGAATCTAAGACTCACCCATCTATTCCATTTTTGCCTCACGCAGTGATGTTCCAACGGCGCTGTTACTCTACGAGCGTTTTGGATTGATGCCTGAACAACACACGCGACGAGCACTATTTAAACCACGAGTCTCAATAACTTATCTACTTGCCATTTTTGGCAAGAGCGATCACCCTTCACAGTCGATCTTCAACGCGAACCCTTACTAGGCGAGAGTGCGTCAAGTCTCTTGGTACTAACAACGTCTCGAGTGTGCCCAGTGCCGCAAGACAA
>Ga0326727_10012520_pt1 | contig 19273 bp, 17 predicted proteins | sample MB2enrmetagenome_FD_207643 | JGI IMG/M metagenome (GOLD analysis project Ga0326727, IMG submission 207643) | Lab enriched peat soil microbial communities from McLean, Ithaca, NY, United States - MB29MY | ecosystem: Environmental > Terrestrial > Soil > Wetlands > Peat | place: USA: New York...
GTCTTTGATTTCCTGGTGGATTTCATCAATCGCAATGGCTACTCGCCGAGTTTCGAGGAGATCGGCGCAGGATTGGGGCTGTCGTCACTCGCGACGGTGCACAAGCACATGCAGACCCTGGAAAAGAAGGGTTTCATCCGCCGCAGCTACAACCAGAGCCGGTCTGTGGAGGTTGTTGCCGTGCCCGGTTCGGTGCCGTTTGCCAAGACAGCGGTTCGTCCCTTCGGGCGGAGGAAAGCGCCATTCGAGACCAGAGCCGGAGTTGAGCCGGTTGGAGCGGCCCCCATTCCACTCCCCGCCACGGTTTTAGGCAACATGGAGTTCCCCCTGCTGGGGCGAATCGCCGCCGGCCAACCGGTTGAAGCTGTGCCCAATGCCGAGACCTTCTCCTTTGGCGATTTCACCGCTGGCCGAGGAAGCCTCTTCGTCCTTCGGGTAAAGGGCGACTCGATGATTGATGACCACATTTGCAATGGAGATTACATCCTGGTGGAAGGAACGCAGACGGCAGAGAACGGAGAGATCGTGGTGGCTCTTATCGAGGGTACCGACGCCACACTCAAGCGCTTCTTCCGCGTCCCCAATGGGAAAGTCCGCTTGCAGCCTGCCAATGCCCAAATGGACCCCATCATCGTTTCGGCGCGTGAGGTGAAGATTCAGGGGAAAGTGGTTGGGGTGCTGCGGAAGTACTGAATTATCTACGTGTACTTCAGCCACCGGAACAATTCCACCAGCGACGGTCTCTTGCCATACATCAAGATGCCCACCCGGTAGATCTTGGCGGCGACATACACCACGCCGATGGTCGCAGCAATGCTGAGGGCCAGCGAGAGGGCGATTTGCCAGAAGGGTGGAGTCTGCAGCGCAATGCGAAAAGTCATGAGAATGGGGGACAGAAAGGGGACCAACGACACGACAACCGAGAGCCGTGAGGCCGGGTCGCGCATCACGGCGGGGTAAAGAAGGAAGGCGGCCACGATGAGCAGGGTGACAGGCATTTGCACTTGCTGCGCCTCCTCCTCTCGGGAAACCATTGCCCCAACGGCAGCGTAGAGAGACGCATAAAGAAAATAACCCGCCAGGAAGAACAGCACGGAATAGATCAAAAGAGAAAGTGGAATATGAAACTGCGGCGCGGACGCGCCCGGCCTGAGAGCGGCCATGGCGGCTACACCGTAAGTTGAGATAAGAGCGCCGGCGAGTGCCCAGATGAGGTACTGCGTGAAGCCGACCCCGGCAACCCCCACGATCTTTCCCGTAAGCAACTGAAATGGCCGGGCCGAGGAAGCGAGGATTTCAACAATGCGCGTAGTTTTCTCTTCAAGAACGGATCGCATGGTGGCTACGCCATAAACCACCAGCGTGATGTAAAGGACCATGACGACGGCAAACGCCACGACGAAAGTTTGACCTTTTTCTTCCGACTCTCCTCCCTTGCCGACCTTGACCAGAGTGAAATCTGCGCCGCGAACCAGTTCGTTCAAATTATCGATTTGAATCCCGCGCGCGCTCAAGCGCCGGGAAATCACAGCATGATCAACCGCACGCCGGATAGAATTGACGGCTTGAAAATCAGCGGGGTTCCGGGTGTGAAACTCCACGGCTTTTCCTGCCAGGACTTCCTTGGGCACCACCAGGTAACCATCCAGCAGTCCCCGCCGAACCTGGTCGGCAAGTTCGTCCCGTGCCTTCTGCTCGGACTGGGGCTGGTCGAGCGTCTGAACCAACTGGAAGAGCGGCTGGCCATTCTTCAATTTATCTGTGAATCCCGCGGCGATGATCTTCGCGAAACTGGCATTGTCGAGAAGGGCGATCTTGAGGGTGTGGTCGGACTCGCGCGTTGCCAGCATCATGGTGAAAACCAGCAGACCCGCGCTAAACAGAGGCAGGGCGACCGTGGTGAAGATGAATCCCTTGGTGCGGATGCGCGTCAGGTACTCGCGTTTGACCACCAGCCAAACTTTACGCATGGGCTCCTGCAACCTCTTCGATGAAGATGTCGTTCAAAGGCGGTTCGACCAGTTCGAAGCGGCTGATGCGCACGCCGCGCAGCAGAGCAGCTTTAAGGATTTCCTGGGGATCGGCGCCGGGCCTGAGGCGAGCTTCCACGACTGCCCCAAAGCGATTCACTTTTTCGATCAGTCCCGTACCTTCCAGAAAGTCCCCGTCCCCTGAATACTCGATGCGCAGGGTGTTCTTCCCATAGGATTGCTTGATGGCGCGGAGGTCCCCGTCCAACACACTGCGCCCTTTGTTGATCAGGCAGATGGCGTCACACATCATCTCCACCTGCTCCATGCGATGAGTGGAAAGAATGATCGTGGAACCCTGGTCGCGCAACTCCAGCATGATGTCTTTGATCAGGCCGGCATTCACCGGGTCAAGGCCGGCGAAAGGTTCATCAAGAATCAGCAGCGGGGGCTTATGAAGCACCGTGGCGATAAACTGAACCTTTTGCTGCATTCCTTTGGAAAGATCCTGGATCTTCTTTTCTGACCAGGCTGCCAATTCCAGGCGTTCCAGCCAGAATTGGGCGCGCCGCGCCGCCTCGCTCTCGGAGAGTCCTTTCAGTGCTCCCAAAAACACCAGGACCTCCCGCACCTTCATTTTGGTGTAGAGGCCTCGCTCCTCGGGGAGATAGCCGACGCGGTCCTGGGTGCGCTCGCTGACAGGCTCCCCAAGAACCTGAATTGATCCTTCGTCAGGAATCAGCACTCGCATGATCATGCGGAGCGATGTGGTCTTGCCGGCTCCGTTGGGGCCAAGCAGGCCGAAGACGGCGCCTTCCCTGATGCGCAAGCTCAAATTGCTGACTGCGGTCAGCGTGTCGAACCGTTTGGTAACTCCATCGAGAACCACTGCATCCATCGGCGCACCCGTCCTGCCTGTGCAACTTTGAGGGGCTTACCCTGCGAATATTCCCGCAGACTGCTCTCTTTTGAACTTCGTGACTTTCACTCAACCCACACATTTTGCTTCGAAGCAGTTCTACGTTTATAGCATCGAAATGCATTGGGGGGCAATCACAAACGCGAGTCCCTCCCAGGCGGCGGGCCTAGTGTGCCGTCGCAGCTAATTCTTAACAACAACCACCCCCACCCCTCCTTAACAAGGAGGGGGAGCCAGCTCGCCAACTCCCCTCCTTGTCAATGAGGGGGTTAGGGGGTGGTGAGCGCACGCGGCCTGTAAATGGTTATTTGGGACACCACACCAGGCTGGGGCGCGCAAAACATGCTGTACGAAGTCGCTTCCCAGGAGTAAGATAGGCGACTGCCGATAAGCCGCTAAGTATCGGAGAAGCATACGCCATGCGAGATGTAGTGATTGTGGGTTCAGGATGCGCGGGATTGACTGCAGCTATTTATGCCGCGCGCGCCAATTTGAAGCCACTGGTTATCCGGGGGCTGGAAGCCGGTGGACAACTGACCCTGACGACTTTGGTGGAGAATTTCCCTGGCTTTCCCAAAGGGGTGCAAGGGCCGGAGCTGATCGAACGGATGCAGAACCAAGCTGCCGAATTTGGCGCCGAGTTCATGGAAGGTTATGTTATCGGCGTTGACCTTTCCCTTCGCCCCTTTATGATTGACGTGGGGGGCGAGTCGGTGGAGGCGCGCACGCTTATCGTTGCTTCCGGCGCTTCAGCAAAAATGTTGGGACTGGAATCGGAGCGCAAACTGCTTGGCCACGGCGTGTCGACCTGCGCAACCTGCGATGGATATTTCTATCGTGGCAAAGAGGTGGCGGTCGTGGGGGGCGGCGATACGGCTGCGGAAGAGGCGATATTCCTCACGCGCTATGCCGCGCAAGTGAGTATTATTCACCGCCGCGACCAGTTACGCGCCTCCAAAATCATGCAGGACCGGCTTTATCGCAATCCAAAGATCAACTTCATCTGGGATTCGCTGGTGGTGGACGTCCTGGACGTAAACCGAGGCGAAGTCACGGGCATCAAGCTGATGAATATCAAGACCGGCGGTGAAACCATTAAGAGCTGTGACGGGGTGTTCATGGGAATCGGCCATTCGCCCAATACCTCTCTGTTCCGCGGGCAGCTCGAGATGAACGAAGTGGGTTATCTGATTACGCACGACGGAAGCAAGACCAACGTGCCCGGCGTCTTTGCCGCGGGTGACGTCCAGGACCACATTTATCGGCAGGCCATCACCGCGGCTGGTTCCGGCTGCATGGCGGCCATTGACGCCGAGAGATTTCTGGAAGCTGAAACCTGACACCTGGGACCTGCACTTATGCTCCGCTCCATTCTGCTTTATCTTTCTGAGAAACAAACCCCCAAGAAGATCCTCACCGGCCACGCCTTGGGCCGCCGCATGGCGGCACGGTTTATTGCCGGTGAAGAGTTGGAAGACGCGCTCAAAGTGATCCGGCGGTTGAATGCCGAAGGGTTTATGGTGACCCTCGACCTGCTGGGTGAGAGCGTGCAGGAAGCCGCGGAAGCTGAAGCTGCTTGCCAGGCTTACGTCCACATCCTTGATAGGCTGGCGGTGGAAGGCTTGAATTCCCACGTGTCTGTCAAGCTCACTCAACTGGGATTGGCGATTGATGAAGGGTTGACGTGCCGTCAACTGCGCTCGATCTGCGAGTGCGCTGCCAAGCACCACAACTTCGTGCGTGTGGATATGGAGGGTTCGGCCTTCACCGAAGCGACGCTGCGCGTTTTCCGAACTGTGAATGCCCCGCGCCATGTGGCGGGCATTGTCATCCAATCATATCTTTACCGCAGCGACCGGGACGTGGAAGAGTTGTTGAAGTGCGGGGCCCGCATCCGGCTGGTTAAGGGCGCTTACGACGAGCCTCGCGAAATCGCCTATCCGCGCAAACGGGACGTGGACCGCAGCTTCGTGAGGTTGATGGAGATGATGCTTTCCAGCGGGATCTACCACGCCATCGCCACGCATGACGAGCGCCTCATTGCCGCTACGCAGGAGTACGCGCGGGCGCACGCCATCTCACCCGATAACTACGAATTTCAATTGCTGTACGGGATCCGACGCCACTTGCAGCGCGACCTGCTCCGCCAGGGCGCGCGGGTGCGCCTTTACGTTCCCTATGGGCGTCAATGGTATGCTTACTTCATGCGGCGTCTGGCCGAAAGACCGGCCAACCTGTTCTTCTTGCTTCGCAATCTTTTCCGCGCCTGATCCCCGCGGGTGAATTCCTGAGCAGTCTCTACGCCTCGCGATGAAGGTTTTCGACCCCATCCAAGACTTCGCGCGCCTGATGCAGCGGGCAGAGGAAGAGTTCAACCTTGACGAAGCGGCGCTGTTCATCGCCCGCACCGAATACCCTGAGCTCAATGTGCCGGACCAGCTCGCGCGGCTCGATGCCCTTGCCTTCCGCTTGCACTGCGACCTCTCGCGCCCCGCCCTCGAAATCATCGCCGGCATGAACACGCTTTTCTTCGACAAGGAACAATTCCGTGGCAACGAAGAGGAATACGACGACCCGCGGAACAGCTATCTCAACGACGTTCTGGACCGGAAGCTTGGGATTCCCATCTCCCTGTCGATCATTTACATCGAAGTGGCCAGGCGGCGCGGTCTGCCCGTGATGGGCATGAGCTTTCCCGGACATTTCCTGGTGAAATACCGGACCGACCACAGTGAGATCCTGATCGATCCCTATCGCCGGGGGAGGATTTTGATGCGCCAGGATTGCCAGGAATTGTTGAAAGCGCAATTCGGTGACGAGGCGGAACTGAAGCCGGAATACTTTGCGGCATCGACAAAGAAGCAGATCCTGGCCAGGATGCTCAACAACCTTAAGGGATCGTACGTTCGCCGGCACGACTTCACCAAAGTTCTCACCCTGGTGCAGCTCGCCCTGGGGGTCGATCCGGAGTCAAGTCAGCAGCTCCACGACCGCGGGATGATCTATTTCCTGATGCGCCGATTCAAAGAAGCCCAGACGGATTTCAAAACCTACCTCAATCTTACTCCTCGCGGCGAAGCCCAAGCGGTGGAGGTGGCCCAGTTACTGCACCGCATTCGTGGCATGATGAACTGAGGACAGGGAACAGGGAATAGGGAATAGGGAACAGAGAACGGCGAACGCGGAATACTGGGTTGGGAGTAGCTTGAGGTTGCGAGGTCCTGTTCCCTGTCACCTGTTCCCTATTCCCTGCTCTTGAGGTTCTGTTCCCTGACACCTGGCACCCGACACCTGAAACCTGCTCTAGCTAATCCCCAGTTGCTTCTTTGCCGCCGCGCTCAGGCGGCTGATGTCCCAGGGCGGGTCCCACACCACCTGCACGTTGGCGGACTTCACCCCTGGGATCTCTGCAACCTGCTGCCTCACCTGCTCGCTAATGAAGCTGTGAGCAGGGCAACCCCTTGCCGTCAGGGTCATCACCACATTGACGTGGTCGTCATCAACTTTGACGTCGTAAATCAATCCCAAGTCAACGAGATTGACTGGAATCTCCGGGTCGTAACAGTTGCGCAAAACTTCGTAAACTTGCTCATTCGTTACCATTCGTAACCTCGCTGAGAGCCTTCGCCCCTGCTCGGATTGTAACCTCGAAATCTCCCACTTCAAATCAATTTCTTTCGCCACCTGCCCTCATGCTTCGCTTGTCGTGGCTCTTCCCAACCTACCACCTACCTGACACTAGCTACCTTCGCAATGGGCTCGCTTGGCGCTTTGGTGTCTTCGTGGTTCATCTTCCTTTCCTTTTACCACCAAGTCACAAGGACACCAAGAAAGCTTTGTGTCTTAGTGCCTTGGTGGTTAGACTTCCAATTCCGCGGGGAGGGACCGTATCCGAAGACATTCCTGCTTTCTGGTCAGCCCGCCAAGGGCGAGAGCCTGTGAGGGCAGGGTGGCCAGGAGGGTGACCGGCGACGTCGCGCATCGCAGAGCTACGCCAGCCCGCGATGTCAGAATGGGTTTGTGCTATCATCTGGATTGAGGGAGCTCTATGGCGAATACCCCAGTCGCGCGCAGGCAGCAATCCAAGTCGACGGCATCTGGCGCCGGCCGGCCCACTGCCCGCCTGCGCCCCCAGAATCGGAAGTTGCTCAAGTGGCTCGATTCCTGGCTTGCCACACCCGATGATCGTGGTGAGAAGTGGTGGAACGGATTTGAAGACGACCTCCGCAACCATCGTACAACATTCAGGCCTACCCAAACGGGATGACGAGTTACTCACTCGACACCGATACGATCACCAAGCTCCTCAAGAAGCATCCAGCGAATCAGCGCGTCCTCGACCGGTTCGGCAAGGAGATCAGGCGGAACTCGCTCTTCATCATGTGCCCGGTGGTGTTCTATGAAATCAAGCGGGAGTTGGTGATTAAGAATGCGGTGGCGCAACTCACAGCTTTCGAGGAGCTGGCGGAAGCGATGGTTTGGAAAGAGTTTAACGTGGCAATCTGGGAAAGGGCGTCGAGCCTATGGGCAGCCCTGCGATCACGGGGCCGCTCCCATCACGATGCTGACGTCCTCATCAGCGCACATGCCATCGAGTACGGCGCTACGATCGTCACCGGCAATGTCGTGCACTTCCAAGAAATCGGTGCCCCGGTCGAGGACTGGAATCAGTAAATAATGTTGCCTCTCATCTGTCGCTCCGCAGCGAACACGCGCACAGGCGGGCTGGCCTTGACGCTACCGCAAGAGCCTGTTTCTCCCCTCTACTACATGCACCCTGCCACCTACACGTGACGCTGCCAGGACTCCAGCGCGGCGGTGCGCGACACACCAGCAGTTCAGCGAATACCGCGTCGATGCATTGGGGCGGTTCGTCCCCAATTGACAACATAAACCCGCGGACCTAAACAGGTCCGCGCTACGCTTGCTAAGGACATACCGCTCAGGCGCACCGCGCTTTCGGCCGTCGCCCGGGTAGCTTCCCAATTTAGATGGTGCCTTCTGTTGCCCTATGTGTATTTGGTGTGGTCTCCGTCCATCTCAAGCTTTTTCAGGGACGGTCTGTAGACATAACAAAAGTCGGAACTACATCCATCCTCAGTGAGCACGTTCCTATATTTTACCCATCCGTGGAACACCGCCGTGCCCATGAGTTCATCTATTTCTTTCCTGGAGTTACCGATCAATTCACTAATCTTAAACCTTTGTACAATGTCAATGGAAATAGTGGGAAGGAGAAAGAAATTGAAAGTTCCCGCTTGAATGACCTCTCGCGGGCTATCTTCCGAAATATCTGTAATGCGTTCCGGCAAACAGGAGTACGCCAAGTTGTAAGTCAGAATCTGCGCTGGAGTTCTTCCAACATTTTTTATTCGAAGCGAATATACCAAGTGATGGCCAGCGACAAGCTCGACCATGGTGATCTTTTCGCCATTATCGCGCCTCCATGCCCCTTCTTCATCCTGGCGCAAATCGGGTACAAGTTCAGCCGAAACCCAAGCGCGCTCAGAATTAATAACGGCCTGGGCGTTCAGCAGTGCAGCCTTGGCGGCCAACTCGCTGGCAGCGACGCTCTTGTTCATGGCCTTGAGTTGAAGGTAGTATAGGACCAACACCCCTGCACCAACCGAAACGCCGACTATAGTAACAATGAGACTCCATTTCTCGTAGCAGCTCATTTGGTCCCCCTTGGGTTCCTAGCGGGCAGCCACGGACAGTGCCTTCCTGACCGTGGGCTTTTCGGTACAGGACGAACCGGTCAATCAAAGGCGGACTGACCGTAATGGCTAGCACTCTCTGCGCCTTAGGCGCGCGGAAGTCTGGGAAGGTTTGCGGCAGCTAGCCGATGCCGAGACCGCTGTTTCCTAGAGCCGCTTCTTGAATTCCTCGATTGTCAGTCCCGCGTCTCGAACTAATCCAGCCATGGTGAAGGCGTTGACGGGATTGTAACGGGGAATGGTCAAAAAACGAATACCATCGGACATGACGATATGTTTTCCCTGGCGGATGATTCGGAACCCCACCTTCTCAAATGCTTTGACCGCATTCAGATGGTTGACGCCGGGCAGCTTGGGCATGAGTTAGACAGATACTTCGATCTCCCGCACTTCCGCTTCTCGAAAGGTTTCTTCGACTGCCTCCAAGTACTCCCGAATTGCGACCCGGATATTGTCAAGCGCTTCCTCTTCTGTCTGTCCTTGTGACCAGCATCCGGGCAAGCCGGGACACGAAACGCTGTAACCTTCTTCAGAGCGATGCAAAGCGACTTTGTATTTCATGATTGATCCTAAAACTGGATTATACTCGCAACTGCTTATCCGCCGTGTTCAGCGTAGGCCCTGTAGTTTCTCGCGGGTCTCACGCACCAAGAAATCCAGCCTTCCAGCCTGAGAGTCGGCTAGGATCTCTTTGTCCCAGCTCTCCCATTCCTTTTCTGACGGGAAAAGCTCGCCGAGCTCCTCGCTGGGAAGTCTCTCGATATCCGCCTTAAGTTCATCTATCTTGGACATTGTATTTCCCTTCCATCCCCGCTCGTCAGGGCTGAATCATAGGGTGACACGCCCGCCGTGGACAGCGCGCCTGAACCAGCGCAGGGTGGGTACCTTCGCATTATAACCCCACTTACGATCTATCAGGCAGGTTGCCTCCATCTTCTTGTAGTGCTTTCAGGTCTGTCATGCTGATCCCGCCCTGCGGGGCCAGATCCTGGACCCCGACCTTCTGGTTCCCGCGCTTTTGCTCTTGACACCAGGCATGAAAATTGGTAGCCTATACTTGTTGACCTATGGAGAGCGCCGGCAGAGAGCGCGGGAAGGAGATTCGAAAGCGGCCCGCAAGGGGCGGAAAACGGCAAGGAAATGCAAAAAAGATACTAAATAGAGGGAACGAACCTAAGGATTTGTTGAAAACACAGGACTTAGCTGTTTTTTGAGCGAAAAACGAACCCAAAACGAACTCAAAACGAACTCGGTTTTGAGCGCAAAAAGTGAGGATCAAAGCGAAAACAAACAGCGTTCAGGAGTCAGGAGCCAGGATTCAGGAGCAGGACGGGGCGAGAACGTTCCTTGTCAACATCGCCTCGGAGCCTTAGAATAGATAGGTTAGGTCATGTGAGCGGTGGGTAATCGTGGCGCTTTGTTATGTAGCGGCGACTTTACGTCGCGATTGCGGCGATGCCACTGTGGCGACGTAAAATCGCCGCTACGGGACCGCGCCGGCCAGAGGCCGACAGGGCACGGATGGGAAACTATCTCCAACTCGTCTTAGGCAAGGTCATCGGCACCAAGAACGAGCGCGAGTTGAAGCGCCTGAGCGAGCGCGTGGAGCAAATCAACGCGCTTGAAGCTGAGATGCAGCTTCTCAAGGACTCCGACTTCCCGGTGCGCACGATGCAGTTCAAGGAGCGGATCGCCAACGGTGAATCTCTCGACAGCCTTCTGCCGGAAGCTTTTGCGCTCTGCCGCGAGGCGGGGCGCCGCACCATTAACATGCGCCACTTCGACGTGCAGTTGATCGGCGGCATGGTGCTGCACGAGGGCAAGATCGCCGAAATGAAGACGGGCGAAGGCAAAACGCTGGTGGCCACCCTGCCGGTCTACCTGAACGCGCTGGAGGGGAAGGGCGTGCACGTGGTGACGGTGAACGATTACCTGGCCAACCGCGACGCCGGCTGGATGGGTCCCATCTACCGGCTCTTGGGCCTGAGCGTGGGTGTGATCGTTCACGACCTGGACGATGACGAGCGGCGCGCCGCCTACAAGTGCGACGTCACTTACGGCACCAACAACGAGTTTGGGTTCGATTACCTCCGCGACAATATGAAGTTCGACTTCGCGGATTACGTGCAGCGCCCGCACCATTACGCCATCGTGGACGAAGTGGATTCCATCCTGATTGACGAGGCGCGCACCCCGCTCATTATTTCCGGCTCCTCCGATGAGTCCACGGACAAGTACTACAAGATTGACAAGGTCATCCCCCGCCTCGAGCCCGGCGCCGATTTTGAGGTGGACGAGAAGACGCGCCAGGCCACCTTTACGGAGTCCGGCAACGTGAAAGCAGAAAAGCTGCTGGGGCTGGAGAACCTCTACGACCCCGCCAACATGGAGTACGTCCACCACCTGCAACAGGCGCTGAAGGCGCATACGCTCTTCAAGCTCGACCGCGACTACGTTGTGAAAGAGGGCGAGGTCATTATCGTGGATGAGTTTACGGGCCGCCTGATGCCGGGCCGGCGGTGGAGCGATGGACTTCACCAGGCGGTGGAGGCCAAGGAAGGCGTCAAGATCGAAAAGGAGAACCAGACGCTGGCCACCATCACCTTCCAGAACTACTTCCGCATGTACAAGAAGTTGGCCGGAATGACAGGTACAGCGGAAACCGAGGCGGCGGAGTTTGAGAAAATATATAATCTGGAAATAGTTGTTGTCCCTACTAATAAGACACTCATCCGGCATGAGTTCCCGGACGTCGTCTATCGCACCGAGCGAGAGAAATTCGACGCCGCAATCGAGGAAATCAAGGAGTACCACCTGCGCGGCCAGCCGGTCCTGGTGGGCAGTATCGCCATTGAAAAATCGGAACGGCTGAGCGCCGCGCTCAAGAAGTCCGGCGTGGCGCCGGCACGACTCCAGGAACTAGCGCGAGAGGCGGGCCTGGAAGGCCCCAAGCTGCGCATCTGGGCGGAGCGACTGGCCGAGTCGCACGGCCCGGCTGTGGAATGGATGGTGCGGGCGGGGGTGCCTGCCACAACCGTTCAGAAGATCCTCAAGGACGACCGCTACAAGTCGATGCTGGCGGGAGTGAACGGAACGCGCCGCGCTTTTCTCCAAGCTATCCTGAAGCGGGCTCCCAAGGATTATCACGCCCACCAACTTCCCCCCGTTGAGGATGGTTATGCGGAGCGCATTGTGGCGCTCCTCCAGAGCGCTGACGAAAAACACCTGGCGGTTTTGGACTACTTGATTGAAATCAGGAGTCCGCTCACGCGTCTTGTGGAAGCGTTGGGCATGAAGGAAATAAAACACAACATCCTGAATGCCAAGCAGCATGAGCGCGAGGCGCAAATCGTGGCGCAGGCCGGGCGCGAGGGAGCGGTGACCGTTTCCACCAACATGGCCGGACGCGGCACGGACATCCTGCTGGGCGGGAACCCGGAGGCCATGGCGCGGGAGGAATTCCGCAAGTCCCCGGAGAAGTACCGCGAACAAGGAATCAATCCCGAGCCGCCGGACCGCCCTCCGGAAGGCTCGCCGGATGAGATTTATCAGGCCTACGTCGAGGAGTACTCGCAGTGGCGGGACAAGTGGAACGGATTCATTAGCCACTTCAAGACGGTCACCGATGTGGAGCACGAGCGCGTAGTCGAACTCGGCGGGCTGCACATTCTGGGCACCGAGCGCCACGAAGCGCGGCGCATCGACAATCAATTGCGTGGCCGCGCTGGCCGGCAGGGCGATCCAGGCTCCTCGCGCTTCTATCTCTCGCTCCAAGACGACTTGATGCGCATCTTCGCCAAGGATTGGGTCTCCAACTTCATGCAGAGGCTGGGCATGGAAGAAGGCGTCGCCATCGAGTCAAGAATGATCAGCAAGCGCATCGAGGCCGCGCAAAAGGCTGTGGAAGCGCAGAATTTCGAGTCCCGCAAGCACCTGCTCGAGTATGACGATGTGATGAACAAGCAGCGCGAGACCATTTACGGTCTGCGCCGTCAACTGCTCGAGGGGCAAGAACAAAAGGCATACGTCCTGGAAGCTTGCGACCGCATGGTGGATTGGCTGGTCAGCCAATTCTGCCCCAAGGGGCAGCACGCCGACCAGTGGAATATCAATGGCCTGCGCACGGAGTTCTGGGGGCGGCTGGGAATCGATCTCCGCCAATTCGACCTGAAGAAGTATGACCCTAAGACCCTAGACCAGCTCACCAACGAGCTGAGGCGCCTGGCGCGCGAAAAGTACGAGGAGCGCGAGCAGGTCTGGGGCGCCGATCGCATGCGCTTCCACGAGCGCATGATCATGCTTCAGGTGGTGGACGCGCAGTGGAAAGACCACCTTCTGACCATGGACCACTTGAAGGAAGGTATCGGCCTGCGTGGCTACGGCCAGCGCGACCCATTGGTGGAATATAAGCGCGAGTCCTTTGATATGTTCGAAGGCATGATGGACAGGGTCGAGGACGAAACCCTGCGCTATCTCTTCCTGATGAAGACTCCGGAAGAACAAGAGGAAATGATCCGCCAGTACCAGCGACGCAAACGGCGCGAGCAGGCCGAGATGCAGATGGTGGGCGGCGGGGTCACGGAGAAGCCCCAGCAGGTCATCCGTCGCGAGAAGATCGGACGCAACGACCCCTGCCCCTGCGGAAGCGGCAAGAAGTATAAGAAGTGCCACGGCGCCCCGGTTGCCGTTGCCGCGGGCGGCCAAAAGCCGGCAGGCTCCGGAAAACCCGCTGGGCCCCCTCCCGACGCCTAGGATTGCATTGGCTATGACCGAAGAGATTCAAGAACTGCACGAGAATGCCGAAGAAGCCCATCGCGACCCAGGTCTCGTACCTGTTACATTATCGATGGCAGTCCTCGCCGTCGTGCTGGCCGCCATCTCACTTCTTGGCCATCGCACTCACACCGAGGAATTACTCCTTCAAAACAAGGCCACCGATCAGTGGGCTTACTTCCAGGCCAAGAACATCCGCCGCCACACCTACGAATTGTTTCTGGACCTCCTTTCGGTCCTCAATCCGAAGGACCCCGAGGCTGCAGAAAAAATCGAAAAGAAATACAGTCGCGAGATTGAACGCTACCAGGATGAGCAGAAGGATATCGAATCCGAGGCTCAGCAGCTTGAAAAAGAGGTTGCGACCCAACAACACAAAGCCAACCGATTTGACCTGGGAGAAGTCTGCCTGGAAGTGGGAATCATTTTGACCTCGCTCACTCTGCTGACACGGCGAAAATTGTTCTGGAAACTGGGAGGTCTGGCGGGGCTTGTCGGTCTGGCCATTGCCGCGTCCGGATTCTGGGCCAAGTAACCTGGGGGCTGAGCACCTCATTCTCGAGGAAAAACGAAAGGCCTCAACGAACTCGCTCCAGGAAGGACTTGAGATGGTCGAGAAGGCGAGTTCCACCCACCTCCACCAGATTATTGTGCCCGGCGTCCTCCACTGGAAAGAAGAACTTAGGTTCGGGGGCCGCTGCGAAGAGTCGCTGCCCCATGGAAAACGGGACGACTTGGTCACGGGTCCCGTGGACGATTAGGATGGGGGCCCGAACCCGCCGAATCTTGGCGAGCGAATCGAATTGGCTCTTGGGAAGATATTCAAACAGGGGAACGAGAAACATCCGCCGCGCCATATCCTTCGCCGAAGTGAAGGAGCTTTGTACAATCAAGCCGCCGCACTCACGCCTGGAGGCAAGGTCGATGGCCACCGCACCGCCCAGCGAATGGCCAAAGACAACGATGTTCTTGGGTTGGATATGCCGCTCCCGGATCAGGTAGTCGTAGGCGGCGTCGGCATCGCGATACACGCCTGTTTCGTCCGGCGAGCCTTCGCTCTTCCCGAAACCCCGGTAATCCACGGCAAGCACATTGACCGCGAGGCGCGAGTAGAACCTCAAGTGTTCAAGCCCATAGCCGATGTTCTCCGCGTTCCCGTGAAACCACAAGAACACTTGCTCGGAGGCGGGATTCGGCAAGTACCATGCATTCAACCTGACTTCATCGAGCGTGGTTAACCAGACATCTTCAACGTGCAGTCCGTAAGGTTCTGGTGGGGAAAATCCTTTCGGGAAACGCGGCGGGAAGTAGATGAAATAATTCTCGAAGAGGCGGATTCCTACGACAGTCAAGAGAAGGGCCGCGGCTACTCCCATGGCCAGCATCATCGCAAGCTTCTTCCGGCGCCGCATCGGTTAATCAAAGGAACTGAGGGGATTCTTCGGTCCCCAAAGAATGGGGGCCTCAGAATGGCGGGACCGGCAAAAAGAACGACGCCTCAGAATGATACGGCGCGCGCCAGGCTTGTCATCCTGAGGAGTCCGCCATTCTTATTGGCGGACGACGAAGGATCTCCGCAGTCCGCAGGACCTTCACTGTTTCAAAGAAACTGCAGGGATTCTTCGGTCCCCAAAGAACGGGCCCTCAAAATGACACGGGGCGAGCGGCCGGGCCCATCCCCGACCGCCCAAGTTGTGCAGACTCACTGATTCTCGTCGCCCTCACTGTCGCCAGGAGTGATCACCACAAAGATTCCGTTGCCTTGCCGGTTGATGCGCAGCAAGGTTTGCCCCTTGGCCTCAGCCGCCAAGCGGTTAAAGTCTGCCACGGAATTCACCGGGTGGCGATTGATAGTCTCGATGACATCGCCCGGCTGTATGCCGCCCTGAGCGGCAGGACTGCTGGGATCGAGTTCGCTGATCACCACGCCCCGGACGCTTGCTGGCAGGCCTAGCTGATCGCGGAGTTCAGGGGTGAGGTTCTGCACCGTGATTCCGCGCAACGCTCCTTCCGAGGGAGCTTTGCCGACACCGGGTGTGACACTCAGATTGGCTGGTCGCTCGCCCAGCGTGAGGTGAATGGTCATCGGTTTGCCGTCTCGGAGGATGTCCAACACCACTTCGGTCTCTGGGTTCAGGTTGGTGACCATAGCCGTCAGTTGCCCCGAGTCTGGGACGGTCCGGCCGTCGAGCTTGCGGATCACATCCCCGTTCTTGATGCCGGCTTTATCGGCAGGTCCGCCGGGGGTAACGTCATTGACCAACGCTCCTGAGGTATCTGGAACCTTGAACTGCTTAGCCAAGTCTTCCCTCAAACTCGTGATGCTTACGCCCAAGTACCCTCGCGAGACCTTACCCGTCTTGATCAGATCTTCCATGACGTGCTTGGCGGTGTTAGAGGGAATGGCAAAACCAATTCCGATAAAGCTGCCCTCTCCTCCGGGACCAGAGTTTCCGCTAACTATGGCCGTATTAATGCCGATGACCTGCCCGCGTACGTTCACCAGCGCCCCTCCGGAATTCCCGGGATTAATGGCGGCGTCCGTCTGAATAAAATCTTCGAACTTGTCAGGGTCAGAAAGGGACCTGCCCAGCGCGCTCACGCTCCCGCGTGTCACCGTGAAGTACTGCCCGAAGGGATTCCCGAAGGCCATCACGGTATCACCGACCTTCATCTGGCCGGAATCACCGAAGGGCACAACAGGCAAGTTCTGTGCATCAATCTTGATCACGGCGATGTCGGTTTGCGGGTCAGCGCCCATAACTTTGCCTTTGAACGTCCGCTTGTCCGAGAGCAAGACCTCGATCTGAGTGGCCTTGGAGACCACATGGTTGTTGGTCACGATGTAACCGTCCCCCGAGACGATTACGCCGCTTCCCAACGCGTGCTCGCGCTGCTCGCGAGGCACACCGAACTGCGGAAGCATGTTACCGAAAAACTGACGGAAAAAGGGGTCCATCATAAACGGCGACTGTTGCACCTTGATGACTTGCGTCGATTGGATAGCCACAATCGCGGGCGTAACCGACTGGGCGATTCGCTCGTAGGCTTTGTTCTGCCGCTCCAGCGCGTCAATCTCCGGTCCGTCCAATCCTGAGCCCTCAGCCAGGGCGAATTGTGGGAAAACACGATGCCCTTCATAAAGCAAGCCCGATAGCGTCAGGCAAATCACACCAATGAGCGTCAAGCTCAACCCCAATAGATTCTCGCGCAGAAACTGTTTTGTGTTGGCGCGCATGAAAGTATTCCTCCTTTGTTCAGCCGGGCCAGCTTTTTGGGCTTTTGGGAAAGGCGTGAAAGCCTTCAGGACGCCCAGGAGAAGCTAGCCAGCAACCTCTGAGTCTCCACCTCGAAAAAGGACGTCCAGGGATAACCGTGTGCCCCTCATAGGCGATCAGCAAGCTCACGTCCCCCCCACAAATAGATTGGACGTAGCCCTGCCCATCTGGTTATCAATAGTCCAGCGGGATGGCCACCCTCGACGCGACACATCAAATCTTCCGGGATTCGACCCCATACAAACCGTTGTTCAGGCCCGTACTAATTTAGATGCAGCAGATTGCTGCTACGGTTTGCCGCCCGGCCACACCTTCATTATAACCCTGAGTTAATAGGATGACGAAAGGGCGTCAGGCTGGGGTAGTGTCCTAATGTGCGACGTAGTCCCAGGGCTTGCCCCGTCCTAGCCGCCCCAAAAGGCGGCCTTTGTCTGGCGTAGACTTGGCCACTGCACGGCGCATGGTGGCGGAACGCCGGGCGCGCGGCTTCTTCAGAAGCCTGGACGAGCTGTGCGCAGCGGCAGGTTTATCGCCCGGGCTCTTGAAATCCCTGGTCGAGATGAACGAGCAGATGCAGAGAGAGAAGGAATACAAGCGCCAATAGAGGATAATTACAATCCCTTTTTCAGCGGGCTCTCGGAATTGGAAAAGGCCGGGGCGGTCCCAACCCCCCATTTCACCCTCTCATCCCGCGATGCGCTTAACAACGGGAATCCCCTGCGCCGCTGCGCATTATCGACTGCTGACCACACAACATGAGCAAAGTCCGACAACGACATAGGAGGAACTATGAAATCGAATGCTCCGCGCTGGATGACTTCCAGGTAAAGGGCGATGTCAACAACTTCAGAGACCACAATGACGTTGACAGGCGCCGGAGCCCTCGCGGCCAGATTCACGACGACTTCCCATGACCCGTCGGGGAGTCGGGTATCGGTCAGTGCCAGATGTGGCGGCTGGCGCCCCCACAGGGCCTGGCTAGCTTCGTGGCAGGTTCGCACGCTTTGGGTTTCGATGCACTGGCTCTCAAGCGCGCGCCTGAGGGATCCCGTCGGTTCAGGACGGTCGTGGACTAACAGTGCCCTAATCATCTCTTGCATGGTGGAATCCTCTTATCAAAACTCAATGAAACGAAACAATGCCAATTCGTCTCTCACTGCTGTCTAAAGCCATCAAAGGGGGAGCAAGCTCCTGCACTCAGAGGTAATATGACCACATCCGGTATCGGCATACCCTAAACGCGTACTCTTTAGGGCACAATCTTGACGCTATCCTGTTAAGGAAACATGAAGGATGATTGAATTTTTCATGGAAGATTCTGACTGAAGAGACCTAGAATGCACAGGGAAAAAGGACGGTGAACACAGAACCTTTGCCCAATTGACTCTCCACTGTTACCCGACCGTGCATTCGCTCCACGATATGTTTAACGATGGAGAGTCCCAGGCCGGTGCCCCCCACCTCGCGGGAACGCGCCTTGTCAACCCTATAAAAACGCTCGAAAAGGCGGGGCAAATCAGCCGAGGGAATTCCGATACCGTTATCTGCGATGGTGACGCTCACCTCATCGTCCTTTGTTCGCGTGACCTGCACTCGCACTTCGCCATCCGGGCGGTTGAACTTCACGGCATTGTCCAGGAGATTCACCAGCGCCTGCTCGAGGTGGACCCGCTCACCGAGGACCGTAACTTCCTCGACCTGGCCACGAATGAGCTTGACCCCACGGCCGTGCGCCTCCGCTTCCACGGTCCGCAAGGCGGCTTCCATAGCTGCCCGGACCGAAACTCGTGCTTGCTCTACCGTGGGCTTGCCGGACTCCAGCTCGGACAGGGCCAAGAGATCGGAGGCGATGCTATTCAAACGGATGGCATGAGTCTCGATGATCTCGAGGAATTTGCGGTTATTCTCCCGGTCTTCGAGCGCACCCTCCAGCAGCGTTTCCGTATAGCCGCGAATAGCGGTCAGCGGCGTGCGCAATTCGTGTGAGACGTTGGCGACAAAGTCTTTTCTCACGCGTTCCAGTCTTTCCAGGTCGGTGATGTCATGGAGGATGGCAATGGCGCCGCGCCCTCCAGCCACTCGAAGCGGTGCGGCCTGGACCTCAAAGGCGCGGCCTTCGGCGGCGGAAAGCTGCAACCGCTGCTTCAAAGTTTCGCCGGTGGCCACGACGCGCGACAGAATCTCGCGCAGAACCGGATCACGTACAACATCCACCAGAGGCGACCTTTCCGGGATCTCGGCGCGGGCGCCGACCGTGCGGGCAAAGGAGGCGTTGTAGAAAGTGATTCTCAGGTCTTGGTCCACCGCCAGAACGCCTTCGACCATACTGGTGAGAATCGCTTCGCGACGCGCCGACTCCAGGCTCAACCGCTCTACGAGCTCGCGTAACTGGGAAGCCGTCGAGTTGAGTGAGCGTGTTAGGGCTCCCAACTCGTCGTCCGCGTCCGGCAACGGGCCTTCAGCGAAATTCGATTTCACCAGCCCCTCGGCGAAAGCGCGCAGCCTGGCAATCCGGCGCGTGAAGGGGCGAGAGAAAAAAAAGGCAATAAAGAGGGCGACGAAGATAGCAATCAAGGAAGCGGTCAGGATCCGCCATCGGACCGCCGCAATGGCGTC
>Ga0326727_10012521_pt1 | contig 19271 bp, 21 predicted proteins | sample MB2enrmetagenome_FD_207643 | JGI IMG/M metagenome (GOLD analysis project Ga0326727, IMG submission 207643) | Lab enriched peat soil microbial communities from McLean, Ithaca, NY, United States - MB29MY | ecosystem: Environmental > Terrestrial > Soil > Wetlands > Peat | place: USA: New York...
ACAACCATCTATCAGTACTTGGCGGCTTGGAACCAAACTCCCAGACCGTTCGTCTGGATCGCCACGGCGGACATCATTCTCGATAAGGTCCGACGCTGTAAAGAATTAAATGTTACAGAACACTAGACCAACGATGGACCCCCGCCTGCCGGGGGTGACGAACGGTGGCTTGCATTTCTATGGCTGGGCCGCAGGCCCATGGGTAGTGTCTCAGTTTGAATTTGTAGCGGCGAGTTTACCTCGCCACGTGGCAGCGCGAAGCCGGCTCTACATCAAACTGAGACACTACCGGCCCATGACGTCACGGATATGCAAGCGAAAACGATACGCATGCGATTCTCTCAAGTCAAGTCGCCTGGCAGTGGCGCCGTTTGGAATTAGCTCACTCACGAACCACCGGTCATTCCCCGCATTCAAGTAGGCTGTCAGTCCAGGCGGAGGACCCCGTTTGCCGATTCGCTAATCGGAGTACAATGCTCTTCATGGAACCGGTCGCAAGTGCCGCAGCCGCGTGGACGATCGCGGAGGCCGCGGCGGAGGCTTCGAGGGCCGGGCAAGGTCTGGTGACACACACCCGCACGTTACGGAGGACATATGAGGCGTCTCCTGTTTGCTCTGCTTTTCCTTGTCGTCTGCGCAACGTCCCTTCTGGCAAAAAATCGGGCCTGGATAACGGGAACGCTGGTGAATGCTGACACGGAAAGAGACTCGAGAACCGTCGGAATCCCTCCCACGATCGTAACCGGGCCGAAGATCGCGACGCTGCGCAATGACGTGACCTACTACACCATTGACGACGGGAAATATCTCTGGGTGGTCAGCAGGCGAATGACTAAGAAAGATGATAAACCGCTCAACCTGACGATCGACGCTCCGGTGAAGTTCGCCATTGAAAAAAAGACGTGCTATTTGCTCGACGAGCAAGGTGAAGAGCACAAGCTAACGGTCGAGAGGAAGAGACCGAAAATCGATTGACCGCCGCGGTTCTTTGCCTGGGACCACTCCAAAACCGGGTACCACAAAGGTAGCGCGGAGGTACGCGCCTTTCAGCGTTCCTCCGCGGTTCTTAACATGGGAACATCAACCATGTTAATAACATTCAAACACGAAACGTGGCGGGCGCACCAAGAGCCGCAGAGGAGCGCCAACGACGCGCACCTCTGCGCTACCCCGCTTAATAGGAAAAGCCGGGATAAATGAATGCGCCCCGGATCGCTTCCGCGTCATTCTCTGAAGCGCCGCAGGCGCGAACAGTGTCGTACCAGTGTCCAACTTGCTCGCGCGTGTCTCGGATGATCTTCTCCGCCTCATCCTGCTGTAAAAGAAAGCGGGCATGCTGGGAAAGAATGTTTTTCGCGTTGGCGAACCGTCCCCGGTCTCCGCATACAAGCGCCAGATCTCGGCGGTCGAGGCTCACAACGGGAGAGGGGGTGAGGTCGTATGTATTCTTGAGGTAGCTTTGTCCGTAGACGAAGCGGCCGAGAGGGCCGCCTGAACTGGTCTGGTCCAGCACAAACTTTCCGGCCGTCACGGCTGAAACCTTGCCCGGCAGGGTGATATAGACGAAGCACTCCCGCGGAGAATTAGAACTCATTGTCGAGATCTCCACTCTTGCGGGCGCGTTTGCTTTCCTTGGCAGCCGCCAGTGCGAGGCCTTCCTTGTCTTTGAGGGGGTCCGCGAGCTGGTCGAGCGGAGCGAGCAAGTCATACGCCCAGAGCAGGGCAGCGTAGACACCGACGGCCGTTGAGGCTTTGCCGCTTTCGGCATCGCGCACGGCTCTGACCCCAGTCCCAATCCTCTCGGCGACCTCTTCGATAGTTTGTTTGCGCCGCAGCCGCGCCAAGCGAAGGTTGCGGCCTACATTTCTTAGTGCCTGTTCGACAGCGTAGGGCGGGGCCTCTAGTAGATTGTTGCGAGCAACCATGTTCCCTCAAGAGCACGTTAAGTCCTGTAGTGTGCTCTTGACATAGCTACTGGATTCCCGTAGTATCCTGGAATTAGGAATTCGAGTGGGACGATCTCAAGGCTGCCGAGAACGTTCGCAAACACGGGGTGAGCTTTGCGCAGGCTGCGCTCGCCTTTGGCGACCCGTTCGCGGTCGAGTGGATCGACCTGCGTCGAGCTTACGCCGAGGAGCGAATAATCCTCCTGGCCATGAGCGGGGCCCAGGTGCTGGCGGTTGTTTATACGGAGCGGGCGGAGCGGATCAGAATCATCTCAGCCCGTCGGGCAACGAAAAATGAGCAAGACCTCTACTTTCGCGAGAATGCGACGTAACGGCACGCTGGTCGGTGTTAAACCGGGTGGCGGCGAAGAACCGCTGCACATTCCGCCTTTGACTCCCATGAGCGCTGCGGAAATCGAAGCGTCCGCCGCTCGCGACCGCGACAACCCGCCTCTTACCGATGCGCCGGCCGGGAAACTGCGCCGCATTCCGCGTGTCAAAACGCTTCGCCGCGCCCTCGCGCTGACCCAGGAGGAATTTGCCGCACGATTCAGAATTCCTCTTGGAACTCTGCGGGATTGGGAACAGGGCCGCTCGGAGCCCGACCAGCCGGCCAAAGCCTACCTCACTGTCATCGCGCGCGATCCCCGAGGCGTCGAGCGGGCATTGCATCCCGCGCGCAGCTAAAGGGCAATGACTATCGCCTGGTTACCGCCATTGATTACCGCCGCGGCATTGTTTTCATCAAATGGCTGGGAAGCCACGCGGATTACGACAAGATCGATGTGAGGACGGTGCAATATGACCATTAAGCCGATCAAGACTGAAGCCGACCATGCCGCGGCCCTACGCGAGATTGAGCGCCTCTGGGGCGCGGACGAGGGAACCGGGGCCGGCGATCGATTGGAAGTGTTGACGACGCTGGTTGAGGCGTACGAGCGGGCTCATTTCCCCATCGATCCTCCCGATCCCATCGAGGCCATCAAGTTCCGCCTCGAACAGCAAGGCAGAGACCGGAAGGCGCTGATCGGTGTGATCGGCAGTCGGACTCGGGTCCACGAGGTCCTCCGCCACGATCGCGCCCTGTCGCTCGCCATGATCCGTCGGCTGAATAAGTCGCTGAATATCCCCGCCGAGGTCCTGATCCGCCCTGTCCGAGGACGCAAGTGACGAGCGTAAATGGGAGTCGGGGCTTTACCGCGGAAGCAGCCGGCCTGGCGACGATTATGCTTTTCGCCGTCTCCGTTCTCCCGAGGGCACGCCGAAAGTCGTTACCCGGATCGCAGACTCGACAGAATGGAGCCTGCGCCAGCCCTGCTGCGTTTCAATGGTTGCGATGCATCAAGATCGCAGAGCTCCGCTCTGCGCCAGCCGGCGGATTATGATATCGCGCCTTTGGAGTTTCTCTTTTCCGAGGATGGTCAGGATGTTTATTCCGCCACCTCCTACCGTCGGCCGGACCCTTTGCAGTGGATTCGAGATTACGGCGCAACAGCTATTATCGTCTATGAGGATGAAAGCATGCGCCAAAAGCATATTGAATCCTTGCGCAACAGCGGTTCCTTGCCATCCCGGGTTGGTTTTCCCCAGCATCTCGAAAATATAAAATACTCCATGGTCAACTTCTTCGGGCCTTCGGCATCGTTTGTAAGGGACCTTGAGTATTTTGAGCCAAAGGCCTGCGTAAGCTCCTCTGAGGAAAAACTCGCAGGTCTTTGGATGCATTATTCGGACTTCCAGGTCTGGGCTATGCCGGGTCTACATGGCAGCAGAAATGAACCTAATTGGGTCACGGGATTCTATAGTCCTCACCGGATCGTAAGCGCCAAGGACAATCCAATGTACGTGAAGATACACAACATGGTGGCGGACAAAGTGAAACAATATATCGACCAAAATCAACGTCATTGAAATGGGCAAGATGAAAGGATTAGAAGCCGGATGACCGCAGAAAACAGAGTCGTAGCCAAGCTGAGTGACATCGTGCTGGTGCGCTTTGAGTGCCGCAAGTGCCATGCGGTATCCGCGTGGAAACCCTCTCAATGGGAGCGCATACCTCGCGCCTGCCCGAATTGTTCCGAGCCTTGGTTGATTCCAGGAAGCATTGAGGAATCATTCATCCAAAGTCTAAAGATGAATATTGGGCAAATGGCGAGAACGGGGAAAGATTATCCCTTTGAATTCACCCTTGAATTTGACGGAAAAACGGTAATCGAATGAGCGATAAATCGAAAACACTCGCTATCAAAGAGCTTGAGGAAACGATTCTTAAATTACATGGTGCAAAAGCTACACACATCAAGAGTGTGCCAGTCAAAGAAGTGTTTCAGGGCCAGACCGTATGGGACGGAGTTGTCGAGGTCTTCAACTTGAAGGGCCATCCGAAGGCGAGCAAAGCCTATGCCTGGGCTCATGACACAGACAACCCGCTAAATCCTAAGCGGCAAGTCACGGTCTTGCATATTCCCCCGGTAACGTCGCCAGAGTTGGCGGTCAGGGCCGCAATCGTAAAGGAGTATAGGGACCGTGAACAACAGCAAGAAAACTAGAGGCGTGGGGCGTCCTGCTCTGCCGAAGGGCTACGCCAAGGACAAGATCGTTCCTGTTCGGTTCAAACCCGAAGAATTTAAGGCTATGGCGAGGGCAGCAAAGGTCAGTAAGCAGACTTTATCCGAATGGATTCGAGTCACGTTGAATGCCAAACTATTAGAGAAAAAATCCGCATGAATTTCAAACTAGGACACTACCTAGAAATGTCCTAACGTACATCGGACTAACGTACATCGGACTATGCAAAGCAAATGGATTGTGTGTATAATGTCCACAAGCCGGGAGTCAAAGGAAATTCCGGAATTAGGTTGCTGAACAAAGAGGGGCGACGTTCGGCGGAGGCGTTGGAGGAAGGGGCGGTGCCTTCAGGAGAACAGCGCAAGCTCTCGCATATTCCCGACGCAGAGCGGAACAGTAAGCGTGACGAAGGTCGGGTGGTGTGCGGATGGCAGTTTGCCGCTAATATTTGAGGGAGGAGCCGTAACTCGGATGGGCGCCGTGAGGATCTGCGCGAGCGGCGTCAGGTGATCGATGTTCCTACCGCGACTAACAGAGAACAGGAGGAGGGCTTCAATTATGCAGCAAATGAAAACTCGGGGTGCGATGGCGAGATGGCTCATGGCTTTCAATATCGTCACATTCTTAGCGGTTGGCCTAGCGTTCGGGCAGACAGGGCAGGTGGTGCATATCGGAATCCCGTATGAGTTTACCTTCGCTTCGAAGGTGCTGCCAGCGGGGACGTATGCTTTCTCAGAGACCCCCTATGGGCTCCAAGTTCAATCGGCCACCGGCGAGACCTTTACCGCGCACATCCTCTCTCGGCTCGGCGGGCCGACCGAATTTCTTCGGGACGGCGCTCTTGTATTCGACAAAACGGGTGGCGGCCACATCCTCACCGAAGCATGGATGCCCGGGAGGGATGGAATACTTTTGCAGAGCACGCCGAAAAACTACCCTCACGAGGTCTTTATGTTTTCTCCAGGTCTGAACCCGAACGCCAAAGTCTCTGGAAGGATGGCTTACGAGGCGACCTGCAGCAAATGTCATGGCCGGACCGGCAAGGGTGATAAGGGCGCGGACAAATTCTTCAACACCACAATTCCGAGGCTTAGCTCAGCAGAAGTGCAAAGCAAGTCGGACGCGGAGTTGAGAGAGATCATCACTAAGGGCACCCGCGAGATGCCTCCTGTCGAGATCGATGAATCCGGGTTTCGGCATCGTCTGCCCTTGCAATTGGTGGACGCCGTGATTGCTTATGTGCGTACTCTGAAACAGTAGTTTGGACCTTGGACTAGGGACATCGTGCGGTGCGCGCTTTGACGTCGAGCGGGCCACGGCCAGTGGTTTGCTGAGGGTGGCTTTTTCTCATGCCCGCTCCCTTATCTTCTCAGGTTGCCTATCTAATGGCAGGTGCAAGCATGCCTGCCGCCAACAGTTCTGGAAAGACTTCCAGTTTGAGTCTCATCCCCGGCGATAGGGCCGCCAATCCGTTTGTTCATCCTCATCGTTTAACGTAGTCAGCATTTTGCTTGTGACCACAACCAGCCAGCCCATTTAATAGTTAACCCCTATCATTTCGCGGGTGGCGCCGACATTGCCTTTGATGTCGGCGACCCATGGGCCCAATAATACCCTTGGACTATCGGTTGCCATGTCGACAAAGGGCGCATACATCACGACAACACGCGTCGTGACGTATGCGCCACCCGCGATCAGAGTGATGTTGGCGAACGGCGTTCAACGCATCTACACCTTCAACCCTGGGGATTTTCAAGTCTTTGCGGAATTAACCGTGGTGACGCCCACCTAGCGGGATGGTACCACGGGGGGACAAAAAACGGTACCTGGACACCCTTTTCTCCCAAGCTCAGCCGAAGAAATGCGTACCCTTCAATTCTTTGATAGGTGTATTGTGTGGGGTTGTTGGGAGCCAAGCCAAGAATTCATGCATTCCGGTAAGTCATAAACTAGGTGAAGATATGGAGCAGGCATTTATTATCATGCAGATCGGAAACCCGGAACTGGATCGAGTTTGCGCGGAGGCGATCGTCCCGGCTCTTAAAGCATGCGGATTCGATCCAAAGCGGGTAGATAAGCACAACGAGGGCGGGCTGCTCAAAAGTGAAATCGTCAGGTTCATCGAGGGCTCGGAAATCATTGTTGCTGACCTTACTAATGAAAGGCCGAACTGTTACCTGGAGGTTGGCTATGCGATGGGGGTTGATAAGTTCCGAAACCTGATTCTGACTGCACGCGACGACCACAATCAAGACAGTCCAAAGTACCAACCGGGCTCCGCAAAGGTGCATTTCGACCTCATTGGCTACGATGTCCTCTTTTGGAATGCGGCGAACCTTCTAGCGTTTCGGGGTGAACTGGAAAAACGCGTTAAGCGAAGGCTCTCGATAATCGGGCGAACCGGCGGAGTTGCCGCCAGTGCGTGGGACAAAGACTGGCTTGATCGGCACAAATTGGCGGCACGCGCGGGGCTTTCGAAAGCGGGGTTGACGGGGCTAGTGGAGATCCGGCACGCGCTATCCCCGCCCAAACCGACCGGGGCTCCCTCAGAATTGCTGCAAGCCGCGGAAGAAGCGCAAATCCACACGTTCGGATGGCCAATTGGGGTTGTCCTTCATACTGACCAACGACCAAGGCCCGTGTCGGATGGTATCCTTGCTGAAATTCCCGCCCCAGATTCCTACGACTACTGGTGCCTCCGACGCAATGCCGATTTTTTCCTTCTCAAAAGCCTGTTTGAAGACACTCGCAGGCATGGATGCATCTTTTACGATACGCGAATCATAAGGGTCACAGAGGCATTGCTCCATTGCGCGCGCTTGTACACGCGGCTCGGCGTGCCCGCCACGTCAGTGGTGCACTTCGCGATACACCATGCGGGGCTCAAAGACCGAGTGCTATCAAAGGCCGTGTCAGGCGGTGGGTTAAATGCTCGCAAGTCCATTGAGGAGGAAATCGGAACTGAGATACAGTTCACACTAGCCGAAATGGAATCAGATCTTCCACAACTCGTTAAGAAACTTATCTCTCCACTTCTTGAGTTATTTGACTTTTTCAAACTTCGCGACCAGGAATATGCACGATTGGTTGATGGTTTTGTGGCGGAAAGCTCTCGATCATAACTACGGCAGCGCGGTAGAGCACCGAGAAAAGGCGAACAATGGAGCTCCGTGACGCAATAGACAAGGCTAATCAGATTCTTGACGAAGAGCGTTCGTCTCCCACCGTCCAATATTCGTTAAGGCTGCAGGCAATCAAGACCGATGGTCCTCTCGGCGAGGCGTTGGGGCTGCTCACGGTAGCTGGCGAGCCTCGCATATTGCAAAATATTCGTTCGCAGCGCCCCCGCCAGATTGAAGAGGACCCCAGAAAGTGGGAATTTAGGAGTGTCAATTACGACCTACTTTGCGCTTTGCTCTCACAAGTCCCGGAGGACTCGCGCGCAGCATTCCTTGCAGCCGTTTTGGCCCGCCTGAACTCCAAGCCAGGATGCTCAAAGTCGAAGAAGAGCATCGACCCTACATGGAACGGGTGGGTTTCTGAATTTCCGCTCGTCGCGGAATTCTGCGTCCGCAATGGGGCCAAGGATTTGTTTCTGCAAGCACTCTCGGGAGTAGACCTCGACGTCGGACACGCCGTTCTGTTGCGGCACATCGAGGACATGATTGCGCTTAACTTTCATGTGTTTGCCGAAAGCGATTACAGGGTGTTGACAAAGGCGATTACATCGACAGGCTACACAGCCAGAAGACAACTTAAGGTTTACATGGATAAGGGCGTCCCGGGTAAGGAAGGAGTAATATTTTATAAGGAGGTCGTAGGAGGCACCGAGGGGATAAGGGAAGAGTGCCGCAAGGCCCGGTTCCTGTACCTAAAAGGTGCCCTCTCAGAAGGGCTCAATCTTGAGGTCAATCAGGACAAGGCGGCGGTGGAGAGTTTTCTGAAAACACAAGGTTTTAGCGAAGCCCTTGTTGAGTGCCTGAATTACGTGGACCGAATCTACCAAAGTGCGTCGAGTGGATTCGAATTCAAAACGTGTATGGACCATCTCCGAAGCTTCATGGAGACGTTGCATTCGGAGGGGCTCACCAAATTCCAAATCGGGACTGTTGTCCCGACGGGTCAAAAGTGGGGAGAGGTGCTGAAGCATCTGCGGCAACAGGGCGTGCTAAGCAAGGCAGAGGAAGGGTATGTTTCGGCCCTTTTCACGCTGCTGAGTGATGAGGGGGTGCACCCCATCATTGCGGAAAAGGAGTATGCGAGGCTTGCCCGCAACGTCGTCATCGAGTACGCTTTGCTGTTCCTTCGCAAATTGGACAAGTTGGAACATCCCATGTAGCGCGGATCTTGGATTCAAGCGCGGGGCCTTTTGTTGGCGATTGCAAAGAACGGTACCTGACACCCCTTCTTCATCTGGAAAGGGGCTCTTGCCGGGGAACGAATCTGCCGATTAAACTTATGATGCTGGGACAAATGGCGTTAGAATACTGGACGGAAACCCTACCGATGAGCCGAAACGCGCCCGGACATTCCGAGAGAAATCAGCGAGGAACACGCCTCGTCCAGCGAAAGGGAAGGCATCCACGAAGGGCTCCTCGTGGCAGATCGACAAATGATCTAGTTTTCACAGCCTGTCAGGGAACCAATGAGTTGCTGTTTCCTTACGTGCTCACGCTATACGTTCGACCTGGCAGAACTGTAGCAGACGTGACCTACGGTCGGGGGGTCTTCTGGAAGAATATTCCAAAGGGAACTTATAACCTCTTGGCCACGGACCTCAAGACCGACGGAACGGATTGTAGAAGTCTTCCCTATACGGATTCAAGCATCGATTGCGTGGTATTCGATCCTCCGTACATGCACACACCGGGCGGCACAGCGCATGAAAATCACCAGAACTATGAGAATTACTACGCCAACAACGCCGCCAATGGAGGGACGGGGAAGAAGTACCATGAAGCAGTACTTGACCTTTACTTCAAGGCGGAGCGCGAGGCATACCGAGTTCTAAAAGAGGAAGGCGTATACATCGTTAAGTGCGGCGACGAGGTTTGCGCCAACCAACAACGCCTAACGCACGTCGAGTTGATAAACGAGTTTACATCAAACGGTTTTGTAATTGAGGACTTGTTCGTGCTCGTGCGCAATAACAGACCCGGTATGAGTAGAGTTCTCCGGCAGGTCCATGCCAAGAAGAATCATTCATACTTTTTGGTTTTCCGAAAGTCGAAGAAAAAAAGGCTACTCAGCGCCCGTTGAAATCAACTTTTCTTTCTCGGCGAAGAATTCGGCAAAAGACTTCACCTGGAGAAATGGATAGATTTTGCTTAGACTCGCGTACTTCGCGGGCAGGTCTAGGTAATAGACCCTCTTGAGTTGAGAAATAAACATTTGATAGACCTTCCACTGATCTGGAAGGCAAACCTCCGTAACTCTTCCGCCTCTGACAAGATTTGTTTCCGTGATGACAACGAGGATTCCCTGAAAGCGTCCTACGCCGTAGACTCCATCGAGCACTCGCTGATGAGCCCAGACCTGCACAACTCGTTCGCGCGTGGAGATCTTCACAGGCAAGTGAATCTTTGCTTTGTTGGGACCTAGGTTGAACAGGTAATCTGTCGGGAGCGTCGCGTGCATGTCCAAATTGAGAACCTCGGCCTTTCTAGTTGGGAGCACGCCGAGTTCCCTTGAGAATATGTTGGCGACAAAGCACTCAAAGAATGTGGCTGGGGTTTTCTTGTCTCCGCTCGTACGCATGTCATTGGCGCAGCAAAAACTCATCGCCAAGGTATAGAGGAATTTTTCTAATCTGTGGCGAGCCATGCGCTGATAACTTTCCGAAGCGAAGTCTTGGAGGTGTTCCCTGCAAAGGTCGAGATCAAACAATCCAGCGGAGACGGGACGAGACATTTTATTGCCCCGCACGAAGGCAAAATACTCTTTCCCTTGAACATTCAGAGGGATCAAAGGCTCGCGTTTGTAGCCTTCCAGTTCATCAAGGCTTTGATGTACCAAGTGAATCAAAAGCTGAGTCGTGTCCCGCGAGGCGGCATCCGACTTTGTAGCCAGCTTTAGGTCTTTGTATGGCGATTGGTGGGAGGCTCTCGGCATTCGATCCCCTTTCGGGAACCAACCATCTTACCACCGAGAGGGCAATTGAGATACCAAAGCGGGGTAGCGCAGCTCTTCTAAATCCGGGTGTGTGCATCGGCGGGCAGCAGAACGCGGTCGGCAGAAAGGCCGCTGGGGGTCGTCGGTGCATAATTCAGGCTGCCTTGATAGTCGTGGACGCTTGACCACGGCCAGTCTTCCGGGCGGCGGGCCAGCCCCGCCCTCACCGGATTCAGATGAATGTACTGCACCTTCTCGTTGTACTCCTGCACGGTGCGCAGTGCCCGATCGAAGAAGCGAGCCTCGAGCAGGCGTCCCATTTGCCCACGCGAACGGTTGATTCGCTTCGTCGCTCCATCTTTGATGACTACCATCACCTTGGAGAGGTGAACGGTTTCCGGCCCTGAAGGGGCCGGACTATAGCCACGGTCAACCCCTTCGGGGTTGGTTGCGGTTTTCCGCCTTCTGCCCGTAGGTTTCACCTACGGCTACTCACGGGGTGGCCCCTCACGGGGCCGAATTCACCTCACCTTCGGCGATTCACAACTTCTATGTCGCGCACCCCCCGCTACCAGTGGCCTTTGACTTTCGCACGCCCCGGTGATATACAACTTTGAATCGCTACAGGTCCTTTCGAGCTCTTCGAAAGGATGGAGTAGTTCTCAGGCGCGGAATCAGGCAGGTGGGTCAGTGTTACGGGAGGCCCGTTATGCGCCTGAAATCGTGGCGGCTTCTTACCAGCGCCCGCGTTCTGCTTCTGATCGCCCTGTTCGGCCCTCTTCCCCCACTCACCGGAGAGACCTTCACGAATCCTCCTCTTATCCAGACGGGATCGAACCCCAGCGCAGTGTTCCAAGGGGACTTCAACGGCGACGGCAAGCCGGACCTGATTTACGCGGACACGGCTCTTCACGTTCTACTGGGGAACGGAGACGGCACTTTTCACCAAGGACAGAACATCCCCCTACCGAGCCCCTTCGCGAGCGTGTTGGCGGTGGCGGACGTGAACCTTGACGGCAAGTTGGATCTTATTCTGGGCGTGAGTGGCCCGCAACCTGAAATCGTAGTGATGCTCGGCAACGGTGACGGAACGTTCCAGTCCGCCATCGCGACGCCCTTGCCTCTGCTCGGTCCTAACTGGTCAGATCTGGCAGGCTGTGGCGTGGCGGACTTCAACGGGGATGGCGCACCCGACCTGGTCGTGACCGACGGTGCAAATGACTGGTTTTATATCCTGCTCGGCAACAATACGGGCTCCTTCACTGTGAAGCAGGAGGGACAGCAATTCACCGACCCCTCGACTGTTTTCACCGGCGATTTCAATGGCGACGGCCATCAGGATTTCATCGTTTTTGACCGGCTCAGCGCAGATGTCACGGTCTTCCTGGGAAACGGCGACAGCACGTTCCAGCCCGGAGTGCGGTATCAAGGTCCTGGCCAAATCTGGAGCGTATTAATAACGGACATGGATGGCGACGGCCACCCGGACCTCGTGGTGACCGGTGTGGGGAATGCCCTCTACATCTACCACGGCAACGCCGACGGCACGTTTGCTACGACATCAGAAGCAGGGCCAATCAATTTCGGCTCGAGCGTGTTTGCTGTTGCGGACTTCAACGGTGACGGCATATTGGACATCGCCGGGATCGGAGGCAGCGGCATAACGATCCTCTTGGGCATGGGAAATCTCACTTACGCTCCACCTGCATCGTATGGCGCAGGGCCCTCGACCACCCAAGCCGCCATGGCTGACTTTAACCTCGACGGCCATGCCGACTTTGCCGTTCCCGCGCCGGAGGGCATTGCGCTGCTCTTCGGCAATAGTGATGGCTCACTCCAAACCTTCCCCACGTATTATGTCGGCGCGCCTGCTCTCTCTCTGGCGGTGGCGGACTTCAACGGGGATGGGATTCGGGACATCGCCGTCAACGTGGGCACGCTCGAACCCTTGATAATGTTGGGGCAAGGCGGAGCGAAATTCAGTTACACCCCGGCCACCCCTCCCACTACTTTGAACGGCACCTCCCAATTGCTGACAGGTGATTTCAATGGGGACGGCAAGGCGGATTTGCTGTTCGCGGCAGGCAATAATGTTCCTGACACCGTACTTTATGGGAATGGCGACGGCACGTTTTCCGCCGTTAGCCTCACCGGCTACACGACGAGCACCCTTGGTGTGGCCGGCGTGGCCGACGTCAACCATGACGGCCTCACCGACATTGTAACGACGAATGATGTCCTGCTTGGGCAGCGGAACGACACCTTCACGACCGTAACCTTGCCCTCGGGGATCTCGGTCGGGTTGGCTGTTCCTGCCTTCGGCGACTTCAACAATGACGGCAAGCTGGACATGGTCCTGGGTGGAACCACCACCATGCAGATCCTGCTGGGCAATGGCGACGGCACGTTTCAAGTGGGGCGTGTTCTCCAGACCGAAATCAACGGCGGCGAGAGCCTGAACATGCCGGTAGCTATGGTTACCGGGGATTTTGATGGGGATGGCAATACGGATATCGTCGCGCTCATGAGCTCTCCATCGGCTTTGGAAATCTGGTACGGCAATGGCGACGGCACGTTTAACGGGCCAGTTGTTCTTCAACCTTCTCGACTTTACACTCAGATGGCCGTCGCCGACGTGAACGGTGATGGAAAGCCCGACTTGATTTTATCTGACGGTAATATCATCGCCGTCATCCACAACAACGGTAATCGCAGCTTCGGCCCAGAGGTGCACTACCTCGCCGGGTCTGTGGGGAGTTTTGTTGTTCAGGATGTCAATGGCGACGGCAAACCCGACATCATTGTAGCGAATGGTGAGTATGCGACCAGCGTGGTGACACTATTGAATAAGGCTGGAGGCTCTCCGATTGCCGGCACGCTGAGCATTTCCCCTGAGCCTTCGCCTTTGGGCCAGCCCTACACGATAACGCTTGTCGTCCAAGCGTTGAACTCCGGCGCCGGCACTCCTACTGGAACCGTGCATTTCTACTATACCAACAGCACCCTCGAGACCTTCCCACTGGGCGCCGCTACCCTCAGCAACGGAACAGCGTCCATCACCGATACCGGTTCCCCACCGCTCGGCACGTATACCGTTGTGGCTCAATACAGCGGCGACGCGACATTCTCGCCCGGGGAATTCACCGTGCAGCATACCGTCGTGCCTGTTGTCTATCCGACAACCACTACGCTCGTGGCAGCGCCGAACCCCGCTCTCGCGGGCCAAACCGTGACCTTTACGGCGACGGTTACCTCGACAGGTCCGCAATCGCCGGGCCGATCGGTAGCCTTCTATGAGGGAAGCACGACCCTAGGAACGGTTTGGCTCAGCAATGGCCTCGCGGTGTTCGACACTTCGCTCTTGAGTCCTGGGACGCACAGCGTGACTGCTGCCTATCTTGGAGACACTAATTCAGCCCCCAGTACGTCAGCACCCGTCACCGAAGTAATCAACTCCTACGCGACAACCACAGTATTGTCCGCCGTGCCAAGCACGGTTCAAGCCGGCGCCAATGTATCTCTGGAGGCGGTCGTCACTTCGACCTCAGGGACACCCACAGGTTCCGCTGTTTTCTGGGATGGCACGACGGCGCTCGCAGCCCAGCCGCTCGATGCCTCGGGCTCCGCCGTCTACACCGCAACCTTCTCAGCAGCGGGTACGCACAGCCTCACGGCCACGTACCGCCAGAACGGCAGCTATGGCGCGAGTTCCTCGAGCCCATTGAAGCTGATGGTCAGCAGCGCGAGCTCCTCGAGCGCCAGCATTACGCTCTTGGAGGCAGCCTGGGATCCCGCGGGAGCTGATTCCGTCACCTTAACGGCCACTGTAACCGCGCCTCACGGCACTCCGGCCGGCAGCGTGGTCTTTCTTGAAGGCAGTTCGCAGCTTGGCAGTGCAACGATCGGTCCGGCGGGTATTGCAAGTTATGCAAGCTTGCCGCTCAGGCTGGGCACTCACTACCTCACTGCCTATTATCCGGGCAACTCCCGATTTGCTCCCAGTGTGTCGTCCGGGCTTCTGGTCGATGCGTCCGCGAAGCGGCCGGATTTCTCGATCAGTGCGGCGCCTGCCTCGGCCGACATGCGGCTCGGGCAATCGCGGGTCGTGCAGGTGGCCATCATTCCCAAAAATGGATTCAACTCGAATGTCGTGCTTTCCTGCTCGACGGGAACACCCAGCTTGTCATGCAGACTCGATCCAGCAACCGTAGGCGGCGGCAGCGGGACCTCGAGTCTGACGATCGCAACTCTCTCGAATCGAAACAGCCACCTGCTCGTCCCCTTCAATCCCATGCGATGGCGAGGGCTTTTGCTGGCGGCAATCGTTCTGGCCCTGCTCCCCTTCCTGGCGCCAAAGTCCGCCCGCCGGCGCTTTGCGCTCTGCGCCCTTTGCCTGCTCTGCCTGGGCATGGCGCTCGGATGCGGATCTGCAACGGACCAGGCAGTGACGCCCGCGGACGCTTATGTGGTCACCGTCACGGGAACTTCCGCACAGGCAGGCGCCGCCGTTATTCATGCGTTGCAATTTCAGGTTACGGTCAGTGCTTTGTAGGCTAACATGAAAAAGCATTCGTACTCCAAATTTGCCCTTTTCTTTGTCATAGTCCCCGGCTTAATTCTGGCGGCGTTGAGCTTTTCAAGTTGTGGCGGCGGGTCGAACTCTCCCCCGGGGGGCGGAACTTCTCCTCCACCCGATTTCGCACTTACGGTGTCGCCCTCGAGTGTCTCGGTCGCCGAGGGAGCGTCAAACACAGTCACTGTTAGCCTTACCGGCTCGAATGGATTCGATTCGCAGGCAAGCGTCACGGTCAGCGGGATGCCGGCCGGCGTGACGGCGTCCCCGGCACAGTTCAATCTCTCCTCGGGCGGCCAGCAGACGGTCACGATCTCCGCCGCCAGCACGGCCACCGCCGGCAGCGCGAGCGTTACCGTCACGGGCACCTCCGGGACGCTTAGCCACACAAGTCAGATCACTTTGGCTGTTACTGGCCCTCAAGATTTCACCCTCACGGTGCAGCCCGCGAGTATTTCTGTCGCGGCGGGATCCTCGAGCACGGTTACGGTTGGAGTGACCGGGACGAACGGATTCGCTGCGCAGGCAAGCATCACGATCAGCGGGTTGCCGGCGGGCATAACGGCCACGCCCTCCCAATTCAGTCTCTCACCCGGAGGGCAGAAGACGGTCACGATTTCCGCCGGCCCGACGGCCGCCATGTGCTCGGTTACTCTGACCGTTACCGCCACATCCGGTTCACTCGACCATTCCGGTCAGGTTGGGCTCGAGGTCACTCCCGCGGAAACTTCGGCGTATCCCCCACAGCGCACCCGGTATGTCCGTACAGATGCGCAATGGGACTCAGGCTTCCTCTATTACTTGCCGCAGCAGTGGGTCGTTTACGATCCTGGCACCAAGCGCCTTTTCGTCAGCAACACATGGCTGAACCGCATCGATGTTTTCGACGCAACTTCAGAGGTCAAAATTGGAGAGATCGCTGTTCCTGAACCGTGGGTGGGCGACCTGAGTCTGGATGATGCAACGATCTATATGGGCACGCAGATCGGGGATTTATACGAGATCGACCCAGTGGCCATGACGGTGACCAAACGAATCCCGGCATTAGAGATCGGGCCGGCGGGATATCCCGTTTACGAAGTGCGCGTGATGGCGGATGGCAAACTCGCTTTGCTGAGCGGGCAAGGCGGGATACCTGATGTGGACGGTTATTCCAGCTTTGCGGTTTGGAACCCCACCGACAATTCCCTCGTCTCTTACCGCTCTCAATACGACACCGGCTCCTCGGCCCCGGTATGCAATTTTCTCGAGGGCGTTGCCCAATTCACGCTGACGGCCGATAAGACGAAGATGCTTTTGGGCAGTATCGATAGCGATGATACCCTTTGCATGCTCGATCCGAATACCGGTGAGTTCCTGACTGTACAGGTCCCTGCCGTGTCCGGATTCATCTCTTCCATCCTTGTGCCGCCAGATGGGAAAGAAATAATCGCGGGGAGCAGCGCCGTCTCCGGATCGTATTACGGTAGCGGGCCCGGGTTGACTGTTTACGACGGGACTGGGCTTTTTGAGACTGGCCAGATTTCGCTGACTTCGGGGGGTTCCGGGTCCTACGTGTTTGTTCTGAGCTTTGATGGCAACACTCTCTACGTTTTGGATACCTTGTGGGGAGGCGCCTCAGCGTACAACTGGCGGACCGATCAACAAACGGGGTGGTTCCCGAGTTTTTCCGTCGACGATCCCACTCAATATCCCGGTCTGTTGCTTGTGGATCCCACCGGGCTCATCGTGGCGCCCATCGGCCAAGGTGTGGCGTTTCTGGATGGGGCTGTATCGCTGGCAGCGCAGCCCCAGGTTTTCCCTTATGAATTCTCCAATGTCGTAAACCCTGGAACTGGGCCCGTCCAGGGAGGAACGCCAACCGTGATTCAGATTCCGGTCTCCAAAAATCTGGGGGATGTCTATTTCGGTGAGAAAACGGCGACGGGAGTCTCAACAACCTCGTCCGGGACAAGCACCACAACGCCCTCCGGTTCTCCGGGTCCGGCGGATGTCGAAGTGACCACGACCGACGGCGGCCTGCTCATGCTTCCGGAGGGATTCAGTTACGGACCTACCATCTTGGAAGCAGTCCCTAATGCCTCTACCGCGGAGGGCGGCGGCACAGGCATTGTCTGGGGATACGGATTTGGCCCGGCAGGCAACGTGACGACGGCCAGCGGATTGAGCGTTTCCGTGGGCGGCCAGAACGCCACGATCACCGGTTACTGCGGGCAGCCACCTCTCTCCCCCTATCCCTTTCCAGTTGAGTGCATCCAGTTTACTTTACCGTCCGGAACGGCAGGAACGAAAGCGGACCTTACCGTCACGAGCTCCTCAGGATCAACCACGGCCAAGGGAGCGATCCAATATCTGCCGGCGCTTCAGCAATACCCTGCGACAGGCGCGGCGCTTGCCCAGGGAATCTACGATTCCAGACGCGACTTGTACTACTTCACCGACCTGTCCGAGATTCGGGTGTTTTCGAAGACGCAGGGCGCATGGCTGGCGCCCATGACCATCCCCAAGGCTGGCCGTTTGATCGGCCTGGCGCTTTCGCCGAATGGGAGCAGACTGGCCGTAGCGGATGCCGGGAACGATGTCATCGATCTCCTCAACCCCGATTCGCCCTCCGCCATCAGCACTTACGCCTTGCCCAACACGGCCTTCGACGCAAACTCACTCCCCTCCGGCGTGGCTATCACCGACGCCGGCATCGTCTATTATGCTACCTACGACACCGGCGGCACCGGTGACTATGCACTTCATAAACTCGACACAACGACGGGGGACGTGACGGATTATACCTGGATTTCCGACGGGGCGGGTCTCGCCGACGCATACATGAGGGTCCTGCTGAGCAATGACAACAGCCGGGTTTACCTGAACATGACAGGCGGGACGGTCCTTGCGCTCGATACGGCCACAGATACTGTGTACTCTAATCCGCTGATCTACTCTTCGGACTACGAGTTGGCGCTTTCCAGCAACGGGACCTGGATGACAGGAACCCAGTATCTGATGGATACGAACTTGAACATTGAATCGGGCGTGACCCTGAATGAACGTGAGACTTGGAACCAAGAATACGTTTACGGAGAGAAAATGAGTCCGGATGGGAACCTGCTCTTCGCGCCCCTTACCAACTCGATCGACGTGTACGACGGACGGCTTGGGCTGTTCCGCACGCGTATTGCCCTGCCCGTCGCCCTCTCCGCGAACTACGACGCCTTGGTCTCGGATGGAAAAGACAACGTTTTGGTGGCCATCACGGGCCAGAACGGGGACGGCATCGCGGTGGTCGATTTGAGCTCGCTCCCGGAGCCTTTGCCGCTGCCTTACTCGTCGGTGGTCAGCAGCGATCTTTCCCGGATGAAACAGTTCAAGCCTAACAAAACTAAGCCGAGCGCCCTCGTGCATGCCGCCCGTGCCGGAGGCAAAGACGCCACCCGTTCTCCGCGGCGGATTCCACACCGCATGAATCCGTTGACCATCTTCCCGCGCGTGCGACGGTGAATTTTGTGTTCGCGCCCCACGAACACGGCCGTTTGTGCCACAGGACGCCTGAAAAAGCTTGACAGCTTGGACGCACACGCTATAAGAAGCATGGATGCGAACGGTCTCTCGTCCAGGCGGGTGTTATCGAGGCCTAGCGTGAGCCGTTACAAGGAGATGTGATCGTTCCCAAATTGGAGCTTGCGGATGCCCTTACTCCAGGGACTTAAAGCCAAATGGTTCTGGTACTCCACGCTCTGTGTCCTCTCGTGGGGAGCGTGGGTACTATGTTCGAAGCTGGGGTCTAACGAGATCTCCGCCAGCGCCATGCAGTTTATCTTCGCGTTCGGGTTTATCCCCGTGGCGCTTCTGGTTCTGGTGCTGAAGCGTGTCAAGTTCGAGAAGAGCGTGAAGGGCATCTCTTACAGCCTTGGCAATGGGATTCTGGCGGGAATCGGCGGTCTAACCCTGTTTGCAGCCTATAGGAGCGGGGGGAACACATCCGTCATTACCGCCGCCACGGCCCTTTACCCCCTCATTACCGTTGTGCTTGCGGTTCTGGTTCTGCGCGAGCGGCTGAATTGGCTGCAAGTGGTTGG